>OJSO01002005.1_pt1 | contig 10351 bp, 5 predicted proteins | sample 1599521 | NCBI WGS metagenome assembly OJSO01 (sample SAMN04168659, study PRJEB22393) | human gut metagenome | biome: human gut microbiome; feature: stool | host: Homo sapiens | collected 2014-05-12 | reverse complement strand
TCTTTGTTCAGCTTGATGGTACAGCCCGCAGCAGAACGCTCTGCGGAAGCATCGGTCAGTTCGAACGCCTGCTCCACTTTGAGATCCGGCAGACCTTCGATTTCAAGGATGCGGCCAGAGAAGATGTTCTTCTTACCTTTCTTCTCAACGGTCAGCAGACCCTGTTTGATCGCGTACAGCGGAATGGCGTGAACCAAGTCACGCAGAGTGATACCCGGCTGCATTTTACCCTTGAAGCGCACCAGTACCGATTCCGGCATATCCAGCGGCATCACGCCGGTCGCTGCAGCAAACGCCACCAGGCCAGAACCTGCCGGGAAGGAGATCCCAATAGGGAAACGGGTATGGGAGTCACCACCAGTACCTACGGTATCCGGCAGCAGCATACGGTTCAGCCAGGAGTGGATAACACCATCGCCCGGACGCAGGGAAACACCACCACGGTTCATGATGAAGTCTGGCAGCGTGTGGTGCGTGGTCACGTCAACCGGCTTCGGATAGGCGGCAGTGTGACAGAAGGACTGCATCACCAGGTCAGCTGAGAAGCCCAGGCATGCCAGGTCTTTCAGTTCGTCACGGGTCATTGGACCGGTGGTATCCTGAGATCCCACGGAGGTCATCTTCGGTTCGCAGTACGCGCCCGGACGGATACCTTTCACGCCGCAGGCGCGGCCAACCATTTTCTGTGCCAGGGAGAAGCCACGGCTGCTTTCCGCCACGTCTTTCGCCTGACGGAAGACGTCTGAGTGCGGCAGACCCAGTGCTTCGCGCGCTTTGGTGGTCAGGCCACGACCGATGATCAACGGAATACGACCACCGGCACGTACTTCGTCGATCAGGACATCGGTTTTCAGCTCAAAGCTGGCCAGCAGTTCGCCTGTTTCGTGGTTGCGTACTTCGCCTTTGAACGGGTAAACGTCAATCACGTCGCCCATGTTCATGTTCGACACGTCCACTTCAATCGGCAGTGCGCCCGCATCTTCCATGGTGTTGAAGAATATAGGTGCAATTTTGCCGCCGAGGCACAGGCCGCCGCCGCGCTTGTTCGGCACATGAGGAATGTCGTCACCCATGAACCACAGCACGGAGTTGGTCGCGGATTTACGCGAAGAACCGGTACCGACAACATCACCCACATAAGCCAGCGGGTAACCTTTTTTCTGCAATTCTTCGATCTGTTTGATCGGGCCAACTACACCCGGCTGATCCGGTTCGATACCTTCACGGGCGTTTTTCAACATCGCCAGCGCGTGCAGCGGGATATCCGGGCGGGACCATGCGTCCGGTGCCGGAGAGAGGTCATCGGTGTTGGTTTCACCGGTCACTTTAAAGACGGTAACGGTGATTTTTTCAGCCAGAGCCGGACGGTTCAGGAACCATTCGGCATCGGCCCAGGATTGCATTACCTGCTTCGCATATTCGTTGCCCGCTTTGGCTTTTTCTTCCACATCGTAGAAGTTATCGAACATCAGCAGCGTTGAAGAGAGCGCTTTGGCGGCAATCGGTGCCAGTTTGGCGTCATCCAGCGCGTCGATCAGCGGATGAATGTTGTAACCACCCTGCATGGTGCCCAGCAGTTCAATGGCTTTTTCTGGGGTAACCAGCGGGGAGGTGGTGTCGCCTTTCGCGACGGCAGCGAGAAAACCAGCTTTAACATAAGCGGCTTCATCTACGCCAGGAGGAACACGGTTGATCAACAGGTCTAACAGGAATTCTTCTTCGCCCACAGGCGGGGTCTTCAGCAGCTCGACAAGTGCGGCCATTTGGGTTGCGTCTAAAGGTTTTGGCACAATCCCCTGGGCAGCACGCTCAGCTACGTGCTTACGGTATTCTTCTAGCACGACGATATCTCCTCGCTCTCATTGTCATAATGCGGCGCTTTTGTAGATGGGCGATTCTCTTCACGCTCCTGTGAGACAGTAGTTAGTAGGGTAAATGCCCGGTACCGCATAAGGCACAATAACAGGATTTTCATTAAGTGTTAATCCGTTTACAAAAAAGCAACATAAAAAATTGGCTGAATCGTTAAGAATGGTGTAGCGGCAAGGCGGAACGCAATTCAGGCTATCTAAAACCACCCTGAAACGGTTGATTTTCAAGCGCGAGATGCTGAATTTTCCAGCGACTTTTCAGCCATCAGATATAATTGTGTAATAAATCCTCACACTCTTTTTCCGGACCTACCGGGTGAATCCCCAATAAAAGTCAAAACTGTCTAACACGGGTGAATAATACTCGCGGCAACAGGAACGCCTCACGGCACAGCGCTTGTCTCGTTGGAGTCATTTTATGAAGTTGCCCCTTAAGCCACATCTGCTTGTCCTTTTGTGCAGTGTCGGGCTGTTTGCCGCCTCAGGCGTGATGTTCGTTAAAAGTCGTGCTACGGAGCCTGCAGTTCCGGCCCCCGTTGCACAGCAACCGTCAGCACCGGCTCCAGCGCCCATAGCGGCCCCTGCCCCGGCCGACCAAACAGCGCCCGTCGTGGCACCAACCTACTCGGCAGCACAAATCGATCAGTGGGTTGCACCTATCGCACTCTATCCAGACTCGCTGCTGTCGCAAATTTTGATGGCCTCAACCTATCCGGCTAACGTCATCCAGGCCGCACAGTGGTCAAAAGACAATCCCAAAATGCAGGGCGACGCCGCCATTCAGGCCGTTGCCAGCCAGCCCTGGGATCCCAGCGTGAAATCGCTGGTCGCCTTTCCTCAGTTGATGTCGCTGATGGGTGAAAATCCGCCGTGGGTACAAAGTCTGGGCGATGCTTTCCTTGCGCAGCCAAAAGATGTTATGGATTCCGTTCAACGCCTGCGTGCACTGGCGCAACAGACCGGTGCGTTGCAATCGACACCGCAGCAGACAGTCACCACTGTGACCAAAGCGGCGCCGGCTAAAACCGTCACCAGCGAGTCGACGACCAGTTCAGCGACCACAACAGCCACGACCGCCTCAACAAGCCCAACGGTAATCAAAATTGAATCCGTCGATCCGCAGGTGGTGTACGTTCCTACCTATAACCCGAATACGGTTTACGGTACCTGGCCGAACACCGCCTATCCGCCAACCTATCTGCCGCCAACGCCCGGCGAGCAGTTTGGTAACAGCTTCGTTAATGGTTTAGGCTTCAGCCTCGGTGTTGCCACAACCTATGCCATCTTCAGCAACATCGACTGGGATGACGACGACGATCACCATCATAATGATGACTGGGATAACCATGGCGGCTATAACCGTAATGGTGATAACAACATCAATATTAACGTTGATAACTTTAATAAAATCAGTGGACAACGACTGACCGACGCCAACCGTACCTGGCAGCACAACCCGGCCTATCGTGAGGGTGTGCCATACCCAAATAACCAGCTCAATAACCGCTTCCACTCCACTAACACGGCTACAGGCTTAAGTTCAACCCAGCAAAGACCGGTCAACCGTGATAGCCAACGCCAGGCTGCGATGAGCCAAATGGAAAAATCAACGGGAAAAACATTCCCGCAGACGGCGCGTACGGGCACGAAAGACGCCCAGCGTCAGGCATCCAGCCAACAGCTGAAGCAAATTTCCCAACGTAATAACTACCGTGGTTACGATACCAAACCGCAAACCGCGAAACGGACAAGCATACAGCAACGTGAAAATCGTCAGGCAGTCGCCCAGCGACAGGAGAAACGGGTCACGCAACCGGCGCAGCAACGCAATGTGCAACAGCGCAATCTTCAACAACGGACCAGCCAGCCACGCGCCAATGCGCTGAGCGGGAACGACAGTCGCTCCGCCAACTGGCAGGCGCAGCAACAGCGAGGAGCACAGAGCCGGCAGGTCGCCCGTAATCAGCCATCGCGCCAGCCTTCTGGCGGGCGTGCTGAACACCGTGAATTCCGTCATCGTTAAGGGAACCGACATGAAAAATAAACTACTCAGTGGAATGGTGTTGTTCATGGTTTCGGCTGCCGCGATGGCACAACAATCCTTCAGCACACCAGACCAGGCGACCGATGCGCTGGCAAACGCGATTAGTGAGCAAAATGAAAGTGCAATGAGCAACCTGCTCGGGGAAAACTGGCGTGATTTTCTACCGCCAGAAGGCGTCGATCCTGATGCGGTTGATCGTTTCCTGCGCGACTGGAAGGTTCGCCATAATACCGTTGTCGACGGCAATACCGCGCATCTGGTGGTCGGGGATAGCGACTGGCAACTGCCAATCCCGGTCGTCAAAAACGCTTCAGGCTGGCAATTTGATATCAAGGAAGCGGCCGAAGAGATCCTGACCCGTGAGATTGGACGAAACGAACTCGCGGCTATCGAGGCGTTACACGCTTATGTAGATGCCCAGCAGAGCTATTTTGCGATGAACCAGAAATACGCGCAAAAGATTGTCAGTTCTGAAGGGAAAAAAGATGGTCTGTACTGGCCTGTTTCACCCGGCGAAGCGCCAAGCCCGCTCGGCCCGGCCTTTAGTCCACAGGAACCTGGCACGGGCTATCACGGCTATCATTTTCGTATCCTTCCCGACAAAACCAGCGGTTTTGCCATGGTGGCCTGGCCTGTTAGCTATGATCACACCGGCGTGATGAGTTTTATGATTAACGGTGATGATAAAGTCTATCAGGCCGATCTCGGCGTTGATTCTCAGCAAAAAGCACAGGCGTTAACCACATTCCATCCGGATAAAACCTGGCAGCCCGTAGCGCCCTGATACCAATTCGAAAGATTAGTTGGCCGGGTAAGGCGTAGCCGCCCCCCGGCAACCCACAGCAAATTACAGGATGTTAGCGACAGATTTCGCCAACTGAGCTTCCAGAACCGGCTTCGCTTCTTCGAACTTCAGATTCACTTTGTTAGCATTAGACACGACGCGAGTCTGATATTTTGCACGATCGCCTTGCGCGCTGCTGGTTTGCAACTTGATACCGGATGTCCCTTGACGCAACGCCGCAACGTTATCCGTTGTCACTTTCGCTTTGCTGCGTTCAGAGATCTGCAGGTCAGTGACCATGGTGTAGTTTACGTCTTCCACCATCGCATCCGCAGCCATGCCGATCAACCCCGCCGCGATACCAACACCCAGCGCCGCACCAGAGGAGTTGCTATTATAGGCGGTAATCCCCGCACCCAACGCTGCGCCCATCGCGGCTCCTTCATAACCCGTTTTCAGGAAGCCCTGAGCTTCACGCAGATCCATTTTGTCCGCTTTCAATACGTTCGCCTGTACCCAGTAATAAGCGCTGTCTGGTGAGCTGGTCACTTTATAACCTTTCGCGGACAAGTCATTTGCCAGCAGGGTTTGCAGGTTACTCATGTCTTTGTCAGAGGTATTTTTTACCTGAATGTAGACGGTCTTCTCGCTGGAAGGCTCCAGCCAGATGGTTTCACTCATCTGCGTTTTCACTTCAAGGTTACGTTTTTTAACGGCGGTGGTCATCGCGCCACAACCGGTCAGTGTCATTGTCGCGACAATCATGCCAACAACCGCGATTTTTTTTAAAGACATGTATTTTCCTTTTTTCGTGTAATAGAGAGTCCAGAGCCTCTTAACCGCGCGGCCAGTAGCCACACAATGGCGAAAAAAGTATCGGCAGTTGCGCAATTTTTTTTAGTGGAGATATCAATAAGATGACTACCAGAACTGGTAGCTTTCGGGAAAAAAAAACGCCTCCGAAGAGGCGTTTTCACAAAAGCGGGAAGATTACTTTTTCTTCGCTTTCGGGTTCGGCAGGTCGGTGATGCTACCTTCGAACACTTCAGCTGCCAGGCCAACAGACTCGTGCAGAGTCGGGTGAGCGTGGATAGTCAGCGCGATGTCTTCAGCGTCACAGCCCATTTCGATCGCCAGACCGATTTCACCCAGCAGCTCGCCGCCGTTGGTACCGACAATCGCACCACCGATCACACGGTGAGATTCTTTGTCGAAAATCAGTTTGGTCATACCGTCTGCGCAGTCAGAAGCGATAGCACGGCCAGAAGCAGCCCACGGGAAGGTGGCGGTTTCGTAGCTGATGCCTTTTTCTTTCGCTTCTTTCTCAGTCAGGCCAACCCATGCAACTTCTGGTTCAGTGTACGCGATGGATGGAATAACTTTCGGATCGAAGTAGTGTTTCTTACCGGCGATAACTTCAGCGGCAACGTGACCTTCGTGAACACCTTTGTGCGCCAGCATCGGCTGACCGACGATATCGCCGATAGCAAAAATGTGCGGCACGTTGGTGCGCAGCTGTTTGTCAACGCGGATGAAGCCACGGTCATCAACTTCAACGCCAGCTTTGCCCGCGTCGAGGTTTTTACCGTTCGGTACACGACCGATAGCTACCAGCACAGCATCGTAACGCTGAGCTTCGGCAGGGGCTTTTTTGCCTTCCATGGAAACGTAGATACCGTCTTCTTTCGCTTCAACGGCAGTCACTTTGGTTTCCAGCATCAGGTTGAATTTCTTGCTGATGCGCTTGGTGAAGACTTTAACCACGTCTTTGTCGGCAGCTGGGATAACCTGGTCGAACATTTCAACCACGTCGATCTCTGAACCCAGTGCATGGTACACGGTACCCATTTCCAGACCGATAATACCGCCGCCCATAACCAGCAGGCGCTTAGGAACAGTTTTCAGTTCCAGCGCGTCAGTGGAGTCCCACACGCGCGGATCTTCGTGCGGAATGAAAGGCAGTTCGATCGGACGGGAACCCGCCGCGATGATTGCGTTGTCGAAATTGATTACGGTTTTGCCGTTTTCGCCTTCAACTTCCAGGGTGTTCGCCCCAGTAAATTTACCCAGACCGTTAACCACTTTCACTTTACGGCCTTTGGCCATACCAGCCAGACCGCCAGTCAGTTGAGTGATAACTTTTTCTTTCCAGGTACGAATCTTGTCGATATCGGTTTTCGGCTCGCCAAAAACGATACCGTGTTCAGCCAGCGCTTTGGCTTCTTCGATAACTTTTGCTACGTGCAGCAGCGCTTTAGAAGGGATACAGCCGACGTTCAGACAAACACCACCGAGGGTGCTGTAACGTTCTACTATGACGGTCTCCAGACCTAAATCTGCGCAACGGAAGGCAGCAGAGTAACCTGCAGGGCCTGCCCCAAGTACCACGACCTGAGTTTTGATTTCAGTGCTCATCATGACCTCTTAATTTATACCCGTCGTCCACCGGGTCGTTCTATCCGCCCGTATTTTACAAAATTGTTAACAATTTTGAAACAACAAACGGCAACCGATTTGTCTTTCGCACAATAACCTCACTGACTTCATGAGATTACCAGAAAAAAGCCGGCCGTCGGGCCGGCTTTTTCGCTTACATCACCAGGCGGCGAATGTCAGACAGCATGTTGTTGATGATGGTGATAAAGCGCGCACCATCCGCACCGTCAATTACACGGTGGTCGAAGGAGAGCGAAATCGGCATCATCAGACGCGGCATAAACTCTTTACCGTTCCACACTGGCTCCATAGAGGACTTGGAGACACCGAGGATAGCCACTTCCGGCGCGTTCACAATCGGCGCGAAGTGGGTAGTACCCAGGCCACCGATGCTGGAGATGGTGAAGCAACCGCCCTGCATTTCGCCAGCAGTCAGCTTGCCATCACGCGCTTTCTTGGAGATCACGGTCAGTTCACGAGACAGCTCGGTAATGCTCTTCTTGTTCACGTCTTTGAAGACCGGAACAACCAGACCATTCGGAGTATCAACCGCTACACCGATGTTGATGTATTTCTTCAGAGTCAGGCGCTGACCGTCTTCAGACAGGGAGCTGTTGAAGCGCGGCATCTGTTCCAGAGCTGCGGCAACGGCTTTCATGATGAAGACTACTGGGGTAAATTTCACGTCCAGTTTACGTTTTTCAGCTTCGGCGTTCTGCTGTTTACGGAACGCTTCCAGATCGGTGATATCGGTCTTATCGAAGTGAGTAACGTGCGGGATCATCACCCAGTTACGGCTCAGGTTAGCACCAGAGATTTTCTGGATACGGCCCAGTTCCACTTCTTCGATTTCACCAAACTTGCTGAAGTCCACTTTCGGCCAAGGCAGCATGCCCGGGATACCGCCGCCTGCTGCTGCAGCCGGAGCCGCTTCAGCACGCTTGATAGCGTCTTTCACGTAAGCCTGTACGTCTTCACGCAGGATACGACCTTTACGGCCAGAACCTTTCACTTTCGCCAGGTTCACACCGAATTCGCGCGCCAGGCGACGAATCAGCGGTGTTGCATGAACGTAAGCGTCGTTTTCAGCAAACTCAGATTTGCCTTCCGCTTTCGCGGCCGGAGCTGCGGCTTGCGCAGGCGCTGGTGCTGCGGCCGGAGCCGGAGCAGCTGCTTGTGCTGGAGCGGCTGCAGGTGCTGCGCCTTCGACTTCGAAGACCATAATCAGAGAACCGGTTTTAACTTTGTCGCCGGTGCTGATTTTGATTTCTTTCACGGTGCCCGCGAACGGTGCCGGAACTTCCATTGACGCTTTATCGCCTTCAACGGTGATCAGTGACTGCTCAGCGGCAATTTTATCGCCCACTTTAACCATCACTTCAGTGACTTCGACTTCGTCACCGCCGATATCCGGTACGTTAACTTCTTTCGAGCCGGAAGCAGCCGGAGCCGCCGCTGCTGCCGGAGCGGCAGCCTGAGCCGGTGCTGCAGCAGGCGCTGCGCCCGCCACTTCGAAGACCATAATCAGGGAACCGGTAGACACTTTGTCGCCGGTGTTGATTTTGATCTCTTTAACGGTACCCGCGAACGGTGCCGGAACTTCCATTGACGCTTTGTCACCTTCAACGGTGATCAGAGACTGTTCAGCCGCAACGGTGTCGCCCACTTTAACCATGATCTCGGTAACTTCAACTTCGTCGCCGCCGATGTCCGGTACGTGTACGTCTTTCGCCGCCGCAGCAGCAGGTGCTGCTGCCGGAGCCGCTTCTTTCTTCTCTTCTGCCGGAGCAGGTGCAGCTGCTGCTGCACCGTCGGCGGAATCGAAAATCATAATCAGTGCGCCGGTCTGGGTTTTATCGCCAACAGAGACTTTGATCTCTTTAACGATACCCGCCTGCGGAGATGGTACTTCCATAGAGGCTTTGTCGCCTTCTACGGTGATCAGCGACTGTTCGGCTTCAACTTTGTCGCCCACTTTGACCAGGATCTCGGTGATTTCAACTTCATCAGCCCCGATGTCCGGTACATTGATTTCGATAGCCATTATTCTTTTACCTCTTACGCCAGACGCGGGTTAACTTTATCTGCATCGATGTTGAATTTGGTGATTGCGTCTGCAACCACTTTCTTATCGATTTCGCCACGTTTAGCCAGTTCGCCCAGGGCCGCTACTACCACGTAGGAAGCATCAACTTCGAAGTGGTGACGCAGGTTTTCACGGCTGTCAGAGCGACCGAAACCGTCAGTACCCAGTACGCGATAATCATCAGCCGGTACATAAGTACGAACCTGTTCGGCAAACAGTTTCATATAGTCAGTAGATGCTACTGCCGGAGCGTCGTTCATCACCTGAGCGATGTACGGAACGCGCGGAGTTTCCATCGGGTGCAGCATGTTCCAGCGCTCACAATCCTGGCCATCACGCGCCAGTTCAGTGAAGGAGGTTACGCTGTAAACGTCAGAACCTACACCGTAGTCGTTCGCAAGGATCTGTGCAGCTTCACGGACGTGACGCAGGATAGAACCGGAGCCCAGCAGCTGAACTTTACCTTTGCTACCTTCAATGGTTTCGAGTTTGTAGATACCTTTACGGATACCTTCCTCAGCACCTTCCGGCATTGCCGGCATGTGGTAGTTTTCGTTCAGCGTAGTGATGTAGTAGTAAACGTTCTCTTGTTTTTCACCGTACATACGCTCCAGACCATCGTGCATGATGACCGCAACTTCGTACGCGTAAGACGGATCGTAAGAGATACAGTTCGGGATAGTCAGAGACTGAATATGGCTGTGACCATCTTCGTGCTGCAGACCTTCACCGTTCAGCGTGGTACGACCGGAAGTACCGCCGATCAGGAAGCCACGCGCTTGCTGGTCGCCAGCCGCCCAGCACAGATCGCCGATACGCTGGAAACCGAACATCGAGTAATAGATGTAGAACGGGATCATCGGCAGATTGTTGGTGCTGTAAGAGGTCGCCGCTGCCAGCCAGGAACAACCTGCGCCCAGCTCGTTGATCCCTTCCTGCAGAATCTGACCTTTCTCGTCTTCTTTATAGTAAGCAACCTGCTCGCGGTCCTGCGGGGTGTACTGCTGACCGTTCGGGCTGTAAATACCAATCTGACGGAACAGACCTTCCATACCGAAAGTACGCGCTTCGTCGGCGATGATCGGTACCAGACGATCTTTGATCGACTTGTTCTTCAGCATCACGTTCAG
>OJSO01002002.1_pt1 | contig 10363 bp, 10 predicted proteins | sample 1599521 | NCBI WGS metagenome assembly OJSO01 (sample SAMN04168659, study PRJEB22393) | human gut metagenome | biome: human gut microbiome; feature: stool | host: Homo sapiens | collected 2014-05-12 | reverse complement strand
TCTCTTTCGGTCGATCAATTTGAACAGCAGGCGCTGGCAGCAGAAGGTTTGGATCTCAAGGCCGTGCCACCACGTTATCGCAGCAGCTATTTTGCCCATATCTTCGGCGGCGGTTATGCCGCGGGTTATTACGCCTATCTGTGGACGCAAATGCTGGCCGATGACGGCTATCAGTGGTTTGTAGAGCAGGGCGGATTAACCCGTGAAAACGGGCAGAAATTCCGCGAAGCGATTTTGTCCCGCGGAAATAGCACTGATTTAGCTGAACTCTATCGCCAGTGGAGTGGACGAGAACCACGAATGGAGTCGATGCTGGAACATCGTGGTTTGAGCGCGTAAGACATAATTAGCCAGAATGTTGAACCGGGCGTGATGCCCGGTTTTTCCAGAATCACTCTCCAGAATATCGCCAAGAATAAGCGCGAACCGCAAGGGCGTTATGTTTAAATGTCCAAAAAAGCATATAAAAATAAGTGCTATTTTGTTGCTGTCTGTGTTAAATATTAGCCCTTTGATACTGGAACAGGCTTGGTAAATAGTTATTAACTTACTGAAATAAACAATTTCTTTATTAATTGCGCTGCGCTGACATCTCAATTTATGAAAGATAAAAAAGTCATCAGGATATTTCTGGTAACGCCGCAAATAACCACTTATTTACTTTTGAAATAGAGTGGTAGCTAAAGCTATGCGCAATATTAATATATGTTAATTATGCTTTATTAATCATGTTTTGCTTTTCTGTTGCGGCTTGATGAATAAATAATCTTGCTGGGACAATCTTTTCGCTATTTGCTTTACCTTCCGGGTGGGGCGCAATGATGATAATGGGAATACTATGAATAAGGTTTTAATCTCTCTGGCAGTTTTGGCTACCGTGACTACATCGCCAGCGTATGCGATTAGCGCAAGCTACCGCGCGCAGTTGGAGCGTAGCGGGTGCACACAGGAATCTGAGCTGCGTGGCTGTGATGTAACTAAAACTAAAGCGCAGAACTCCGCCCGTGGTTTTAAACTGGAAACCGCGATCCAGGAAGCAACCAGACGCTATGCGCCTTTTGTTGGTAGTTACGGGGTATTTATGCCAAACGGTCAACGCATTAATCAGTTGGTTGTTAAAAAAGATGGGGCGGTCTTGTTAAATGGCCATAAGGCTAAAGAGCATTTTGTAACTGCGGAAGACCTGAACGTATTTGAGGACGGATTACATATCATCCTGAAGACGGATAAAAAAGGTAGCTGGAGAAACTCAAATACGAATGAAAGTGGTTCAGTTGGCAAATAAGCATTAATCTGGGCATCAGCATCAGTTGCTACCGTGATAAGAAAAATAAGCCCTCTACGGGGGGCTTTGCATAGAGCGTTCTGTCTCTGACGCATTGATAACTATAAAAAAGATTACATAAATTTTCTTTTTGGTCGTTAAAATATCTGCATCAGAAGTGCTCGCACAGGGAGGGAGACTGCAATGATGAGAAATACGAAGGAAATAGATGCAATTTTGATTGAGTTGAACAAGTCCATTGATGCCCACTACAAATGGTTAGTGACAATGTTCCGCTGCGTGGTGTCTTCAGATGTTACTCAGCCGGATATTATGGGTGAACATTCGCATTGTGTTTGTCGATTTGGACAGTGGCTTAATAATCAATCGCGGTACAATGAGGATGATTGTAGTTACGTAAGCAAGATAAATGCCACCCACGAAAAGATGCATTTATTAGGCAAGGAGTTGCTATTGGCTATAGTGGAGAAACGTAGCCATCCATGGCATTTCGACAGTTTCCAGGACGCGCTGCTGGCATTTACCTCATCTGTAATGGACTACAAAATATATTTATTGAATATCCGCAGTAATATCGATGTATTAACAGGTTTGCCCGGCAGAAGAATGCTCGATGAGTCTTTTGATCGGCAGTTGCTCGATGCCGAACCGCTTAATCTCTATATATTGTTGTTAGATATCGATCGTTTTAAATACGTTAACGATACCTATGGCCATTTGGTTGGTGACTTGGTATTACGGGTTCTGGCATCAAATTTATTGTCATGGACGCGATATGATGAGGTGGCGTACCGCTACGGTGGAGAAGAGTTCATTATCATCATCAGAACAAAAACGGACGAGCAGGCATGCCAGGCGGGTTTTCGACTTTGTCGTCTGATTGGGCAGAAAAAAATTCCCTACACTGATGGAGAGATCGGTATCACGGTGACGGCAGGCATAACCCGAGTCCAGCCGGGTGAAACGCTGGACACCGCGCTTGGTCGGGCTGACAGGGCGATGTATCAGGGGAAACAGACCGGCAGGAATCGCTGCATGTTTATGGATGAAAATGAGCGGATCACGTTGGTGGACACCAATGACGGGACCTCGCATCCCATCAGTGAGTGAGTTTTCGAAAAACGGTTTGAGGTAGTTGCGTTTCGTTTAACTTTCATTGGGGTTGTCGATGATAGGTTAGCTGACTATCCGTTATCTTCGCAGGGAATTGCCTGATAGCGTATAAAAGCAAAACACAAATCTATCCATGCAAGCATTTACCGCTGGTTTAACCGGCGGTTTTTTTTATCTGCTAATCAGGGAAAAGGTGTCGGAAGGGCAATGCAGGTAAAAAAATGGCCCCTTGTGCAGTTACGCAACAAGGGGCCGGGTCGGTTCAGGACTATCTCCGTTCATTAATCATCCCATCTGTGGCTAAAATACGCGGCCAGGAAGCCTGAAAATAAAATAATTCCCAGAACAGCCATAAAAATATTCATATTACCCAGCATAGTAAATGCTCCTTTATCTGTGAGTTTCCTCTCTTACCTTAAGTTCACCTCGCTTATGACTATAGTAGCAATTCAATCTTAAACAAAGACTGAACTGTGTGATTATTTCGGCTGAAAAGTAAATTTTTGACATGATCACGTCGAATAAAATAAATAATAGTGACGAGACACATTTATCTGCGCACAAATAACCCCGTTTTTAAAACCTGAGACGCTGTTATGACAGTGTGCTGCTGACACAAATTGTTGCACGTTTATAATGCAGGGTTGTCTCATGGTGGTTCAATTTTTCGTTTGCTTAACCCGTTTGGCGGGAAAATGTAATACTGATTTTTGTGCGCGAGATGCTAATCTGTTGATTTTATATGATGTTTTAATATCTGGCATCGTTTTTGCCTTATCACTTCTGAACACCTTTAATTTGCACCGTTTTGTCTGCCCGGCTGCACCGGAGCTTTCAGCAAGTTTAATTTCAGGAGTGAAACTATGCAGCGTCGTACATTTTTAAAAGCTTTTGCACTTTCTGCCTCTGTTGTAGCAATGGGCGTGAGTTTTAGCGTTCAGGCAGCCGACACCATCAAGGTTGGCATCATGCATTCTTTATCCGGTACGATGGCCATATCCGAAACGCCGCTAAAAGATGTGGCGTTGATGACCATCGATGAAATTAATGCTCAGGGCGGTGTGTTGGGTAAAAAGCTGGAACCGGTGGTGGTTGACCCGGCCTCGAACTGGCCGTTATTTGCTGAAAAAGCAAGGCAGTTGCTGAGTCAGGATAAGGTAGCGGCAGTTTTTGGCTGCTGGACATCGGTTTCGCGTAAATCGGTTCTACCAGTATTTGAAGAATTGAACGGTCTGCTGTTTTACCCAGTGCAATATGAAGGTGAGGAGATGTCGCCTAACGTCTTCTATACCGGCGCAGCCCCCAACCAGCAGGCGATCCCGGCAGTTGAGTATCTGATGAGTGAGGACGGCGGCAGCGCGAAACGCTTCTTCCTGCTGGGCACGGATTATGTTTATCCACGCACGACCAACAAAATTTTACGCGCCTTTTTGCACTCAAAAGGAGTTGCCGATAAAGACATCGAAGAGGTGTACACCCCATTCGGACACAGCGATTACCAGACCATTGTCGCCAGTATTAAAAAATTCGCCGCAGGGGGGAAAACGGCGGTGGTATCAACCATCAACGGCGATTCTAACGTTCCATTCTATAAAGAGTTGGCCAACCAGGGCCTGAAAGCCACCGATGTTCCTGTTGTGGCATTCTCCGTGGGTGAGGAGGAGTTACGCGGTATTGATACCAAACCGCTGGTGGGCAACCTTGCAGCCTGGAACTACTTTGAGTCCGTCGATAACGATGCCAACAAGAAGTTTGTCGCGGATTACCGGGCGTATGCCAAAGCGCACAAATTACCAAATGCTGAATCGGTGGTGACAAACGACCCCATGGAAGCTACGTATGTTGGCCTCCATATGTGGGCGCAGGCGGTAGAAAAAGCCGGAACGACCGATGTGGATAAAGTTCGCGCTGCAATGGCGGGGCAATCCTTCGCTGCGCCATCAGGCTTTACCCTGACCATGGATGCGACCAACCATCACCTGCATAAACCCGTCATGATTGGCGAGATTGAGGGCAATGGCCAGTTTAACGTGGTATGGCAAACCGATGAGCCGGTCCGCGCCCAGCCATGGAGTCCGTACATCGCTGGTAATGATAAAAAATCTGAACAGCCTGTGAAAACCGCCAGCAACTGATCGTGTGCCCTCCTGCGGGAGGGTACCGCTTTGGAGAACGCTCATGAAAACTATGCGCTTTATTCGTGGTGTGTTGTTGCTGACGTGGTTTTTGCCGTGGATAGCGCAGGCATCAGATGCCGATACCTTTACAGCCGCAAATCGAACTCAGCAGGCCGCCTTGCTCGAACAATGGTCGATCAATCCCGACATTCAGCGTTTGCCGATGCTCAGCGCGTTGCGCGAGGAGAGTCTGCTGACTGATAACGCGAAAAATACCTTCATCATGAACGGCTCGCACGCACAACCGTTAGGAACAGCGACAATCCCAAACGGCGAGCTAAAAAAAATTCGCCTGACTAACCGCCTGCGTAATCTGGTGGCAGGAGCGCTGGCTGTCCATCAGCTTTTAAGTGACAGTGTCACGTTAAGGTTGGAGGCAGCTCGTACATTACAGCGTGAGGCACAGCCGGATATGCTGCCGTTTTTACAGCAACGACTGGCTCAGGAGTCAAGTGGTGATGTGAAATCCGCGCTGGCTATTGCACTGGCAAACCTGCAGCTGAACAGTTCCTCGCCGGAAGTCAGACGTCAGGCAATCGAACTATTAGGGGCGTCAAATGATCCTGAAACTCAGGCGCGCCTGCAACCATTCACCCAGGCTGAACATGAACCCGATACCCGCGTGCGTGCTGCCGCTGGCGAAAGCCTGAATTCCATCGCGCATCGCATGAAGATTGGCGATCTTCTTGGACAGGCCTTTATGGGGCTGTCACTGGGCTCAATTTTGCTGCTGGCGGCATTGGGTCTGGCTATAACCTATGGATTACTCGGCGTCATTAATATGGCGCATGGCGAGATGTTAATGCTCGGGGCTTACTGTACCTGGATGGTTCAACAGCTGATGGGCCAGTTTTTCCCGCAATGGCTAGCCTGGTATCCGGTTATTGCGCTGCCGGTTGCCTTTTTACTTACCGCGGCGGTGGGAATGCTGCTTGAGCGCGGGGTGATCCGCCATTTATACGGGCGTCCTCTCGAAACGCTGCTGGCGACCTGGGGGATCAGCCTGATGCTCATCCAGTTGGTGCGTATGTCCTTCGGCGCGCAAAACCTGGAAGTCGCCAATCCGGCATGGCTTTCAGGGGGGATTCAGGTTTATGCCAATCTGATTTTACCGTGGAACCGAATTGTGGTGCTGGGCTTTGCCATTCTGGTGCTGTTTTTCACCTGGCTGTTGTTGAATAAAACGCGCCTTGGGCTGCGCGTACGTGCAGTGACGCAGAATCGAAATATGGCGGCATGCTGCGGCGTACCTACTGGACGCGTCGATATGCTGGCCTTTGGCCTTGGTTCAGGCATTGCCGGGCTGGGGGGCGTAGCGCTCTCGCAGTTGGGCAACGTAGGACCCGAATTGGGGCAAAGCTACATTATCGATTCGTTTCTGGTTGTGGTGCTGGGCGGCGTGGGACAACTCGCCGGGAGCGTGGCCGCGGCGTTTGGACTGGGGATCTTCAATAAAATTCTGGAGCCTCAGGTGGGGGCAGTTCTAGGCAAAATCATGATTCTGGTGCTGATTATTCTGTTTATTCAGAAACGTCCGCAGGGGCTGTTCGCGCTAAAAGGGAGGGTTATTGACTGATGACGATGCCAATGACATTAACGCTGGCGCGTAAAGCGCCACGCGCGACGCGCATCCTGGGGCTGGGGTTGCTGCTGGCGTTGATTATTCTACCATTTCTTGCGCTGTTACCTGCGGACCATCCGCTGGCTATATCGGTGTGGACGCTAACGCTGGCCGGGAAAATTCTCTGTTATGCCATTGTGGCGGTCGCGCTGGATCTGGTGTGGGGCTATGCCGGCATGCTCTCGCTGGGACACGGTATTTTCTTTGCGCTGGGAGGGTATGCGATGGGAATGTACCTGATGCGCCAGGCCTCTGGCGAAGGATTACCGGCCTTCATGTCATTCCTGTCGTGGAGCGAGCTGCCGTGGTTTTGGTGGGGGACGCAACATTTTATCTGGGCGCTACTGCTGGTCGTTCTGGTTCCTGGCCTGCTGGCACTGGTATTTGGTTGGTTTGCCTTTCGGTCAAAAATCAAAGGGGTCTATTTCTCCATCATGACCCAGGCCCTGACTTTCGCAGGAATGCTGCTGTTTTTTCGCAACGAAACGGGTTTTGGGGGAAATAACGGTTTTACCGGCTTTACCACCATTCTGGGATTCCCGGTAACCGCCACCTCAACCCGTATCGCGCTGTTTCTGGCGACGGTCATGCTGCTGGTGCTGGCATTATGGCTGGGACTGGCGCTGGCCCGCAGTAAGTTCGGCCGTATTCTGACTGCCGTGCGCGATGCAGAGAACCGTCTGATGTTCTGTGGTTACGATCCGAAAGGTTTCAAGTTACTGGTGTGGACGCTTTCCGCTGTACTGTGCGGCCTGGCAGGAGCGCTGTATGTTCCGCAGGTGGGAATCATTAACCCTAGCGAAATGTCGCCGACCAACTCGATTGAAGCGGCGATTTGGGTTGCCCTCGGCGGACGTGGAACCCTGATCGGCCCGGTATTCGGCGCCGTGTTGGTGAATGGCGCGAAAAGCCTGTTTACCGTCATCATGCCGGAATACTGGCAACTGTTTCTTGGCCTGATCTTTATTGGCGTTACGCTGTTTTTACCCCGAGGTGTAATTGGTCTGTTTCGCAAGGGAGACAAATAATGCAGCCAGATGAAGGGCTATTTACTCGCCAGATGCCGGGGGATCGGTTTCGCAACCAGACTGATCCGGTGCTACAGCTGGAAAAAATTAACGTTAACTTCGATGGTTTTCAGGCGCTAACCGATCTCACGCTCAATATTGGCGTTGGGGAACTGCGTTGCATCATCGGGCCCAACGGCGCCGGAAAAACGACGTTAATGGATGTCATTACCGGCAAAACCAGGCCGCAAAGTGGTCGTGCGATATACGATCAGTCGACCGACTTAACGACGCTGGATCCCATTGCCATTGCACGTCAGGGAATTGGACGGAAATTTCAAAAGCCCACGGTATTTGAAGCATTAACGCTGGAAGAGAACCTTGAGCTGGCGCTGAAAAATGATAAATCTGTTTGGGGTTCTCTACGGGCACGACTCTCAGGCGAACAACGGGATCGTATTGATGAAGTACTGGCGCTGTTGCGGCTGGGTAATGAGCGGGCCCGCCGCGCCGGTCTGCTTTCGCATGGGCAAAAACAGTTTCTCGAAATTGGCATGCTGCTGGTACAGGAGCCGCATTTACTGCTACTGGATGAACCCGCGGCGGGGATGACTGATGCGGAAACGGAATACACGGCGGAGCTGTTTCGCCAGCTTACCGGTAAGCACTCTTTGATGGTTGTTGAGCACGATATGGGATTTGTTGAAACCATCGCCGATCGCGTCACGGTATTACACCAGGGGCAAGTATTGGCTCAGGGGAGTCTGCGTGAAGTGCAGGCCAACGAGCAGGTTATTGAAGTTTATCTCGGGCGTTAAGGAGTGCAGATGCTGCAGGTGAAAGAACTGAATCAATATTATGGCGGCAGTCATATTCTGCGCGGGGTGAACTTTGAAGCGCGTATCGGTGAGGTGACATGTCTGCTGGGGCGTAACGGCGTGGGGAAAACAACGCTACTTAAGTGTCTGATGGGGCTTATTCCGGCCCGCAGCGGAAGCGTGCTCTGGCAGGAGAAAAATGTCACTCAATGGAAGCCGCATCAGAGGGTCAGGGCCGGTGTGGCGTATGTCCCGCAGGGGCGTGATATTTTTCCGCGTTTGACGGTAGAAGAGAATCTGCTGCTCGGCCTTTCCCGTTTTTCAGCACCGGAGGCACGACATGTGCCGGATGATATTTACGCGCTCTTTCCGGTTTTACAGGAAATGAAGCATCGGCGGGGCGGAGATTTGTCCGGCGGGCAGCAGCAGCAACTGGCGATTGGACGAGCACTGGCAAGTCGCCCACAATTGTTGATCCTTGATGAGCCTACCGAGGGGATCCAGCCGTCGGTGATTAAAGAGATTGGTCAGGTGATTTCCCAACTGGCGCATCGCGGCGATATGGCCATTTTGCTGGTGGAGCAGTTCTATGATTTTGCCGAGCAGCTCGCCGACAAATACCTGTTGATGTCGCGGGGCAGCATTATTCAAAGCGGCGACGGTAAAAATATGGAGGCCGAGGGCGTTCGGGGACTGGTTGCTATCTGAGGTATGCGACAGAGCGACTGTGGCTCTGTCGCGAACATAATAACTAGCAGACCGCCGTCTGGCCCCAGGGTTTGGCGCGCATGCCTTTTATCATTAGCGCCCAGGCAAGAACGATCGCCACTATCAGCGCCACAAACAGCGACCATGGTGGCAATGTGGTTAAAATGACGCCGCTGACTAATGGGTTAACCGCTGCGCCAAGCCAGCCTAACGACTGGGCGGAAAAATAGCTGGCTTTCATACCTGCTGGCGCGATGTTGTCGATAAGCATGTATTCACCCGGCGCGTAGATGACTTCGCCGATAGTGAAAAAGGCAGCAGAAATTCCCCATAACAACAGACTGTTGCCGGAGAAAGCGAAACCAACCAGGCCAACGACAAAGAAGACTGTACCCAATGTCATTAACGGGCGGATATTCGTGGCGGTGAGCCTGCGACCAAGTGCGTACTGCAGTGATACTACGATGGCGGCGTTGACGGGCAGGACGACTGCCACCACTTTCTCGGCAAAATCGCCATCGGCGACCACCATAACGTATTGCGAAATACAGGATGCAAAGGCACCGCCAACGAATGATGCCAAAAATGCTGACAGCGTAAACCAGAATAATGCTCTGTCGCGCAGCAGTACTGAAGGGGACCAAACAGCGGCATTTACACCTTCTGCGGTTGCTGGTGAACGTTTTACCCACGTCTGGATAAACACCAGAGGTAGCGCAGAACAGGCGGCAGCCAGCCAGAACGGCAGGTTAATGCTTTGCATAACCAGCAGCGTACCCAGCGGCGGACCAACGGTCCAGCCGATGTTCAGCACGGTATAGTTAAGTGAGAAAATTTTCGTTTTGTTGGTCGCAGACAAGTTATCGGCAAACCAGGCTTTCAGCACCGTGGCGAAGACGGAGTAGGCGCAGTTGATCAGGGCAAAGAGCAAAACCACTATCACGACGTTATGCACCAGCGGAATAGCAATAAAGCCGGAGGCAAAGCCGCAGATAGCCAGCAACATATAGCGTTTTTTATCGAACTTGTCGGCCAGAATACCAAAGCCAAGGCTGAAGACGACGCCTATGGTCAGTGCAACCGTCATCGCATAACCGATCAGGTCGACGCTCAGTTGATACTGTCGACTGAGGTAAATCGTCATAAATGGCAGCGTGGCGCCACGACCAATGGTTAATAACAAAGATGACGCAAGTAACGCGAGAGTGGACCTTCTCAGAGAGATATTCATTTTCCTGCCCGACAATGCATGTTGTTATGTTTTTTTTAGATATCAGAAACAAATAGCATGCTAAAAGTGTGATGTACACCCAATAAGTTGTCCGAAAATGCCCTGTGTGGCCTACCTGAATTAATGATCTGTTACGGTACAACGATTTCCGTTACTTTAACTTGTTTACAAAAATTTAATATTTGCAGGGGCGGTGGTATGTCGCGTAAAGACGGGTTATTGGCGTTACTGGTCGTTGTGGTTTGGGGACTGAACTTTGTTGTCATTAAAGTGGGTTTGCACAATATGCCGCCGTTGATGTTGGCAGGGTTACGCTTTTTGTTGGTGGCGTTCCCGGGATTTTTTTTGTTGCCCGCCCGAAAATTCCGCTTTCGCTTTTACTCGGCTACGGCCTGACAATTAG
>OJSO01001994.1_pt1 | contig 10409 bp, 7 predicted proteins | sample 1599521 | NCBI WGS metagenome assembly OJSO01 (sample SAMN04168659, study PRJEB22393) | human gut metagenome | biome: human gut microbiome; feature: stool | host: Homo sapiens | collected 2014-05-12 | reverse complement strand
CCGCTCCACGTGGCCTTCGACGAGGTGTGCCGCAAGGCCGACGCCCGCGGCGTGCGCGTCACGGGCACCGAAATCGTCGGGCTCGTCCCCAAACGTGCGCTCATCGAGGCCGGGAAATATTTCCTGCGCAAACAACGCCGTTCGACGGGTATCGCCGAGCAGGAGATCGTCCGTATCGCCGTCAGGTCGATGGGGTTGGATGACCTCAAACCTTTCGACCCCGCCGAGAAAGTAATCGAATATCTGCTTGAAGCGGAGGATAAGCAAAAACGGCTTATTGACATGACCTGCAAAGGGTTTGCCGAAGAGACTGCGAGCGAATCCCCGGCACCGGGGTGGGACGACCGCTGGGAGGAGTTTTCCGATTGGGCCGACCGGGGACAGGCGTTGCTCGGGGAGTTGCTGCACCTCGTGGACGAGGATACGGCGGCATTCAACCGCATCATGGCCGTCTTCGCCATGCCCAAGTCGACGGACGAGGAGAAGGCCGCCCGCAGCGCGGCCCTGCAGGAGGCGACGCTCTATGCGACGCAGGTGCCCCTGCGGACGATGAAGACGGCCTTCGGGGTTTTCGAAATCGTGCGTGCCATGGCAGCCGTCGGCAACCCCAACTCGGTGTCCGACGCGGGCGTCGGGGCGCTGGCCGCCCGCAGCGCCGTGCTTGGCGCAGGCCTCAATGTCCGGATCAATGCCGCCGGGCTGAAAGACCGCGCCGCGGCCGATGCGCTCGTGGCCGAAGCCGACCGCCTTGCGGCCGAGGCCGAACGGGCCGAGCGCGAGGTGTTGGAGATAGTAGCAAGTAAAATCTGAGCGATATGACACTGCAAGAGTTCCAGAATGACATCCGCGCGGGCATTCCCGATCGGCTGCCCGCCGCTAAACCCTATGACAAACAGATCAACCACGCGCCCAAGCGCAAGGGGATACTCACGCCCGAGGAGGAGGTGCTGGCGATCCGGAACGCACTGCGTTATTTCCCCGCGAAGCACCACGCCACGCTGGCCAGGGAGTTTGCCGAGGAGCTGCGCAAATACGGGCGTATTTATATGTACCGCCTGCGTCCCGACTACGAGATGGTGATTCCCAACTATTCGAAGCCCGACGACTGGGAGCGCATGAACGCCCTCGGGGTGTCGCAGTACGGCCAGATGACGGCCGGCTCCTATATGTATATCGGCCCGCAGGGGATCGTCCACGGCACCACCATCACGGTGATGAACGCCGCGCGCAAGCGTTTCTCCGGCGGCCGCAATGATGCCCGGGGGATGCTTTTCGTCTCCTCGGGGCTGGGCGGCATGTCCGGGGCGCAGCCCAAGGCGGGCAATATCTCGGGCGTGGTGAGCGTCATCGCCGAAATCAACCCCAAGGCGGCGCAGAAACGCTACGAGCAGGGATGGGTCGACGAGATGTACGATTCGCTCGACGCCCTGGTTCCCCGTATCCGCGAGGCCTGCCGTGCCCGCGAAGTGGTCTCGATGGCCTATGTGGGCAACGTCGTCGACCTTTGGGAGCGTCTGGCGGCCGAAGAGATCCCCGTAGACCTGGGTTCCGACCAGACCTCGCTCCACAACCCCTGGGCGGGCGGCTACTACCCCGTGGACGTAAGCTACGAGGCTTCGAACAAGATGATGGCCGAGGAGCCCGCCCGCTTCCGCGAGTGCGTGCAGGAGTCGCTGCGCCGCCAGGTCGACGCCATCAACAAACTCACCGCGCGGGGGATGTATTTCTTCGACTATGGCAACGCCTTCCTGCTGGAAGCCTCGCGCGCCGGGGCTGCCGTGATGGGCGAGGGCGGCCGTTTCCGTTATCCCTCCTATGTGCAGGACATCATGGGGCCGATGTTCTTCGACTACGGCTTCGGCCCGTTCCGCTGGGTCTGCACTTCGGGCAGCCCCGAAGACCTCGAGCTTACCGACCGCCTCGCCGCCGAAGTATTGGAGGAGATCCGCGCCACGGCGCCTGCCGAGATCGCCGGGCAGCTCGACGACAACATCCACTGGATCCGCGAGGCCGGCCGCAACCGGCTGGTCGTCGGTTCGCAGGCGCGCATCCTCTATGCCGACAGCGAGGGGCGCACCCGGATCGCACAGGCCTTCAACCGGGCCGTTGCCGACGGGCGCCTCTCGGCCCCCGTGGTGCTGGGGCGCGACCATCACGACGTTTCGGGAACCGATTCGCCCTACCGCGAGACCTCGAACATCTACGACGGTTCGTGCCTGACGGCCGACATGGCCGTGCAGAACGTCATCGGCGATGCGTTCCGCGGCGCGACGTGGGTTTCGATCCACAACGGAGGCGGCGTGGGCTGGGGCGAGGTGATCAACGGCGGCTTCGGCATGGTGATCGACGGTTCGGAGGATGCCGGCCGCCGCATCCGCGAAATGCTGCTGTGGGACGTCAACAACGGCATCGCCCGCCGCAGCTGGGCGCGTAACGAGGGTGCCATGTCGGCCATCCGCCGCGAGATGGAACGCACCCCCGGCCTGCAGGTCACGCTGCCCAATGTCGCCGATGAGGAATTGATACGTAATATATTGAAAGAAAACGAATAAATCCCTATCACTTCACATGGAACATCACCATATCTCCGCGGAGCACCTTTCCCTTGCCCGCATCCGTGAAATCCTCGAACGGCACCTTCCCCTGGCACTGAGCGACGATGCCCGGACTCGCATCGTCCGCTGCCGCGAATACCTCGACCGCAAGATGGAAAACCCCGAGCGGCCGGTCTACGGCATCACCACCGGATTCGGTTCGCTGTGCGACATTTCGGTGGGCTACGACGAGCTGGCGCAGTTGCAGAAGAACCTCGTGATGTCGCACGCCTGCGGTACCGGCGAGCGAGTGCCTTCCGAGGTCGTGAAGCTGATCCTGCTGCTCAAGATCCAGTCGCTATCCTACGGCCATTCGGGCGTGCAGCTTGCGACCGTGGAGCGGCTGATCGACTTTTTCAACAACGACGTCCTGCCCGTGGTCTACCAGCAGGGTTCGCTGGGCGCATCGGGCGACCTGGCGCCGCTGGCCCACATGAGCCTGCCGCTGCTGGGGCTGGGCGAAGTGGAATACAAGGGGGCTGTGCGCCCGGCTGCCGGCGTGCTGGCGGAGCTGGGGTGGCAGCCGATCGAGCTCCAGTCCAAGGAGGGGCTGGCGCTGCTCAACGGTACGCAGTTCATGAGCGCCTACGGCGTCTGGTCTTTGATCCAGTCCCGCCGCCTGAGCGAGTGGGCCGACCGCATCGGGGCGCTGTCGCTCGACGCTTTCGACGGGCGCATCGAGCCTTTCTGCGACGAGGTGCACCTGATCCGCGCCCACCGCGGGCAGCTCGCCACGGCACGCAACATCCGGCGCCTGTTGGAAGGCAGCCAGCTGGCCGCACGCCCCAAGAAACACGTACAGGATCCCTATTCGTTCCGCTGCATCCCCCAGGTGCACGGGGCTTCGAAGGACACCATCGACTATGTCGAGAGCGTGCTGACGACCGAGATCAACAGCACCACCGACAACCCGACGGTCTTCCCCGACGAGGACATGGTCGTCTCGGCGGGCAATTTCCACGGCCAGCCGATCGCTCTGGCGATGGATTTCCTGGCGATCGCCCTGGCCGAGCTGGGCAACATCTCCGAGCGTCGCACTTACAAACTGATCTCCGGGGCGCGCGAACTGCCCAAATTCCTCGTGGCGAATCCCGGGCTGAACAGCGGCTTTATGATTCCGCAGTATACCGCGGCGTCGATCGTGAGCCAGTCCAAGGGGCTGTGCATGCCCGCGTCGGTCGATTCGATCCCCTCGTCGCAGGGGCAGGAGGACCATGTGAGCATGGGTTCCAACGCTGCCACGAAGCTCTGGCGCGTGGTCTGCAACACCGAACGGGTGCTGGCCATCGAGCTGTTCAACGCCGCGCAGGCCATCGAGTTCCGCCGCCCGGCGCACACGTCGCCCGAGTTGGAGCGAATGCTGGCCGACTATCGCAAAGAGGTTCCCTTCATCGACAACGACGAGGTGATGTATCCCCATATCGAAGCCTCCGTCCGATTCCTCCGCGGCCTATGAGACTGCTGGTGAAGAACATCGCCCGCATCGTCGGCATCGAATCGACGGGCCGTCTGCGCTGCTGCGGCGCCGACATGAACAAGCTGGGCACGCTCGACGACGCGTGGCTGCTGGCTGAAGACGGCCGTTTCGCGGCGTTCGGACGCATGGACTCTCTGGGCGACATCGCCGCCGACGAGGTCGTCGACGCGGCAGGGGGCATGCTCTTCCCGTCGTTCTGCGACTCGCACACCCACCTGGTCTACGCCGGGAGCCGCGAGCGGGAGTTTCTGGACAAGATCAACGGTTTGTCGTACGAGGAGATCGCCCGGCGGGGCGGGGGCATTCTCAACTCCGCCGACCGGCTGCACGAGACTCCGGAGGACGAACTCTATGCGCAGGCGATGGAGCGCGTGCGCGAGATCGCGGCGATGGGTACGGGGTGCGTGGAGATCAAGAGCGGCTACGGCCTTTCGACCGGGGACGAGCTGAAGATGCTGCGCGTCATCCGCCGCATCCGCGAAAGTGTGCCGCGGGAGGTGCGGGCCACATTCCTCGGGGCGCATGCCGTGGCGCGTGCCTACCGGGGACGGCAGGGGGAGTATGTCGATCTGGTGTGCAACGAAATGCTGCCCGCCGTGGCGGCCGAAGGGCTGGCCGATTTCGTCGACGTCTTCTGCGACGAAGGTTTTTTCACGGTCGAAGAGACGGCCCGTATTCTCAAGGCCGCGCGCAAACTGGGGCTGCGGGCGAAAATCCATGCCAACGAACTGGCCGTCTCGGGCGGCGTGCAGGTGGGCGTGGCCTGCGACGCCCTGTCGGTGGACCACCTCGAACGCATGGGACGGGAGGAGATCGAAGCGTTGCGCGGCGCGGCGACCATGCCGACGCTGCTGCCGGGCGCGGCGTTCTTCCTCGGGATGAGCTATCCTCCGGCGCGCGCGATGATCGACGCCGGGCTGGGCGTGGCGCTGGCTTCGGACTACAACCCCGGGTCGTCGCCCTCGGGCAACATGCGCATGGTCTGTTCGCTGGCCTCGATCCGCATGAAGATGACCCCCGCCGAGGCGATCAACGCCGCGACGCTCAACGGCGCCTATGCCATGGGGTTGAGCCGCGACTACGGAAGCGTCACTTTAGGTAAGGTTGCCAACTTTTTCATAACCAAACCGATGCCGTCGATCGAATTTTTCTCCTATGCCTACCAGACGCCGCTGATCCGGCAGGTGTTCCTGCGCGGGCGCAAGATGTGCGGTTTATAGGCAGGGACTGGCCGATACGCTTCGGAACGGGGCGTCCGCCCTTGTCATAACCCGGCTTTCAGGGGTGCGGGCGAGGCGAAACGGTCCGGACCCGAATCGGCGTTTGGAATCTTTTCCGGAATCCTGCTTTTTGCCCGGGCGGCGCAGTTTTTGATTGGAGATATTTATGAAAACCGTTATTCTGATAATTTGCCTCGCCCTGTGCGGGACCGTAAATGGACAAAATATGAAACCGTTGACACCGGAGGAGAAGCGGGTGATCGTGGACAAGGGGACCGAGGCCCCCTTCACGGGCCGCTATTACAAACACAAGGAGGACGGAACCTACGTCTGCCGGCAGTGCGGCGCGCCGTTGTACCGTTCGTCGGACAAGTTCGACGCGGGGTGCGGCTGGCCGAGTTTCGACGACGAGATTCCCGGAGCCGTGAAACGGACCGTCGATGCCGACGGGCGGCGCACGGAGATCACCTGCGCCCGGTGCGGCGGTCATCTGGGCCATGTTTTCACGGGCGAGGGTTTTACGCCCCGGAACACGCGCCACTGTGTCAACTCCGTGTCGCTGGAGTTCGTGCCCGCGGCGAAAAAGGAGCGGACCGAGACGGCGATCTTCGCCGGAGGCTGTTTCTGGGGCGTGGAGCATCTGCTTTCGAAGGAGCCGGGGGTGCTCGATGTCGTGTCGGGATACATCGGCGGACATACGGAGAATCCCACTTACGAGGAGGTGTGCAGCCACCGCACGGGACATGCCGAGGCGGTGCGGGTGACGTTCGATCCGGCGAAAGTCTCCTACGAAAAGCTGGCGCGGCTCTTTTTCGAGATTCACGACCCCACGCAGGTCGGGCGGCAGGGACCCGACATCGGCGACCAGTACCGTTCGGAGGTCTTCTATACGACACCGGCCCAGCGCGCGACGGCTGAAAAACTGATCGCCGAGCTGCGTGCGAAAGGGTACGACGTCGCCACGCGCGTCACGGCGGCCACGACTTTCTGGCCGGCGGAAGAGTATCACCAGGACTATTACGACCGCAAAGGCGCGCAGCCCTATTGCCACGCCTACACCAAGCGGTTCTGATCGCTGTAAGGGGCCGGGTAGAGGGGCGGGGCCGGCCGTTTCCGGTCCGGTGCTTTTCTGCCCGGCCCGGTGCTTTCTGCCCGGTTCGGTGCTTTCTGTCCGGTTCCGCACTTCGGCCCGGGCCTTTGGTTGGGTCCGGGCCAAAGCGCTATTTCAACAGGTTGTCTTCCTCGTCCTTGTATTCCGATTTTTTGAAAAACATTCCGCCGAGGCCTTTCAGCGCCTTGACGGCCCGCACGCGGAAACTGTCCAGCAGCGTGCCGTCCTTCGAGACGGTGCCGTAGCCCGTCACGGCGCGCGCCCGGCGGCTGCGGACGAAGGCGATGCGGCCGTACGGCTTGAGTCCGAGGGCCAGCGATCCGTCCTCGCCGCGGATGATGTCGGTGCGGATGCCCACCTTGCGGGCCAGCTCGGTGTCGTAGGCGAAAACCAGTCCGCGGACGCTCAATTCGGGACGTTGGAACGACTGGAGCCACAGGTGCGTGTCGCGGGCCAGTTCGTAGAACCAAAGTCCGGCGGCGGAGTGGGCTGCGTCGGGAATGTAGCTCCACAGCGAACTGGCCGCCACGACGCCCCGGCGTTCCAGCGCGTCGAAATCGACCGTATAGCGGTTGTCGCCGTAAGTCAGTTCGCACTCCGCGGCGGAGCACCCGCTGTTGTCGATGGCGATGAAGAAGTGGTTGTAGACGGGCGTCAGCACCAGCACCCGGTCTCCGGGGCGGGTCAGCGCCCGGAGAATGGCCGAGAGCGCCGGGATCACGCCCGTCACGGGAAGTATCCAGTCCGCTCCGGGCGCCCAGCCGTGCCGCCGGGCAAACCAGGAGGTGACCGCCCCGTAGTAGCTCTCCGGGACCGTGGCGTAGCCGTAGACGCCGTGCTCCACCCGGCGGCGGAGCGCCTCGACGACGCACGGGGCCGTGCGGAAATCCATGTCGGCGACCCACATCGGGAGGATGTCGGCCGCAGGTTCCTCGTCCCACTTCACCGAGTTGGTTCCCCGGCGCGGGATCAGTTGATCGAAATCGTATTTTGCCATATCGGGATGCACTTTATTTACAAAGATACGAAAAAGTCGGACCGCTGCAAAACCTCCGGCTATTTGCTCATCCGGTATGCCGACGGGGTCATGCCCGTGTGGCTGCGGAAATACTTGCCGAAAAACGACTGGTTGGGGAAATTGAGGCAGTAGGCGATCTCCTGAATGCTCATCGTCGAATATTTCAGCAGGTTTTTGGCTTCGAGCACCACGTAGTCGTCGATCCATTCGGCGGCGGTGCGGCCCGAGGTCTTGCGGATGATCGTCGTGAGGTATTTGGGCGTCAGGTGCAGTTGCCCGGCGTAGAAGCCCACCGAACGCTCCTGCATGTAATGTTTGGTCAGTTCGCTCATAAACCGGTTGAAATACTCGTCGTTGCGGCTGCGGGCCGAGGTCTCCGGGGCGGGCTGCGACTCGATGTGCCGCCCGATGATGCGGCAGACCTTGTAGGCCAGCGTGCGGATCATCGAGCGCAGGACCTCCGGCGAATAGACGTCGCCCGGGCGGGGCAGGCTCTCGGAGCGGATTTCGGCGAACGAGCCGGTGATGCCGGCCCATTCGGCTTCGCAGAGCCGCAGGCAGGGCTGTTTCTCGACGCTTAAAAAGAGCCTCGAAAGCAGTTTGATGTCGATATTGATGCGCCGGATGAACTCCTCTTCGCAGATCACCGTGTAGACCGAGGACTCCGGCCGGATGGATTCCACTTGCAGAATCGAGCCGGGCAGGAAGACGAACAGCATCTTCGCGTCGAGCGTGTGGCGGCGCAGTCCCGAGGTGAACGAAATCGAACCTTCGGAACAAAAAAGGATCGCGAAGGCATCGAGACGCGTCGGGTAGCGGAACAGGTCGATGTTGACCGTGTCCATGATCTTGACGCGCGAAGCGATCAGACAGCCATCGAAATAGAGGTCTTCCGGGCGCGGTTCGTTGACGGTGAGCAATGTTTCGAGCGAGAAGCTCTGAATCTCCTTTTCGTTCATTTTATCGGTCGTATTTCGGGCAAATATAACGAATTTGCCGAATACGATTTGTCGAAAGGTTGGAAATCGAACCAATCGGCTAATTTAACCGACACGGCGGCCTTTTCCGGAGGGGGCTAAAAGGGGAACTTTGCATCGAAAAATTGAAGAACCGATGAAACGAACTGTTTTCTGTGCCGCGCTGCTGCTGGCCGCCGGCTGTTCATCTCCGAAAAAGAACCGCACGGTCGATCCGCTGCGTGTCGAAACCATCGTGGCCGCGCCCTCGGCCGACGTCGGGGCGGCCGTTTATGTAGGTGCGATCGAAGAGGAGTCTTCGGCCGCCTTGAGCTTCCCCGTCGCCGGGACCGTCGCCCGCACTTTTGCGGACGAGGGCCGGCGCGTCGGCAAAGGTCACCTGCTCGCCGAGCTCGATCCCACCTCGGCGCGCCGGACTTTCGAGGCCGCCGAAGCCGCGCTGAATCAGGCGAAGGACGCCTGTGCGCGTCTGAAACAGCTCTACGACGCCGAGAGCCTGCCCGAGATCAAGTGGGTCGAGGCGCAGACCCGGCTGCGGCAGGCCGAGGCGGCCTTCGGGATCGCGAAGAAGAATCTGGAGGACTGCTCGCTTTACGCGCCCTTTTCCGGGGTGGTCGGCCAGCGGCGGATTTCGGCCGGGGAGACGGCCCTGCCGGGCGTTCCCGTGCTGACGCTGCTCGAAGTCGGACGCGTCAAGGTGCGCTTCTCGGTCCCCGAGCAGGAGATCGCCCGGCTCGGCGCCGACAGCCGGATCGGGGTGGGCGTCGCCGCGCTCGGCGACCGGGTGTTCCCCGCCGGGAAGATCGAAAAGGGCGCCGTGGCCAATCCCGCGGCCCACACCTACGACGTGCGCGCCACGCTGGACAACGCCGCTGGCGAGTTGCTGCCGGGCATGGTGTGCCGCGTGACGGTTTCGCCCGCAGAGTCGGCCGAGGAGATTGCCGTTCCGCTGCGCGCCGTGCAGCAGGCGGGCGACGGGAGCCGTTTCGTGTGGACCGTGCGCGGCGATTCGGCCGTGCGTACGGCCGTCACGACGGGGCGGCTGGTGAACAACGGCATCGTGCTGACCGGGGGCGTCGCGGCGGGCGACCGCATCGTCGTGGACGGCATGCAGAAGATCGGCGAGGGCAGTAAAGTCGTATGGCGATGAGAAGTTCGAATAGCGTAATAGCCTGGTCGATGCGGAATTTTCGCATCACCTTCCTGATCGTGGGCTGCCTGTTCGTGTTCGGAATCTACGCCCTTGCGCGCATTCCCAAGCAGGAGTTCCCCGAGTACACGATCCGGCAGGGCGTCGTCGTGGGCGTCTATCCCGGGGCGACGGCCGAGGAGGTCGAAGAGCAGCTGGCGAAGCCGCTCGAACAGTTCCTGATGACCTACAAGGAGGTGAAGCGTGCGAAGACCACCTCCACGTCGCAGAACGGCATGTGTTACGTGATGGTCGAGCTGAACGACGATGTGAACGACAAGGACGAGGTATGGTCGAAAGTCAAGCACGGGCTGGCGGCGTTCAAGATGCAGCTGCCTGCGGGTGTCGCGGCCGTGGTGACCAACGACGATTTCGGCGACACCTCGGCGCTGCTGATCACCCTCGAATCGGACACGCGCTCCTACCGCGAACTGAAAGGGTATATGGACGATTTGAGCGACCGTCTGCGCCGCATCGAGTCGGTCTCCAACCTGCGCCCCTACGGCGTGCAGCAGGAGCAGATCTCGGTTTACGCCGATCCCGAGCGGCTCGCGGCCTACGGCATCGGCGAGAAGACGCTCTCCGCGGCGCTGGCCGCGCAGGGGCTGACCCCGCTGGGCGGCTCGGTGAGCAATGCCGAGACCGAGACCCCGATCCACATCGCGCCGTCGCTGGCCGGGGAGCGGGAGGTCGCCGAGCAGATCGTCTGGAGCGATCCCGAAGGGCACGTCCTGCGGGTGAAGGACGTGGCACGCGTCGTGCGCGAGTACGACGATCCGGACAGCTATATCCGCAACAACGGCCACCGTTGCGTGCTGCTGTC
>OJSO01001988.1_pt1 | contig 10440 bp, 8 predicted proteins | sample 1599521 | NCBI WGS metagenome assembly OJSO01 (sample SAMN04168659, study PRJEB22393) | human gut metagenome | biome: human gut microbiome; feature: stool | host: Homo sapiens | collected 2014-05-12 | reverse complement strand
GCCGCACCTCGCTCGCCGTATCGGCACTTAGAATTATGCGGTATTGCCTTAGGTTTTATTGTTTTACCCCAAAAATTCAAAACGCGGCGCAAGCCGCACCTTTAACTCCTCACTCCTAACTCCTCGCTCTTCACTCCTGCCTATCAAAAATATGCAATTACGCAATCTAACCATTCCATATGCACAGCCTGCGGTGTTTGCGCCGATGGCGGGGTTTACGGATGCGGCGTGCCGGCACCTGATGGCGGACCATGGCGCGGCGTGGACGGTAAGCGAGATGGCCAGCGCCAAGGCCATTACCTTTGGCGATGACAAAAGCGTGCGCCTGCTGCGGGACAAGGCCTCCCACGGCATTTATGCCGTGCAGCTGTTTGGGGCCGAGCCCGAAACGATGGCACAGGCTATCCGGATCATTCAGGAAAAAGGCGTGCAGTTTGATATTCTGGACATCAACATGGGGTGCCCGGCCCCCAAGATCACATCCAGCGGTGCAGGCAGCAAACTGATGCAGGACCCGGAGCTGTGCGGCCGCATGGTGGCCGCTGCCCGCGGAGCCCTGGGGTCGGATAAGCCTTTGACCGTTAAAATGCGCATTGGCTGGGATGCCGAGCAGCTGACCGGCGTTGCCGTGGCCCGGCAGTGTGAAGCAAACGGTGCAGACCTGATCGCCGTGCATGGCCGCACGCGGGAGCAGATGTACATCCCGCCCATCGACACGGCGGCCATCGCGGCCATCAAGCAGGCCGTGTCCGTCCCGGTGCTGGCCAACGGCGACGTGACCACCGCCGACGAAGCCCTTACCTTATTAGAAGCAACCGGCTGCGACGGCGTTATGATCGGGCGCGGCGCACTGGGCGACCCGTGGCTGTTTGCGCAGGTGCGCGCGGCGCTGTTGGGCGAGGAACGCCCGCCCGAGCCGACGCTGAACCAGCGGATGACCGCTTTGCGCGACCAAATCTACGAAATGTGCGAGGAAAAGGGCGAGTGGGCCGCCATGCCCCAGGCACGCAGCCAGGCCATGCACTATATGAAGGGCCTGCACGGCGCTGCCGCCCTGCGCCGCTACTGCTCGATGCTCGAGCACTTCAGCGATGTGGATACGCTGATCGAGGCGGTGTACAGATTGCAGTAACGTAGGGGCAGGGTATGCCCGGCCCGCAACTTTCCCGTAAAAGCGCAATAACCGGTATGCCGCGGGCCGGACATGTCCGGCCCCTACAACCGTATTAAAATCTACCGCGCGTCAATTCGTCCAGATTCTGCTCGTAGCAGGGCAGCATGTGCTCGATGAAATACTCCGCCTCGGGGCTGTGCATGGCGTGCAGGGCGGCCATCTGCTGGGCGTAGGCGGCCTCAAACTCGCGGTTGCCGCCGCGGTCCTCCTCGATGCACTTGATGACGGCGGAAAGCCGGTCCGCGGCCTTTAAAATTTTGCGCTCGGCGTCGTTCAGCACGCTGCCGGTCAGCCAGACCTGGGTCTCGGCCTGTAATTCTTCGGGCTGCAGGCTCGCCATCACGCGGGCGCTCTCGTGCTCCACGGCCTTGTACGCTGTGCGCAGGGCGTCGTTCTTGTACTTGACGGGCGTCGGCATATCACCGGTCAGAATCTCCGGTGCATCGTGGTAAATAGCTGCTGTGGCTACGACCTCGGGCCGCAGGGCCGCGCCGGTGCCCGTGCAGTGCCTGCCGATCAGGCAGAGCGTGTGCGCCAGCATGGCCGTGTCGGCGGTGTGCTCGCTCAGGGACTCGGGGCGGGTGCTGCGCATCAGGCACCAGCGGGTGATGTACTTCATGCGGCTGAACAGCGCGCTGAACGGATAGGTTTTCATCTTCACGCGACCTCCGGTTTATGGTATAATGGGGCGTATGCAGGGGCCGATGCCCGCCATCGGCCCGGGGGGCGTCGGTGACGCCGCCCCCTACAGCTCTACGGTAAGTATACCACAACTTTCCTCAAAGTGAGGCCCCATAAAGGGGACTATCAATATGCAAACCACAATTTTTAAACAAAAATTGAACTATTGGCGCGTCTTTGCACTCTGCTTTTTCACGGCGGTGCTGCTGTTTGCGCCCCACTGCATCGTGGATGCCGTCGCGGGCGGCGGGTACTTCCACTACGCGGGGGACTTCAACGACCAGCAGATCAACTTTTACCAGTACGCCAACGCCTTTGTCAAAAACGGCGGGTCGTTCAGCTGGGCCACCGACCTGGGCAGCGGGTTTGTCAATTCCTACTCATTCTACCTGCTGGGCAGTCCGTTCTTCTGGCTGTCCATGGTCGTGCCCGCGCGGCTCATGCCGTGGGCCATGGTGCCGCTGCTCTGCCTGAAAATGGCCGTTGCGGGCGGCGGCGGGTATCTCTGGGCGCGCCGCTGGGTGCGGGACGAGACCTGGAGCATGCTGGCGGGCTGCCTGTATGCGTTTTCCGGGTTCAGCATCTACAACATCTTTTTCAACCACTTTCTGGACGTTGTGGCGCTGTTTCCGTACATGCTGGCCGCGCTGGACGACGCGGTCATCGACGATAAAAAGGGTGCATTCCCGTTCTGGGTCGCGCTGAACCTTGTCGATAACTACTTCTTCTTCGCCGGGCAGGCGGTCTTTCTCATCATCTATTTCTTCTGCATGGCCGCCGGGCGGCGGTATGAGCTGGGCCTGCGCAAGTTCGTGCGCCTGGCGTGGGAGACAGCTCTGGGCTGTGCCTGCGGGTGCGTGCTGCTGCTCCCGGCGGGGCTGTCGCTGCTGCAAAATCCGCGTACCATCGACCCGTTCAGCGGGTACGGGTATCTGTTCTACGGCAAATCCCAGCAGTACGGCGCAATTTTTTACAGCACCCTGCTCATGCCCGACGCGCCCTATTTCAAGGACCTGTTTCAGGAGGGCATCCTCAAGCACACGAGCCTGACGGCCTATCTGCCGTTGGTCGGCGTTGCGGGCGGGCTGGCGTTCTGCCGCGCAAGGGAGCGCCACCCGTTCACCTACGTTTTAAAGGTCTGCGTCGCCTGTGCGTTTGTGCCGGTGCTGAACAGCGCGTTCTATGCGCTCAACTCGAGCTACTACGCGCGGTGGTACTATATGCCGATTCTGGTTTTGTGCGGTGCAACGTGCTATCTGCTCTCCCGCCCGGCGCTGGCCGAGCAGCGTCTGCCGCGGGCGCTGCGGCTGACGACCTTCCTGACGCTGACGGCGGTGGTGTTCGCCGTTGTGCCGGGCAAGGACGACGACGGCAACACGGTCTATGGCGTGCTGGACGAGCCCGCGCGGTTCTGGGCTATCTTCGGCATGACGATGCTGGGTATCGTGATTTTTGCGCTGCTGTGGCATTTTTGCCGCAATAAGCGGCGGTGGGGCGCGATTCTGACCGCCGCCGTGCTGGGATTCAGCCTGCTGTACGGCAGTTTGCATCTGTCTCTGACGAAGTACGCCCAGTGGGACGTGGACAGCAATCTGATTGCCGAAACCTATGATTCTGTCGAGGACGTCGCCGCCGCGCTGCCGGACGATGCGTTTTACCGCATTGACGCCTACGGTGCGCACAACAATCTGGGGCTGTGGTTCAACAGGAGCTGCCTGCAATTCTTCAACTCGACGGTTGCGCCGAGCATCATGGCGTTTTACCCCGAGGTCGGCGTCAAGCGGGATGTGAACTCCAAGCCCGACGCCGAGAACTACGCCCTGCGCGGCCTGTTGAGCGTGCGGTACACGCTGGTCGCCAAGGACAAGGAGACCGAGTGGACCGACAAGGATCTGCCCGGCTGGCAGCGCACCGGCGAGACCGACGCCTACGCCCTCTACGAGAACGAAAACTGGGTGCCGATGGGCTTTACCTACGACTGCTACGTGACAGCGGACCAGCTGGAGCGGGTAAGCGAGGAAGAACGCGCCCAGATTTTGTGCCGCGCGATTTTGCTGGACGACGACCAGATCTCCGCCTTTGGCAGTCTGCTGGAACCCTTGCCCGACGAGGAGCTGACCGAACGCGGCGAGGACGCCTACGCTGCCGACTGTGCCGCCCGCCGTGCCGCCGGTGTGGCAGCGTTTACTGCGACGGACACCGGCTTTACCGCAAAGACCGCCTATGACGCGGACGAGCTGGTGTTTTTCAGCGTGCCCTATGACGACGGGTTCAGTGCCACGGTCAACGGTGAGCCCGCCGCGATTGAGAAGGTGGACGACGGCCTGATGGCCGTGTACGTGCCCGCGGGGGAGAACGAGATAGAGTTTACCTACCATACGCCCGGGTTGAAGGTGTCCGCCTGCGTGAGCGCAGCGGCGATTGCGGTGTATGGGGTGTATTTGCTGGGAATTATGAGGAAACGAAAAAGCCAGCTGGGAAGTAAGCGGTAACATTTGTAGGGGGCGGCGTCCCCGACGCCCCGCGGAGGGGTCAAGACCCCTCCCTACGAACCTGTTGGAAAAGGACGCCATTTGCGCGGGCGAAGCCCGCGGGAAAGCCTCCCCATCAGGGGAGGTGGCCGCGAAGCAGGCCGGAAGGGTTCAGCCCGTTGACGGTGGGCATAGCAAAGCCGCGGGCCGGGCATGCCCGGCCCCTACGGACTGCCGTGAATCGTTGTGCACGAGAGGGGCGAGGGAGGGCGGCAGCCCGCCCCTTTGCAGTGTGCGGAGGTTGCCCGGGAACGGGTTGCAACGCATAGCCCGTCGGAATCCCCCAGTCACCTAACGGTGACAGCCCCCTTTGACAAGGGGGCCTTTTTCCCCTGCGGGGGTTCGGGGGAACACCCGACTCAAAAGTGGAGGAAGGGGCGGGGGCGTTAAGAACGAAAAGTAATACTGCTTTCGTTTAGCCCCCGCCCCTTCCGACCTCCGCTTTGGGGTTCTTAGGGGCGTGCAGCCCCTAAGGCGGGGTCCGCTGCATCCGCAACAGCGGGACTTTTCTTTGCTACTTTCTTTTGGTCACAAAAGAAAGTAGGAGTTCCCGGGAGACTGCCGTTAAAACTTTAGCCGAGAAAGGAAAAACCATGCCAAACCATGCTGAACAGCTCGCACAGGAGCTGAACTTAAACGTCAAAAATGTGCAGGGCGCGATTGAACTGATCGACCAGGGCAATACGATCCCGTTTATCGCCCGCTACCGTAAGGAAGCCACGGGCTCGATGGATGACCAGGTCCTGCGTGACCTCGGGGATCGTCTGGAATATCTCCGCGGCCTCGATAAGCGCAAGGATGAGGTCACGTCCTCCATCACCGAGCAGGGCGCGATGACGCCCGAGCTGACCGCCGCACTGTCCAAGGCGAAAACCCTCGCCGAGGTCGAGGACATCTACCGCCCGTATAAGCCCAAGCGCAAGACCCGCGCCAGCATCGCCAAGGCGCGCGGTTTGCAGCCGCTGGCCACGGCCATCTTCCGCCAGGACGCCGCATTTGACCCCGAGAAGGCCGCCGCGGACTACCTCAACGACGAGGTCCCAGATGCTGCCGCGGCGCTGGCCGGGGCACAGGATATTATTGCCGAGGCGGTCTCCGATGATGCCGCCTGCCGCGCCGAGCTGCGCCGCTACTACCGCGCGTTTGGCCGTGTCGCCAGCGCCAAGGCCAAGGACGAGGACAGCGTCTACGCCCAGTACTACGACTACGCCGAGCCGCTGAACAAGATCCCCGGCCACCGCGTGCTGGCACTGGACCGCGGCGAGCGCGAGGGCTTTTTGAAGGTCACGATTCAGGTCGACGCCGAGCGTGCCGCGGGCATCGTCAGCTGGATGTTCGCCCGCAAAAAGACCGGCGGCAAAAGCGCCGAGCTTGTGGATGCCGCCGCCCGCGACGCCTACAGCCGCCTCATTCATCCCAGTCTTGAAAACGAGCTGCGCGGCGAGCTGTCCGATGCCGCCGCCGAGGGCGCAATTAAGGTCTTTGGCGATAATCTGCGCCAGCTGCTTTTGCAGCCGCCCATCCGCGGCAAAACGGTCATGGGTCTGGACCCCGGCTACCGCATGGGCTGCAAGGTCGCTGTCGTTGACCCCACCGGCAAGGTGCTGGACACGAACGTCGTCTATCCCGTGCCGGAGTTCAAGCGCGTGGACCAGGCAAAAAAGACCATCAAGGCGATGGTTTTGAAGAACGGCGTCGAGGTCATGGCCATCGGCAACGGCACGGCGGGCCACGAGACGGAGGAATTTGCCGCCGAGGTCATCCGCGAGCTGGCCGACGAAAAGAACCTGCATTTGCAGTATATGGTCGTCAGCGAGGCCGGCGCGTCGGTCTACTCCGCCAGCAAGCTGGCCGCCGAGGAGTTCCCCCAGTTTGACGTCAACCTGCGCAGCGCCGTGTCCATCGCACGCCGCTTGCAGGACCCGCTGGCCGAGCTGGTCAAGATCGACCCCAAGGCCGTCGGCGTCGGCCAGTACCAGCACGACATGCCCCAGAAGCGCCTGAATGAGACGCTGGACGGCGTGGTCGAGGACTGCGTGAACAGCGTCGGCGTCGATCTGAACACTGCCTCCGCGCCGCTGCTGCGCCGTGTGGCGGGCGTCAGCGCAGCCACCGCCAAAAATATCGTCGCCTGGCGCGAGGAGGAGGGCGCGTTCACCTCCCGTGCGCAACTGAAAAAGGTCAAGGGCCTCGGCCCCAAGGCGTATGAGCAGTGCGCGGGCTTCCTGCGGCTGCCCGAGGCGAAGAACCGCCTAGACGCCACCGCCGTCCATCCCGAAAGCTACGCCGCCGCCAAGGCCCTGCTGGACGCCTGCGGCTACACGGCTGCCGAGATCGGCACAGACAAGCTGGCGGATCTGCCCGCTGTCGTCAGGGCCAAGGGGGCCGGTACCCTCTGTGAGGCGCTGAGCGTGGGCGAGCCGACGCTGAACGACATTGTGGCCGAGCTGTGCAAGCCGGGACGCGACGTCCGCGACAGCCTGCCCAAGCCGCTGCTGCGCAGTGACGTCATGGGTCTGGACGATCTGAAGCCCGGCATGGAGCTGACCGGCACCGTGCGCAACGTCATAGACTTCGGCGCGTTCGTCGATCTGGGTGTGCATCAGGACGGCCTGGTCCACGTTTCACAGATCAGCGATAAATTTATCAAGCACCCGCGCGAGGTGCTCAAGGTCGGCGACATTGTGCGGGTCAAGGTGCTGAATGTGGACACCGCCAAGAAGCGCATCGCCCTGACGATGAAGGGCGTGCCCCAGCAAAACTAATACAAAACCGGCACAAACATATATAAATGTTGCATATAAAAAAGATGGTGTTAAGACTTTAACAAGATAAGTCGTACATTTACACCAAAAAGCGACAAAAAACATTCAGAAAACGAAAATACTTGTTGGCAAATACATAATATATGTGAAAGCGAAAAGCCGCGGCGGGCGAAACTCGGGCATTCTGACCAAAAGCCTAAAATGAAGGATTTTCTCTTTTGTGCAGGAAATGGAAAAAATCGGATTTGTGCATTGTGAACAAAGAAACGGCACATAATTATGCTATAATGCCCAATGTAAGGAGCAGATAGAGCATGGTGGATCACCTCCTTACCGCAAGCCGTGCGCCCGGTTCCGCCCTGGACACCGGTGCTGAAGATACGGCAGATTGCGTGGGATTATTTCGGAGGTCATTTATTATGGTGAAACAAGTCAAGGTTTCCAATTTTACCGAGGTCAAGGGAATCGTGTCTGCTGCCGCCAAGTGTTATAACGATGTCGGCGTGCATGACATGAAGGGCAGCATTGCCGATGCCAAGAGCATCCTGGGCATGATGAGCCTGGATTACAGCCATCCCGTCAAGATCGTCTGTGAGGATGAGCGCGACCTGAACAGCGTTGTCAACGCGATCAAGCAGTAAAATAGGAAGGACCGCCCCACGGTGTAAAAGCCGCGGGGCGGTTTTTGTGTGAAAGGCTTCCCCCGCGGGGCTGCGCCCGCAGGCGCGTGTCGGAGTGCAACCGCCGTAGGCGGCACTTGGCACGGAGATTGAAGCTGTCAGCGGCCCCGTCCGCTGACTGATGAGGGCCAGCCTTGCGGCAATAACCCGCTTACGGGCTACCACCGTAAACCTGCCCCTCATCCGGCCTCGGTCGGGGCCTCGGCCACCTTCCCCCAAGGGAGAAGGCAATTAAATTTACGATTTTTCCTCGTTTCGCCACATTCCGCATACAAACGCTCCTTATAATAGACCAGAAAGGAAGCACACTATGGCTCTGATCCTTGCCTCCGGCAGTCCGCGCCGGCGTGAGCTGATGTCCCTTATCACCCCCGACTATACTGTCATCACCAGCGACGTGGACGAGACGAAGATCGCGGCAGATTCCCCGGCGCACCTTGCCAAGGCTCTGGCCACTGCCAAGGCCCGCGCCGTGGCCGAGGAAAACCCCGATGACGTCGTCTGCGGCTTTGATACGGTGGTCGAGTGCGAGGGCGAGGTGTTCGGCAAGCCGAAGGACGAGGCCGACGCCGTGCGGATGCTGCGCGCGCTCTCCGGGCGTGAGCACCGCGTCCACACCGGCGTCTGCATCTGCCGGGGCCGCCGTGCCGCCGCCACTGTCGAGACAACCGTTGTCCATTTCTCGCCCATCGCGGAGGACGACCTGTGCGCCTACGTGCGCACGCCGGAGCCCTACGACAAGGCGGGAGCCTATGCCATCCAAGGGCACGCGGCGCTGTGGTGTGCGGGCATCGAAGGGTGCTACTACAACATCATGGGGCTGCCGGTTCACCGCACGGCGCAACTGCTGCGCGAGCTTACCTGACCCGGACAGCCCCGGAAACGGGAGTCTGTATGGGAAAAATCTGCAACTTTTTTACATGCTTTTTCGGGAGAATACACGCTATGTTTACCAAAGACATCGGCATTGATCTGGGCACCGCCAACACCCTTGTGTACATGAAGGGCCGCGGCATCATCATGCGCGAGCCAAGCGTCGTCGCCGTGGACCCGCGCAGCGACGAGCTGCGGGTGCGCAGCGTCGGCCATGAGGCCAAGGCGGTCATTGGCCGCGCACCCGGCTCCATCGTGGCGGCCATGCTGCAGAGTTTCATCCGTCAGGCCTGCGGCAACAGCATTCTGGCTCGCCCCCGGGTCGTCATCTGCGTGCCCTCCGGTGTGACCGAGGTCGAGCGCCGCGCCGTGCGCCAGGCTGCAGCCAAGGCGGGCGCACGCCAGGTCACGGTCATCGAGGAGCCGATGGCCGCCGCCATCGGCAGCGGTCTGCCCACCACCGACGCCGTCGGCAGCATGATCGTGGACATCGGCGGCGGCACGGCGGAGGTCGCGGTCATCAGCCTGTCGGGCATCGTCGCCAGCCGCAGCGTGCGCTGCGCGGGCGACGCGCTGGACCAGAGCATCATCGCTTTCATCAAGCGCAAATACAACCTGCTGGTCGGTGAGCGCACGGCAGAGCAGATCAAGATCGAGATCGGCTCGGCCTGCCCGCAGGACCCCGAGACCAGCATGGAAATCAAAGGCCGCAACCTTGTGGACGGCCTGCCGAAGGACATTCTGATCCGCTCCGAGGAGGTCCGCGACGCCATGAACGACTGCCTGCTGCGCATCGTCGAGGCCATCAAGGACACGCTGGAATGCACCCCGCCCGAGCTGTCCAGCGACATCATTGACCGCGGCATTATGCTTTCCGGCGGCGGTGCGCTGCTTCGCGGGCTGGATACCCTCATCCAGAATGAGACGGGCATCGAGGTCCACATTGCCGAAAGCCCCCTGGACTGTGTAGCCCTCGGCGCCGGTGCCGTCCTCGACAACCCCGATCTGGCCGGACGCCGGAAAGAGGAAATGAGCTACTTATAAAATGAGAGCCTTCCCCCGATGGGGAAGCCTTTTCAACCGAAAAAAAGATTGACAAATGGGGAAAATCCGGCTATTATTAGATTGTTCGCATATACCCGGAGGGACGCTATGCCTTTACTCGATCAGGATCTGCCCGCCCGCGCACAGCAGGGGGACGAGAATGCGCTTGCCGCACTGATCGCCCGCATGATGCCGGCCATCCGCAAGGGTGCGGCGGAATGCACTGCCCCCGGCCTCGATTTTGACGATGCCGTGCAGGAGGGGCTGATCGGCCTGTTCCATGCTGTGCGCGGGTTTGACCCCGCTGCCGGGCAGACCTTCACGGCCTACGCCGCGGCCTGCATCCGCCACGCGCAGCAGGACGCCCGCCGGGCGGCTCTGCGCAAAAAGCACGCGCCGCTGAACTACAGCGTGCCGCTGCCCGCCGCCGAGGAAAACACCGACACCCGCCCCGGCCCCGAGGAGCTTGCTATCTTCGGCGAACAGTACGCGGACACGCTCCGCCGTATGCAGACCGAGCTTTCCGCGCTGGAACGCACGGTTTTAATGGCCGGGCTGGAAGGCCGCACCCCCGCGCAGACCGCGCGGGAGCTGGGACTTCCCGCCAAAAACGTGGCCAATGCGCTGGCCCGTGCGCGCCGCAAGCTGCGCGGTGCGCCCACAACCTAGGATTCAGGCGATTTGCCTGCGTC
>OJSO01001980.1_pt1 | contig 10464 bp, 7 predicted proteins | sample 1599521 | NCBI WGS metagenome assembly OJSO01 (sample SAMN04168659, study PRJEB22393) | human gut metagenome | biome: human gut microbiome; feature: stool | host: Homo sapiens | collected 2014-05-12 | reverse complement strand
CGGTCTGGTCGCCGACAGCAATTTGGAGATTTCGAAGGACGCCAAGGCGCTTCAGGAGCGGGTCATCGAATCCGAGGCCGCCGCTACGATGCCGCAGGCCGAGATTCCCTCTGCCGGACAGACCGAGCAGCAGGCCGAGTAGCCTCCGCGCTCCGTCCGGAACGCCGGAGGGGGGGGGAGACTTCGCCGTTATAGAAGACCGTGGATTCTTTCCGCGGTCTTTTTTTCGCCCGTCCGGAGGAGGTCCCGCATGGGACGATTCATCGGGGGCCGGAACGGTCCCGCAACAGAGACCCCGGAGGGGCCGCCTTGCAATATCCGAGGTTGTTTGCCTCCCGGAACGGGACGGTGAATTCCCGCCCGTGTTTTGCGCCCGGCCGGAACCTCTCCGATTCATGTATTGGAAAAGCCCGCGGGATGCTCCGCGGGCTTTTTTTGTGCCGCTTCGAATCGCTCCGGGAGGAGCCCCCCCCTGGGCGAAAACGGTCAGAGATGCTGCGGACTGAAAGCCCCGATGGTCTTGATCCGCTCCTCGAAATCGTCGCGCGAGACGAGCGTGTGCCCCTTGATCTTCGACCGGTAGTTGTAGATCGTGCTCACGGAGTAACGCAGCAGCGCGGCGATTTTCGACGAGTCGTTGATGCCCAGCCGGATCAGCGCGAAGATGCGCAGCTCGGTCGTCAGCAGCTCGCCCTTTTTCGGCTCGATGCGCGCCTCCTTGTCCAGCAGGGAGTTGAAATCCTCGATGAACGTGGGGTAGAGTTGCAGGAACGTCGTGTCGAAGTTGCGGTAAAACTCCTCCAGTTCGCGGCTGTCGCCGTCGGTCGGGGAGTACTCCTTCCGCAGTTCGTCGACGCGGCCGTCGCGCAGCAGGCGGCGTACGTGGCGGCGCGAGTCGATGATCTTGTCGATGTACTCCGAGCACATCGTCAGGAAGATGCCGATATACTCCTCCTTCACTTCGTTGGCCTCTGAAATCTGGCTGTTCAGTCCTGCCAGTCGCTTGTTGATGTGCTGGAGGTCTTTGTTCGAGATGTTGAGCCGGTTGTTGGCCTGCTGCAATTCGAGCCGCGCGAGGTTCAGCTTGCGGTTCTGCCGCAGGACGAAGACCACGCCCCCGAGGGCCAGCAGCATGAAGCAGCCGATCGACACGACGAAGATGTTGTACATGGCGTCCATCCGCTGCCGCCGGACCCGGTAGGCCTCTTCGATGACGTGCAGCGCCAGTGCGTCCTGCCACGGGCGGAGCCGCGAATTGAAGAACCGTGCGTCGTCCATCACGATCCGCATGTAACGCATGGCGCGCTGGATGTTGTCGTCGTCGAGCAGCGTGTTGGCGAGGCTTTTCAGTGCGGCGTTGTCGCGGATCGCCAGCTGGATGTCGGTCATCGCCGAGCGTGCGAACCATACCTGCGCCGTGGGCGTGTCGTCCATCAGGTCCGCCACGAGGGCGCGCATGTACGACGCCTCGGCATATTCGCGCGAAAGGGGTTGCAGGGTGCTGCACAGCCGTTCGGAAATCTCCACGGCCTGCGGGTAGTCGCGGGCGCCGATCGCCTGGCGGAGCCGGAAGTTGAGGTGCGTGACCGACTCCGGTTCGGTGTTCTCCACGATCAGCTGGGCGTAGATCACCGTAAGCCGCCACGATTCGTGTCCCTGCGCCGAGTCGTGGGAGTAGAGCTGGAGTTCGTCGTTGAGATGTAGTAGTCGACCAGCTGCCTGCGGTCCAGCGCCGTGGTGTCGACCAGTTTCAGCATGTTCGCCGCTTCGAGGTAGATACCCGCCGAACTGTACAGGTATGCCAGCTGGATACGGCTCTCGTTGAGGTGTCCCGCGTCGTTCATGCGCGTCGCCAGAGCGATGTTGCGGTAGAGGTAGTCGATGGTCGAATCGGCCTGGTAAGGGGTGTATTCGTCGATCAGCTGCTGGTTGAGGATGTAGCGCTGGGCGTCCGAGAAATCCGATTTCCGGAGGATGTTTTTCAGCGATTCGATCCGCGCCCTGAACAATTTTCGCTGGAGCGTCAAGCGCGACTACAACCGCGTGGAGATAAGCCCGCTCGACACGACGCTCACCGACTGGCGGATCGACTACCCCTTCTTCCGCGAAGAGGTGGGCGACATCGCGCAGGGCGCCCTCGGGCAGACATCGCTGCCGATGAACTATTTCCGGCGGCCGCAGTTCTTTGATTTCAGTTTTGCGAGCCCCTACTATGCGTATACGTACGACATGGAGAACGTTCCGTTCTACAATACGAAGAAGCCCTTCATCCGCATGACGTACCTCGAGTCGGGGCAGAAGCGTTTCCGGGAGGAGAACTTCAATATCATGCACGCGCAGAATATTTCGCCCACGACCGGGTTCAACGTCGACTACAAGGCACGGGGAACGCGCGGACAATATGTCTGGTCACGGACGAAGAACCACAACCTGTCGGTCGCCTTCAGCCATACGGGCAAGCGCTATTCGGTGCATGCGGCCTATTACAACAACCACATCGAGCAGCAGGAGAACGGCGGCGTGGTCGGGACGTGGGCCATCGCCGATACGACGTTCCAGATGCCTTCGGGCGTGCCCATGAAGCTGTCGGATGCCGAGGCGCAGAACACCTACCGCAACAATGCCTTCTTCATCACGCAGTCCTATGCCCTGCCGTTGCAGCGCGTGACGGAGAATGACTTTTCGCTCGCCGACCTGTCGGCGGTCTATATCGGCCATTCGTTCCAGTACAGTTCGTGGAGCAAGGTCTATTCGGACAAATATGCGCGGTATATCGACGAAAGGGCGCACCGGGACGAGCAGGGCAATTTCGTGCCCGATACGCTGGACTACTACCAGAACTGGTATATCAACCCCGACCAGACGCGCGACTCGATCTACGAGCGGGTGATTTCGAACCGCTTCTTCGTGCAGGCGCAGCCCTGGGATCGTAACGGCGTGGTAGGCACGATTGATGCCGGCATAGGCATCGACATGCATACCTACTCGCAGTTCGAAATGCGTGATTTCCTGACGGGAAAGTATACGAAGGTCAACAAGACCAGCTATTTCGCATACGGTTCCGTCGGAGGAAAGATAAAGAAATATGTCGACTGGGACGCGAACCTCAAGTTCTACCCGTCGGGATACAGAGGCGGAGACCTCACCTTGGGCGCCCATCTGGCGCTGACGGGGTATCTCCGCGGACACCCCCTGATTCTCGAAGGCCGGTTCACGATGGATCGGCGTTCGCCCAACTACTGGCAGGAGAATCTGTTCTCGAACCACTACGTGTGGTCCACTCCTTTGAATAAGGAGAATGAAACTCGGTTCGAGGTGAAGTTTTCAGTCCCCGATTATGCGTTTGAAGCGGGGGCATGGCAGGGCGTCGTCGGCAACAAGATCTTTTACGACAAGGAGAGCCAGATCGCCCAAAGCAGTGACAACGTAAGCCTCACGAGTGTGTACGCTCGCAAAGATTTCCGCTTAGGCGGACTTCATTTGGACAACAGGGTATTGTTGCAGTGGAGTACGAATCAAGAAGTTGCACCCGTTCCGCTTTTGAGCGCGTTCCTTTCGTATTATTACGAGTTCTGGGTCGTGCGCAACGTATTACGCCTTCAGATCGGTTTGGACGGACGCTATAACACGCGTTATTATGCGCCCAGTTACAACCCTGCGCTGTCGGCCTATTACAACCAACGGGACGTCGAAGTAGGCAATTACCCCTACATGGACGCCTTCGTCATGGGAAAGTGGAAGAGAATGCGGATATTCCTGAAATATCAGCATGTGAACAAGGGACTGTTCGGTAACGGAGAATATTTCTCGGCGGCTCGCTATCCGCTCAATCCGGGCATGTTCAAAATCGGTATCTCATGGGGTTTCTATGATTAGCGTATTGTTCTGCGCGGTATGAACTGCCCGCAAAACAACATTTTATGTTAAAAAAGACCGTATTAACGTTTGCGTTCTTAACCATTCTTACGACATTTTACGGCTTCAACGCCCAGTTCAGCGCACCCGCGACGGACGACGCACTGAACGCACTGGCCGAGATGCACCACTCGCTGCTCCCCGAGGGCAGTTACGTCATTTCGGCCTACGACAATCTGATTCGCAACATCAGCGAAGAGGAGGGCCACGACTGGCGCCTGATGAGCGCCATCGCCTACCATGAATCGCGGTTCACGCCCGACATCACCTCGCGCAGCGGGGCCCGCGGGCTGATGCAGATCATGCCCTCGGTGGCACGCCAGTTCGACGTCCCGACCGAGCAGGTCTCCAATCCCGAGACCAACATATGGTTGGCCAACAAGCTGATGTCGAAGATTATGAACACGCTCCGTTTCCCCGAGGGGACTCCCGAGAAGGATCGGATGAGCATCATCCTGGCCTCGTACAACAGCGGGATCGGCCATGTGAACGATGCGAGGCGCCTGGCACGGCTCAACGGCGAGGATCCCAATTCGTGGGAGGTCGTGGCCCGCTACCTGCAACTCAAGGCGCAGCCCGAGTATTACGAGAGCGAGGCGGTCAAGTGCGGACGTTTCACCGGCAGCCGGCAGACGCTGGCCTACGTGAACGACGTGATAGGACGCTATGACAAATACTGCCGGATTGCTCGGAGATAACTCCGGCAGGAATTGAAAAGTCTGAATCTACAGCAAAAAGGCTGAACCCAGGGGTTCAGCCTTTTCTCTTTATATCTTCTGAGTTGCCGGCGGACTTGTCCGGCGCCGGGTCAATAGACCCACTGGAAATCGTCGACGTACATTACATTCGTCGTGCAGCCCACCATGTAATCGCCGTAGGCACTCGTGGAGCAGGAGATGATGATGCTGTACTTGCCGGTGGGGCGTCCCGCAGCCGGGTCGTAGAAGTTGAGCGGCAGGGTGGCCTCTACCATTTGCTCGCCTTCGGTCGACTTGTCGACGAACAGCGACCCGTAGGCGATGAGTTTCCCTTCTGCGGTCTGGGTGGTTTCCGCCGGATCCCAAATGCCCGTGGGGTCTTTGGTGCCCGAAGCGACCCGGTGCCGGGCGTTCCAGTCGATGATGGCGACGAAAATGCGGGCTTTGTCCGGGTCGCCTATGCCGACCGGGGCCCCGGAATGTTTGCTTGCGTCGATCGTGCCCAGTGTCGCGTGGTATTTCACCTTCATGCCCGAAGGGCGCGCCGTCCAGTTGTAGGGCTGTCCGAATTCTACTACGCCCGTCCACGGGCCGTCTTTGTAGAAGATGCCGGACATCAGGTTGCCGGCTGCGATGTTGACGAGGGGAGGGGCTGCCGCGGCCAGTTTCGCGCAATAGCTGCCGCCCATTCCGTTGAAAGTCCCCTGCCTACAGAGCTTATCCGCAAATGTGTTGTTACCGCTGGCCCAGAACTCCGCATTCGTATTTTCGCTCGTGAAGCACGACAAGCCCGGGTTTTCCATGTTCCCGTCGGGAATCGTGTCGCCCGCGGGTGCCGTGTATTCGGCGGTTTCGGTCTGCTGCCCGCCGACGAGAAGCCGGAATTCATACGTTTGCCCGGCGTAGACGCCCTTGGTCGTGACGAGGCGTTTTACGGGGATGCCCGCATCGTTGGTGAGGCTTGTCCATTCGGGTGCGATCGAGCTCGTAAAGATGCCGCTTTCGTCCTGTGCGCCCTTCTGCGTCGTCTGCCAGTCGGCGGTACCCTTCAGACGGTACTGGATTTCGGCGGTGGCGTAATCTTCGGGCGTAACCATCGTGGTTACGACGGCCGTGTTGTTCCAGAGGTCGATCTCGCGGACACCGATCTTCACGTTGGTGGGCTGGACATGGAGCATCCACCGCTCCGTGCGGCCGTGGCAGGTGACGTCGACCAGACGAACCGTTTCGAAGCCCGTGGCGGAAAGTTCCTCGGCCGTGGGCGAGTAGGCGGTGATGTCGGCAGGCCCCAGCTTGAGGCTGGTGACCGTGACGGCCTTCAGGTCGGTGCCTTCGGCGACATAGGCCGTGGCCGTACGCGCCTGCGTGTCGATCAGTGTCGATCCGATCTGCCCGGCGACGGTGAACGACCGGGCTATGGGCTGCTCGGCCACGATCGTCCACTCGTAGTCCTGGTAGAGCGAGAGCGTGACATAGAGCGGCGCCCGCAGGTCGAACTCCCCGCTCAGCGGCTGCGAAGTCCTGATCTGGCTGATGAATTTCTCTTTGTCGGTCATCATCGGGTTGGATGTGGCGACGTCGAATTCCGCCTTGTCGATGGTGACCTTGCGGATATCGGTCTTCTCGTCCAGCGTGAGCGTCACGGTACGGTTCACGAGGCTGATGCCGGCCACCGTGAACCCCTCGCCCTCGATGCTGCGGATGTTGAGCTCGATGGTGGGGTACGGTATGTCGTTCTCGATGCACGACGCTGCCAGCAGGAGCGCCGCCGCCGAAAAGAGTATGCGTAGGTATTTCATAGTTTACTGCTTTTTCTTGTCCCACAAATGTATCGTCATACCGAAGTTGATGGCCGCGATATTGAGCCGGAAACGCATGTTCGAAGCCTTGCGCGAACCGATCTTGTTGCCGTCGGCATCCTTCTGGGTGATGCTCGTATACTGTATGCCGCCCAGCCCGAACGAAATCGTCGCACAGACGTTGGGGAAGATGTATACGGCAGCTCCCGGGTTGAACGCCAGCTTTACCTGCGTTTTGTCGTTGTAGGTGCGGTTGGGTGCGCCTCCTTCGTTATGATCCGGGTCGTATGCGAAGCTCGAATGTCCCGTCGAGAGCGCCAGCTCGAACTCGGCGAAGAGCCCGAAGCGTCCTTTGGGGTCGAGCCCCGCATAAGAACGGTGGAAAATGCCGAATGAGTATTCGTCGCTCGAAAGATCGACGTAGGGGAGCTGCCCCGAGAGGTCGTTGCCCTCGCCCGCATCGAAATAGGTGTTGTCGAGCGTGCCGCCCATGTGGCTGTATCCGAAACGGATGCCGATACAGTTGTTATCGCGGTAGAAATAACCGACGAAGGGTTTTACCGTTGCGATCGTGGCATCCGCATCGATGTTGTCGAAGATGAGCATGAGGTCGGTGTCGTCCAGGCCCAGATGCTGCTCGTTGGCGTCGGCGGCGAGGGTTCCACGGCGGCGCGCCCAGTTCTCGAGCGCGGCGGGCGCGGTCGATGCGGCGGCGCGTGGGCAGGAAACGCTCCACCTGGGGGCGCTTGTGCTTTTCGGCCGGCATGGCTGCGGGCATCGTCGCCGGGGAGGCCGCCAGGGCACCGAGGGTACCCGCTGCGGCTGCGGTGTCCGTTTCTGCGGCGAGTCCCGAAGTTGTTTCCGCCGTGGCTTCGGTGCCCGTTCCGGGGGTGTCCGAAGTTTCCGGGGGCACGGTGTCCTCGTTGCCGGAGGGGGTTTCTTCGACTGCGGCCGTAGCGGCCCGCTGCACCGCGGGGAGGGCTTGTCCCGTCTCCGCTGCGGCGCCGAGCGTGATGAATACCGATAAAATGGAAAGTATGATTCGTTTCATGTGCGTGCCGTGTTTAGAGATAGAATGCCATGCCGAGCCCTATCGAGAAGATATTGACTTTGAAGTTCATCATGCTGGCGTCGCGCTTGCCGACCGTCACCTGGTTGTGTACCTGTTTGGTGTGGCTGTAACTGATGCCCATCACGCCGACGTTGACCTCGACGGCCATGTTGTTCGTGGCGAAGGCGATGATACCCGGCGAGATACCCAGCGAGAAGGTATAGCCCGTCTGGTAGGTGCCCTTCACCGGGGAGTCCTTGGCAAAGCGTGCCTGTGTGCCGCCGCCCGAGAGCTGCATCTCGTTGAAGAGCGCGAAACGCTTGTTGCGGCCCAGCGGGATGTACTGGCGCCAGATCATGGCCACCGAATAGCTCTGTTGCAGCGAATAGCAGTCGTTCAGCTCGAAGTTCAGGTCGGAATCCTCGCCGCCCAAGTTGAGGTCGGCCTTGTCCAGCTTGAGCAGCGAGCGCGAATAGATGAAACGGCCTCCGAGCGCCATGTTGTCGCGGAAGGCATAGGCGATCATCGGGCTGACCTTGAACGTGTAGCCCTTCGATTCGATGCCCTCGACGACCAGGAACCTGTACGTATCGTTCGAGTGGGTCGAGTAGGAGGCCGTTCCTCCGAAGATCCATTGCCCGCGCGGGACGAAGAGGTTGTGTTTGTCTGTAAGGCCGCGCTGGCGCCGCATTTCGTTGACGGTCTGAGGATGCTCCTCGTGCAGCATACAGCTCGTGCTGTCGGCCTGCGGGGCGAGGGACGCCGCGGCGTTCGTCTGTTGTGCACGGCTCTCCGGCGCCGTGCCTGCCAGGAGCAGGAGTGCCAGGAGCGTACTGGTGGTTATCTTGCGCATTGTCGTGCGTTTACGTTTAATCGTTAATATACCCATTCGAAATCGTCGACGTACATCACGTTGGTGGTGCAGGCATCCATGTAATCCCCGTATGCACTGGTGGAACAGGATACGACGATATTGTACTTCCCATCGGGAGCGGCGGCCGTGTCCTGGTAATAGTTTATCGGCAATATAACTTCTACCATTTCATCGCCCTGGGTCGTTTCTTCGATGAATTTGGAGGCATACCCGATGATGGGGCCGTTGGCCGCTTCGGTTTGTGTCTCCGGATCCCAGGTGCCCGTCGGGGCTTTTGTCCCGGCAAATACTTTCTGTTGGGCCGTCCAGTCCACGATGCAGACGAATATCCGGGCCTTGTCCATTTCGCCGACGGGAATTTTCCCGCCGTGGAGATTGTAGTTGACTTCCCCGATCGTAGCGTGGTATTTGAACCTGACGGCTCTCGGGCGGGCGTTGTAAGCGAACTTTTTGCCGAAAGAGACGTTGCCGCCCATCCCGCCGAGAACCTGGATGGCGAAGTCTCCCGTGAATAGGTTGCCCGGTGCGGGAACCTTGGCCAGCGTATTATATGTCGCGGACAATTTGGCACAGTATGTCCCGACGCGTCCCGGCATGGCCTCGTCACGGGTACAGAGTTCCTTGGCGAACGGGTTGTAGCCGCTGCCCCAGAAGGTATAGTTGGTGCCGGAGCCCGGGAATTGCTGGGCGCTTCTCCACGATTCCAGGCTTCCGTCGGTCATGGGAGCGCCCTCGTCGGCCGTGAACCGGCCGCTGAGTTCCTTCGAGCCGACCGTCGCTTTGTAGTCGTACGTATTGCCTGCCGATATGCCGGTGCCCTTTTTGAGACGCGAATAGGGCAGTACCGTGGCCGGAGTGCTCCAGTCCGCCGTGGTTTTCTCTTCCCACTGGGGCGCATAGGTCGCCGTGATGAAATCGTTGCCCTGCGATGTCCCTGCCATCGGCTGCCACTCGCCGCCGCTGCTGCGCAGGCCGAATTGCACGGTGGTGCCGGGCGTGAAAGAAACCACGCGCAGCGTGACCGTATTGGCCCACAGGTCGTAGTCGTCCGCCGTTACGGGAACCAGCCCCTCCAGGCGGTAGGTCGTAGCGACCTCCGAGGAACCGCCGTTGGCGTCCTCGATGCGGAGCGTCACTTTCTGGTCGCCGGCCTGGCACGAAGCGAAGAACGCATCGGAGAGCGTCAGCCGGACGTTGTATTTGTCGACCGGTTCGAGGGAGATGCCCTCGGTCGTGCCGTTGAGCGCGTCGTAGCTCTTGTCGCCTACCGAAACCGTGAACCGGGTCAGTTCCGAGAAGGCCAGGATCCGGTATTTCTTCTCCCCGGAAACGTATTTCTGGATTTCGGCGATGTCGAACCCTTCGCTGATGACGGCCGGATCGGGGCTGAAGATGATTTCGTCGTCCTTGTCGTCGGTACCGGGGTCGACGCTGATCAGCACACAGTCGATATAACCGGGCAGATCGGGCGAATATTTGAACGTGAGGGTATACTTGCCGCCGGCTTTGACATTGGGGATGTAATCTTCCATTTCCACGTTCTTACCCTCGACATGCGTTCCGCGGAAGAGCCAGGCCAACGACGTCATGCCTGCGGGCAGGGTGTAATAACCCGTCCCTTCGGCCGTGAACCTGAGCGCCGGGACGCTGCCCGCTTCGGCGGCTTGCTCGTCGACCTTTTCCCCGCCGGCGATCCATACGGAATAGCCGGGGGCGAGGTTCTGGAGGATCGAATCGTCGAATTTCACCTCTACGACGGTGTTCACGATTTGGCAGACGACCGCAACGTTTGTGGTTTCGCCGGGTTTGACGGTGAACGTCTCCTCGCCCTTGTATAACCGTTTCGTGAAATCGGCGGGGGCTTCCTCTCCGGCTTCGACCGCTACGCGGTAGGTGCCGGCCAACAGTTCCAACCGTTCAGGGAGCGCTTCTTTCGAGGTGTATTTGCGCAGCAGGCCGCCCTCGTCGTTGTAGATGTAGACGGTCTGGTGCTGCAACGGGTCGTATTCGCCGGTGTCGGCTGTCTGCCGGGTCGAGACCGTCATCGCCATGACGCCCGTGCGATTGTCGCTGCCCGCGGCGGAGTCGTCTTTCGAGCAGGCCGCGCCGAGGAGCACCGCGAGCAGT
>OJSO01001975.1_pt1 | contig 10482 bp, 8 predicted proteins | sample 1599521 | NCBI WGS metagenome assembly OJSO01 (sample SAMN04168659, study PRJEB22393) | human gut metagenome | biome: human gut microbiome; feature: stool | host: Homo sapiens | collected 2014-05-12 | reverse complement strand
GGACGATAAGCCTTTATTTAAGCAATGCCACGGGCTATGTGGTGCAGGAAGCCTACAAACTGGACTTCATTAACGATATGGCAGACAGTATCGGAAAAAGCATACAGACCCTCGCAGGTGTTACCGAGAATGGCTTCGGGAGTACGGGATTTTATGTGTGTTCTCTATTACTGATAATTTTAATCATTGGTATTTATGTTGCCTATACGGGACTGATAAAAAGAGAAACCAGCAAAGCGGTTCAAGCGGTTATCAATTTTCTTGTGGTGTTCGTGCTGTCGGCTTCTTTTATTGCCTATGCCCCCGACTACATCAAGAAGATAAATGAATTTTCATCAGACATCAGTACCGCTTCACTTGACTTGGGAACAAAAATCATGCTCCCCAACTCTGAAAGCGAGGGTAAGGACAGCGTGGACTTGATACGGGACAGCTTGTTTTCTATTCAAGTGGAACAGCCGTGGCTACTCTTACAATTCGGGAACAGTAACGCAGAAGAAATCGGGGCAGACCGTGTGGTCGCTCTCGTATCGGCAAGCCCAGAGGACGAGGACGGGAAAACCAGAGAAGAAGTCGTGAAAACAGAAATCGAGGACAATGACAACAACAATCTGACGATACCGCAGGTCGTGAACCGTTTAGGCATGGTGTTCTTCCTACTCATTTTTAATATAGGTATCACAATCTTTGTATTTTTACTGACGGGGATAATGATGTTAAGCCAGATACTCTTTATTATCTTTTCAATGTTTTTACCTATCAGTTTTCTTCTTTCCATGATACCCAGTCAAGAAAATCTGGCAAAGCAGGCAATCGTGAGGGTGTTTAATACCATAATGACACGGGCAGGAATAACGCTCATTGTAACGGTGGCGTTCAGCATTTCCAGTATGTTTTATAACATTTCCACAGACTACCCGTTCTTTATGGTGGCGTTCTTGCAGATAGTATGTTTCGCTGGTATCTACATGAAGCTGGGCGACTTAATGAGTATGTTCTCTTTGAACGCTAACGACAGTCAAAGCATGGGACGTAGGATATTCCGCAGACCGTATCTATACTTGGCACATAGGGCTAGGCGTATGGAAAGACGGCTTGCTGGTGCGGTTACGGCTGGCGGTGTCGCTGGTGCGGTGGCAGGTAGCACGATTTCAAACGGAAAAGCGACAAGGAACACAGCCACAAAAAGCAGTCGGGGCAATACCACTTCCAGCATGGGACAGCGTGCAGGCTCAAAGGTGGGTGCTGTCTTAGATACGAAAAATAAAGTGAAAGACAAGGCAAACGCTGTTAAAGAAAATATCAAGGATATGCCGACACAGACCGCTTATGCGGTGTATTCCGCAAAGGAAAAGGCAAAGTCCAGCGTGTCCGACTTTAAGCGTGGCATGGTGCAGGAACAGCAGTCCAGACAGACGGGACGATTGGAAAAGCAGGAACAGCATAGACAGAATATCGCTGACAAACGTATGGAGCTTCAAAAGGCACAAGAAGCAAGGCAGGCACAGCGAAAGGCTGACGGATCAGCGACAACGGGAGCTACCCGTCCCCATGAGCGACCAGCCACAGCTTCAAGCATTCCAAAGCCGAGTGCAAAAAAAATGCAGGAAGTCAAATGTCCTGCCACAGCTCCAACTTCAAAAGTAAGTGAGCCAGTCAAGACAACTGTTATCAAAGAGCGTCCGTTATCTTCTGGTGTTTCTGATAGGAAAGCGACCCAGCCTACACAGACAGTACATAGGCAGAATGTAGAAAAAGTGGTATCGCAGGAAACACGCCAGAATTACACCAAAGACCGCAGGACAAAGGTTCAGCAGACGCAGACCGTCCAGAAGAACCAGCAGACCACAGAGAAAACCCGTAACCTTGTAACGAAGAAAGGACAGAAGAAAAAATGAAACTGAAACATATCGCTATCATTGGCAGTCTGTTTCCTATCCTCTTTTCTCTGGTGCTTTTCTTTGGTGTCTTGATTAGTGCAGACAGCGACGACGAGAACAGCAACTTTTCTTCTGGCATTACGGGTATGAACTTATCCGCAGAAGTCTTGAAACATCAGCCTATGGTAGAAAAATACGCCAGAGAAAACGGTATCTCCGAGTATGTCAATGTGCTATTGGCTATCATTCAAGTAGAAAGTGGCGGTACGGCAGAAGATGTTATGCAGAGTTCGGAAAGTCTTGGTTTACCGCCTAATTCCTTAGATACGGAAAGCTCAATCAAGCAGGGGTGTAAGTATTTTGCGTCCCTGCTTTCTTCCTGCAAAAATCAAGGTATCGACGATTTGAATGTAGCGATACAGTCCTATAACTATGGCGGTGGCTATGTGGGATATGTGGCAGGAAAAGGAAAGAAACATACCTACAATCTTGCAGAGAGCTTCGCCCGTGAGAAATCGGATGGAAAAAAAGTAACCTACACCAACCCGATAGCTGTTGCGAAGAACGGGGGCTGGCGGTACAGCTACGGCAATCAATTTTACGTCGAATTAGTCAATCAGTATTTAGCAGTTTCGCAGGTATCGGGAGAACTGGCACAAAAGGTCATGAATGAAGCGTTGAAATATCAAGGCTGGAAGTATGTGTATGGTGGCAGTAACCCAAATACTTCCTTTGATTGTAGCGGACTTGTGCAATGGTGCTATGGAAAAGCTGGTATCTCCTTACCGAGAACCGCACAAGCACAGTATGACGCTACCCAACATCTTCCACTCTCGCAGGCAAAGGCTGGGGACTTGGTATTTTTCCATTCCACTTATAACGCTGGAAGTTATGTAACACACGTCGGTATCTATGTAGGAAATAATCAGATGTACCATGCAGGCGACCCGATAGGATATGCAGACCTAAGCAGTAGTTACTGGCAACAGCACTTAATCGGTGCAGGACGAGTAAAACAATAGAAAGGACTTGAAAAATATGTTTAAGAAGAATAAGAAACAGACAGAAACTATCAAAGAACCAAAAGAAAAAAAGGTGCGTACCGTCAAGGTAGGCACACATCAGAAAACCGTGATTGCGTTGTGGGTGGTGCTTATCGCAAGCGTGAGTTTCGGGGTGTATAAGAATTTTACCGCTATCGACCAGCACACCACCCATGAAAAAGAAATCATTGAGCTTCGCTTGCAGGACACCAACGGGATAGAAAATTTCGTGAAGAACTTTGCGAAGTCCTATTACACATGGAATAACAGCAAAGAAGCGATTGAAGCAAGGACGCAGGCAATCAACGGTTATCTGACAAAGGAATTGCAGGACTTGAATGTAGATACCATTAGAACCGATATACCGACCAGCTCCACAGTTACAGATGTGATTGTATGGCATATCGAGCAATCGGGAACGGACACTTTTTCTGCTATCTACGAAGTAGATCAGCAGATAAAAGAGGGAGAACAGACAAGCAATGTGAAAGCAACCTATACTGTAAAAGTCCATGTAGACGCTGACGGGGATATGGTAATCGTTCAGAACCCTACCCTTGCACCAGCAATCGAAAAATCAGACTATGAACCAAAGACACCAGAAACAGACGCAAGCGTAGACGCTGATACTGTCAATGACGCTACCGCATTTCTGGAAACATTCTTTAAGCTCTACCCAACAGCCACAGAAAAAGAACTTGCCTATTATGTATCGGGAAATGTGCTTGAACCTATCGGCAGGGACTACCTTTATTCTGAACTGGTAAACCCTATCTTTACAAAGGACGGGGATAATGTGAAAGTCAAAGTAGCCGTGAAATTCCTTGATAATCAGACAAAGGCGACGCAGGTATCGCAGTATGAGCTTGTATTACATAAGGATAGTAACTGGAAGATAGTAGGATAAATGATAATAAAGCGTGTATTTTAGGAAAGAGATACACGCTTTATTCTACAAACACTACTCTGTATAATGAATATTTATTGACACTCTTTTTTAGCAGATATATCATAAAGACTAAGGAATTTTGTAAATGAGAAAAGATAATCTTCAAAAACATTTACACTTTAAGGAGTGATATTATACATGGCGATTAAAAATAATAAATTGGTTATGGTCTTAGAAGACGATACAGATTTAGCAGAGGGAATAGAATTATCTTTACAAAGTGATGAACTGAATTTTGTAATATGTGAAACAATAGCAGAAGCAAGAAAAGCCCTTGAGCATTATTCTTTTGATTTGCTTATATTTGACATCAATCTTCCAGACGGTAATGGACTGGAATTTTGTCGGGAATTAAAACGGAAAATACAAATTCCGATTGCTTTACTAACTGCAAAAGGCATGGAAATGGATATAGTTAAAGGTTTAGAAAGCGGTGCTGATGATTATATTACGAAACCGTTTAGTTTAATGGTTCTTCGAGCCAGAATTAGAATGTTACTTAGGAGAAATACAGCGACAAGTGAACAAGAATATAAAAATTCTGTGTTTCTTTTTCGCTTTGAAACAATGGAATTTTATAAAAATGGGGTACAGATAGAATTGAGTAAAACAGAACAGCGAATTTTGTATTTACTGATTTCAAATCCAAATAGAATTTTAACAAGGGAACGATTGCTTGAATGGGTATGGCCAGAAGGAACAGAGTATGTTGAAGATAATGCTCTTTCAGTTGGAATACGACGATTAAGGGATAAACTTGAAGATGATTCTTCTAATCCGACTTATATAAAAACTGTTTACGGAAAAGGCTATGTATGGGAGAGTGTATAAATGGATATTCACATTCTTGTATTTATTGGTATCGTAGGTCTGAATATCATTGTTTTAGGCTTGGTAATTTACTGGTATAGAAATAAGATGTTATCTCAGTATAATAACTTTTTGAATAAAGCCGATGAAATACTCGGCGGAAAACAAATTGATATGATATATGATGAGTCCTTAGATTCGGCTATTTCTGAAAGACTAAACCGTATTGTTGAAATTTCAAATATGCAAAAAGAAGTTGCTGAGCAGGAACGTAATACTATAAAATCATTACTCTCTAACATCAGTCATCAGATACGAACTCCTCTTGCAAATATTACTTTATATGCAGGATTGTTAAAAGAGGAATTGAATGAATCAACATCATTTCGATTGGCAGATAAAATCGAAAAAAACGCTGAAAAATTAGAATTTTTTATGAAAGAATTGCTGAAATCTTCGTATGCAGAACAGGAAATTATTTCTGTCAATCCTAAGATAATTGAATTAGACAAGATAATTAAAAAAAGTTGTCAATCGGTAGAATTGGACGCAATGAAGAAAAACATTCGTATTCGTTCTGAAAATAATGATTATAAAGTCTTTGCTGACTTGAAATGGACGGAGGAAGTTTTTGCAAATATTATTGAAAACGCAATAAAATATTCGCCAGATGATACAGAAGTAACGATTAAGTCTATTTTATATGAATCATTTGTATGTGTAAAAATTATAGATAATGGTATAGGCATACCAGAGCAAGAGCAAGGAAAAGTATTTCAAAGATTTTACAGAGGAACAAATGTAACAGATAAGCAGGGTTTTGGAATTGGGTTATATTTGGCTAGAGAAGTTTTAAGAAAACAACAAGGATATATAAAGATAAAATCCAAATTGAATAAAGGAACTACCGTTGAAGTTTTCTTATCCCGTAGTGATTTTTAAGCAAGACTTTTTTCTCAATCTTTAATTGTGTCAAAGTTGTCACTTTTGAGAAAGATTTGAGAAAGAAGTCTTTGTTATTATTAGTTCAAACAGAGAGAAAGGAAGATGAAGAATGAATATTTTATCAGTTAGAAACTTAAAAAAATTTTGCGTACTTTAATACGAGAGAATACTGTAAAAGCATTGGACGGTATAGATTTAGATATTTGTAAAGGGGAATTTTTAGCTGTTGTTGGAACTTCTGGAAGTGGAAAATCCACTCTGCTACATATGCTTGGTGGCTTGGATAATCCGACTTCTGGAGAGGTTATTATTGACGGAAAAAATATATCGGGATTATCTCGTGATGAATTAACTGTTTATCGAAGAAGAAAAATAGGATTTGTATTTCAAAACTATAATCTTTTGCCACTTATGAATGTATATGAAAATATTGTGCTTCCTATCAAGCTGGACGGTATAAAACCAGATAATGATTATATTGAAGAAATTCTTAAATTATTAAAATTAGAAGATAAAAAATATTTTATGCCAAATCAATTATCTGGAGGACAACAACAGCGTGTAGCATTAGCAAGAGCTTTGGCAATTAAACCTGCTATTATTCTTGCGGACGAACCAACGGGAAATCTTGATAGCCGAACAAGTCAAGATGTTTTAGGCTTGATAAAAATTTCAAGTCAAAATCTGGCTCAAACAATTGTAATGATTACTCACAATGAAGAGATTGCTCAAATGGCAGATAGAATTATCCGCATAGAAGATGGGAAAATTGTGAAAGGCGGTGAGTAAAAATGCTCAAAGTCAATAACAAAAAAGTAATTCAAGACCTTGCAAAAACAACATATAAGGCAAATAAAAAAAGAAATTTATTAACTATAGTAGCTATTTTTTTGACAACATTTTTACTTTGCACCGTAATATCTGTTGGATTAAGTTATTGGGATACAGTTTCTTTAAGACAACAAAGAATGCAGGGGATAGATTATGATATTGAACTGACAGAACCGAGAGATGACCAAGTATCTACCATACGAAAAATGGATAATGTGAGATATGCAGGGCTTAGCGTGAAATGTGGAATTGCATCAAAATATCAAGATAAAGAATTAGACAAGTTAAAATTTTATTGGTTAGATGATACTTGCTGGAAACAACAGACAATTCCAGCATTGGATTATTATAAAGGCAGTTATCCAACTAAGGAAAATGAAATTATGCTTTCACAAAGTGCGTTACGTTCTATAGGAATCAAAAATCCTAAAATAGGTATGGAATTGCCTTTCGTATATCAAACTTTAGCAGAAAATAGTGAGAATAAAGATATAGCAAAAACTTTTATTTTAAGCGGTTGGTTTTTGGATTATACAGGTATAGATAAGGGGTATGTTTCAGATAAATTTTATCAGTCAACAGGTGTTTTACAGACTGATTTAACACAAGGAACATTAAAAATCTCATTAAAAAATCCTCTATATTCTGAAAATGATATTATAGAAATGCAAAATCAAATCAACTTATCTGGAAACCAAATTATAGAAGCTGATTATGATACTATATCTAACTTTATCAAGACTATGGTTGGATTATTTATATTATTAGTCTTAGTCTTCATGAGTGGCTATTTGTTTATTTATAATACATTGTATATTTCTGTAAATCGAGATATACGGTATTTGGGACAACTTAAAACAATCGGGACAACCTCTATTCAGATTAGAAAAATGATATATAAGCAAATGTTGTGGAATTCAACAATAGGAATACCATTAGGGTTGGTTTGTTCAGCAATCGTTGGGAAAATTATTATTCCTCAACTATTACACTCTTTAAATCCAACGATTGCACCAAGTGAAGTTGGTACTATTTCTCTTGGGGTATTTATAATTGCTACTATTTTTTCGCTTACAACAACAATGATTAGTAGTCAAAATCCAGTGAAAATTGCTATGGATTGTTCTCCTATTGAAGCAATGAAGTATATAGGAGCAACGCCTGTAAAAATAAAAAACAAAAAAAGAACAGGCGGAGATATTCTCTCTATGGTAAAAATGAATCTGTTTAGAGATAAGAAACAATTCAGTATCATCATGTGTTCTTTGAGTTTAGCAGTATCGCTTTTCTTGATTATCAATGTTGTGATTTATGCTAATAATGCAAAAAATATTTTGAACCATGCTTATGATTACGATATAAGACTTTTAAATCAGACATTACTTTCTGATAACGAGGAGCAGGTTTTTGATTCTGATTTTATTGAGCAAATAAAATCCATAGATGGAGTAAAAGACGTACGAGTTTTAAAATCAGCAACAGCAGTTGTTCCATATCAAGAAAATGTCTATGGAGAATACTACAAAGAAGTGTATGATTCCAGATATTCTCCGGGAAACTATGAAAAAGATATAGAGCAATATAAAAAACAGCCAGATCACTATTCTTTTACTTGCAGAGTTGTGGGAATTGATGAAGTGGAATTTGAAAAAATAAATAATACTTTGCAGAATCCATTGGATAAAGAGAAATTTAAAAATGGCGAGATTGCTTTTGTTTCTAAAACTTTTACACAAGGTGATAATGGAATTACAGGAAAAAAAGTTGAATTTTCAATCCCAACTGCTCTGAATCCAGATAAAAAGGAAATTATCGAAACAGGAGCAATTATAGATAATTACCCAGCCTATTATTCTGCTGGCTATACGCCTGATTTGATTGTTAGTAATGATTTTTTCAATGAAATTATGGGGCAACCGTTAATAGAAATGATAAAAATAGATTATGATGAACCTTTTTCTAAAAATGTGGAATCATCTATAAAAAAACTTGTAGCCAACAATAAACTTATTTCTACCCAATCGAAATTAGATAGTTATTCGGAAATGAAAAATTCGGAAAATCAAATGACTGTATTAGGCGGAAGTTTAGGAATCATCATTATGTTACTTGCTATTTCAAATTATTTAAATATGATGTCTGAAAGCATACAAAATCGTTCGAAAGAATTTGCTATCTTAGAAAGTATCGGCATGACAAGAAAACAGATTAAAAAAATGATAGTGTTTGAAAGTTTAGGATATTCTATTTTATCTATTGTCATTGCATTGATAATTGGCTTACCAGCAAGTTATTTGGTATTTACAAACTTTAATATATATAGGATTCCATATGTTTTCCCAGTAATTAAGACGTTACTTCTATTTATTACGATTATCATAGTTTGCGTAGTAACATCGCTATTCGTCTTTTCTAAATCAAAAAGTGAAACAATTATTGAATTGTTACGGAAAGATGAAGTTTAAAAACATAGATTTTGGTTGATGCCTGCAAAGCAGATTAGCAACTAAGAAAAGGAGTGGATAACTGAAAACGAGAAGTTTATTACTTCTCGCTTTCCCTACTTTTCAAGATACCGTCAATCGTACCTTGAATAATTTTTAATTCGTTATCACTCAATAAATCAAGAGAGGTTTCTATTTGACGATGAGCTGTACTTTTTGCTACTTTCTCCGTTGGATAGAAATATTCATCAACTGATATATTGAACATGGTAACTAAATCGTGGAATAATTGAAAACTTGGGTGTGAACCAACATTTTCAATATCTGCGATATGGCGTTCTCCATAGAACACTTTATCGCCTAAATCATTACGAGAAAGTCCCGCTTTCTCACGGGCTTCTCTGATTGCCAGCCCTAGCGGTCTGAAATCAAAAGTATGTGTTTCTTTTGTTTTCCTCATTTTAAATCACCTAGCATGAGTTTATACTTCATGCTTTATATTTAGAATGTGTTAAAATTGCATATAGTATGCAGTAATAATTCAAAAGCTGTTATCGTGTGCGGTAAATAAAAAAAACCGTTCCTAGATAATATACTTTTGTGCGTCTTGAAAAATAACGGGACGGTTTTGGATATAACCAGAACTGTCCTTTTTTCTTAGGGGTAAATAAGGTATAGCTCTGGTTAAAGGGGGCTATACCATGATTGCATACGGAAGAACGCTTTGCCGTTCTCAACTGGATAAATATTTCAGTCCACTATTACAATCATTATACCCTTTATACGAGTTAAAAATTCATATCAATAGAGTTTATAAAACAGTCCGTTTGTGTAATTACACATTATTGGGCTGTTTTTGTTTTGTTAAAAAGTTTTTTCAACTTTTTTCGGTTTCAACTTAGCAAATCACACCTGCCGTTCCCTATATGGTGCGGAAAGAGGGATAACCACTTTTCACGTCGTAACGGAAAGGGGGTGAGATTGATGAAACCGTCTGACTTCCAGAAAACAGTTCAATGCCGTTTTGAAAGTTGTTTGAAGAAAGTTGTCCGACATGTTGTTAAGGACTATCAGAAGAAATTAAAGCGACGAAAAAAGGAAGAAACGCTTTTTTGTGAACTTCCAGAAATCGTTGTAGAAAATCTGGCTGTCTGGGACGACTACGATACGGACTATACGATTTTCAATGTATGTGGTAGTGATATTCGTATTTGTGATGATGAACTGGCAGAAGCCTTGAAACATTTGTCTGAGCGTAATCGAGAAAATTTGCTGATGTACTATTTCTTAGAAATGAGCGATACCGAAATTGCAAAAAGACAAAATATTTCAAGAAGTGGTGTTTTTCAAAACCGACACAATTCACTAGAGCTTATGAAAAAAATATTAAAGGAGAAAAGATAGCAAATGAAACACACAATGAAAAAACCGTCCTACTATTTGCTTTCGCAGGCTATGGACGGGGACGAAAAAGCGATTGAAAAGATACTGGCATTTTATGACCCATACATATCAAAGTGCTGTCTGCGTCCACTCTATGATGAATACGGCAATGTCTATATTGTTGTAGATATGGAGTT
>OJSO01001970.1_pt1 | contig 10497 bp, 8 predicted proteins | sample 1599521 | NCBI WGS metagenome assembly OJSO01 (sample SAMN04168659, study PRJEB22393) | human gut metagenome | biome: human gut microbiome; feature: stool | host: Homo sapiens | collected 2014-05-12 | reverse complement strand
AGAAAACGAAGAAACATCAGTGCCTTATTGAAAAAGTAGTATAAAGATCATGCCGTGGAAGGAACCTTCTTCCACGGCTTTTCTATACCATGATTGAGTCATTGACTTGTACATTTTGAAAATACTGAATGCAGTATTATACTGATGGGGAAGGAGGGAAAACCGATGCAATATGATAAAGCAGACCAGCAAAACTGCCCGCGCAGAGTCGTGTTCTATGGGCGCGTGTCCACGGAACTTGAGGCGCAAATATCAGCACTGAAAAATCAAATGAACTGGTATCTGGAGCTTGCAGAACATCATCCGAATTGGACGGTGGTTGGGCAATACGCCGATGAAGGAATCTCAGGTACTGGCATGAAAACCCGACCTTCTTTTATGAAGATGCTGCGAGATGCCCGGAAAAAGAAGTTTGACCTAATCGTGACCCGCGAGGTTTCCCGTTTTGCCCGAAACACGGTGGATACTTTGGTTACGACCCGTGAGCTGAAACAGTACGGCGTTGAAGTGTACTTCGTCAATGATGACATCTGGACGATGCGTGGCGATGGAGAAGTTCGCCTGACCATTATGGCAAGCCTTGCGCAAGATGAAAGCCGTAAAATGAGTGAACGCACCAAGGCGGGCATTCAGACGTCACAGAAAAAAGGCACCTATGTTGCGGGACCGACACCGTTTGGATATAAGCGTGATAAAAAGGCTCATACGCTTGTGGTGCAGGAAAGTCAGACAGAGACTGTCAGAAAAATTTTTGCTTGGTATGCTGATGGCATAAATGGCACCGAGATAGCCCAGACACTAACGCAAGAAGGCGCACCGAATAAATCTGGAATGCCACAATGGAGCGCGCGTCAGGTTCTCTCAATCACCAAGAATACGATTTATAAAGGGTATTTGACATACAACAAATCGCATATTGATGATTTCCTCAGCCATAAAAGCATCAAGAACAGCGAACAGGATTACATTCTGGTGAAAGGCAGTTTTGAGCCAATCATTTCAGAGGAACTATGGGATAAATGTCAGCGCCGCAGACATGCATGGCAGTCGTACAAAGACGGCAATATAACGCAGGCTTACTTGTATGGAAAGAGCGAACACGCCGACAAATGGGCTTGCCGCATGTTTTGTGGCTGCGGAGCCAGAATGCGGGCGTTCCGCGCAGAGAAAGGCATTGTTCGATATATCTGTTATCAGCGGTCGCTGAGGAATGTAGCCCCCAAATGCAGCGCCCCCAATGTGCAAGCATGGAAGCTCGAATTGATGGCGCGAGAAATCTACAAAAACGTTTGGCAGGATCACCGGCAGGATATTTTAGAAGAATACCAGCAGGAACAAGAAAACGGAGCTGCCAATAGTGAAAAGGTAGAGGAAGCACTCAGCTGGCAAGAGTCGTTCCCAAACGATGAAGTCAGCCGGGAATTTCTGGGAACTAAATCTATTTCAAGAGTCATGCACTGTTCAATGCAATGTGCGCGGAACGTACAATTACCATTCGATTTCGGCGGAAAAAATCATGCCGGGAAAAACAAAAGCGAAGAAAGTGGATGGGGCCGTCAATAGGATACTTGAGGATACAAACAGTACGCGCTTTTGGGTACATACCTATGATGACGACCCAATAAGCAGGCTGCTATAAAAAATCCGAGAGCGTAAAATTGTTGCATAAAATGTACAATTCGCTCGCGTAAATAGCTAATACGAAGCGCATCGCCTGTAAAAAGGTGGTGCGCTTCGCGTTTTTAATGGAATTTAGAGATATACAAGGGGGAAGTGTACCGTTTTGCGGGAATGGTGGGGGATGATTTGTTTTCCCCCATACCCCCTTTCAGCTGGCTGAAGTGATAAACAGCCTGCTGAAAAAGAGAATATCGTATCCTTAGCACCTTATCTGTGATTTACAGGCAAGGTGCTTTTTTATTATACAGAGTTGGAGGTAAAAACTATGGGCAAATATCAAAAGAACATCGAGGCTGCGCGGCGAATCAGCGTAGTGCAGTATCTCGAAACCTATCACCCCGGCGAACTGGTTCGCAAAACGGACAAGGAGTATTGCACCAAGACGCACAGCAGCCTTGTTATCACGCCCGCAAATGGGCTGTTTCACTGGTTTTCGCAGAGCAAGGGTGGCAACAATGCACTCGACTATCTGGTAAAGGTCGAGGGCATGGATTTTGTCTCAGCGGTACGGTTGCTGAACGAAATGACACCGATGCCGGTCTCTGTTCAGACGGCTAAGGCAGCACCTGTGCAGCAGCAGACATCCCGCCCCTTTGTGCTGCCGCCTGCGGACAGGAACACCGAAGCTGCAACGTCCTATCTGATGCACCGTGGCATCAGTCCGAAAGTGCTGCGCTACTGTGTGGGTAGTGGAATCCTATACCAAACTACGCGCGGCAGCTATCGCAACTGTGTGTTTGTGGGCAAGGACGCAGAAGGTGTACCGCGCTCTGCTTTTCAGCGCGGCTGTCAAGGCAGCTTTCGCGGAGATGTCGCAGGCAGCCAAAAACAGTATGGCTTTCTGATTCCCGCCGAATCGGAAGCCTGCGATACCGTAGAAATCTACGAAGCCCCTATTGATGCTATGTCCGGCGCGACGTTGCGGCAGTACAAGCATGATGCACCGTGGCGCAGCGTCCACTACTTGGCGCTGGGTGGGCTGAACCACCAGCCGATTGACTACTTTTTACAGCAGCATCCCGAAGTTAAGCGCGTGGCACTTTGCTTTGACCGTGATGAACCCGGCAGGAACTTTACAAAAATTGTGGCAAAAAGGCTGACAGAACGGGGATATATCGTGCAGGACACACCTCCGGCCATCGGCAAGGACTATAACGACTATCTGCTGGCGGCTCGTAGACTTATCAGCATGGAACGGTAAAGGAGCGGAATATGAAAACTATTGCAGTTGCAAACCAAAAAGGCGGCGTGGGTAAAACGACCACCACCGTAAATCTTGGCACAGCACTTGCGGCTATGGGCTACAAGGTGCTGTTGGTGGACGCCGACCCGCAGGGTGATTTGAGCAGCTATCTCGGCTATGCGGGCACCGAAAACGGCGCAACAATCAGCGACCTAATGGAATCTGTTATCAAGGACGAAAAGCCGCCAGAAGTGGTAATTCACCATGAAGAAAAGGTAGATTTCATTCCCTCCGACATTGGTCTGTCCGATATGGAAGTGAGCCTTGTCAACGTTATAGCGCACGAAAAAATCATGGAACAGGCATTGGAGTCGTTTAAGGATAAATATGACTACTGCTTGATCGACTGTATGCCCTCGCTGGGCATCATCACCGTAGCATCGCTTGTTGCGGCTGACAGGGTGTTGATTCCTGTGCAGGCGCAGCATTTCGCCCTCAAAGGTCTGGTGTCCCTGTTCAAATCCGTCAACCAAGTAAAGCGCCGTATCAATCCCCGGTTGGATATTGACGGCATTGTGCTGACCATGGTGGACAAGCGCACCAACCTATCCAAAGATGTGTGTGCTGCCCTGCGCAGTGCCTACGGTCACGCGCTGAAAATTTACCGTGCAGAAATCCCGGTCAGTACGCGCACAGCAGAAAGCGCTGCCAGTACACATAGCGTGCTGACCTACGATGCCAACGGGCCAGCCAGTATGGCATATAAAGCGCTTGCCAAGGAGGTGACGGAAAATGAGAGAGTACGGCAGCAACATCAATCTGCCCTCACTCGATAATCTCTTTTCGAGTGAGCAGGAGCGGCAGGATGCAAAATTAGAGAAGATCCAAATTTTGCCGCTGACGGAACTGCATCCCTTTCGGAATCACCCTTTTCAAGTCCGTGACGATGACGAAATGGACAAAATGGTGGATAGTGTCAAGGAATACGGTGTCATGACCCCGGCCATTGTCCGCCCCCGGAAAGATGGTGGGTATGAAATTGTAGCGGGCCACCGCCGCTGTCATGCCAGCCAGCGGGCGGGCGTGGAAACTATGCCCTGCATTGTACGGGATATGGACGACGATACTGCTATTATTCTGATGGTGGACAGTAACTGCCAACGAGAGCATATTTTGCCGAGCGAAAAGGCGAAAGCCTATGAAATGAAGTTGGAAGCTATTCGTAGAAAAGCTGGTAGACCGTCAAAAGAAAATTCCCGACAAGTTGTCGGGGATTTTGAAAGCGCTGATTTAGTCGGTCAAGCAAGCGGCGAAAGCGGGCGGCAAGTCCAGCGCTTCATCCGTCTGAACAAACTCACCCCCGAACTTATGAAAATGGTGGATGATGGCAAGCTAAAAACCACTCCCGCCGTAGAACTTAGCTACCTTACACCAGAAGAACAAGAGGACTTCCTGTCCTATATGGAATCCGAGGGTTGCACACCATCGCTGTCACAGGCGCAAAAGCTCAAAGAAGCCAGCAAAGAAAGCGTACTGACACCAGAAAAAATCCAGCACATTATGGCTGCCAAGTCGCCAAGTGTAAAGCCGCGTGACCCGCAGCTTATGATTCCCGTTGCAAAAGTTGAACGATACTTTCCGAAAGGCTTTACAAGCGACCAGATGCAGCAGGTTATCGTAAAACTGCTGGAAAACTATGCCCGTGCCCACCAGCACGGCAGCAGATGAGGGGGGGACACCGATGACAAGATTATTAGTTGTTGAACCCAGCTACTGCCCTTATCAAGCGGGTTTTTCCAGTGCGGCGACTGCGGTTTCCGAGGTAATCGAGGGTGAAAGCCAAATTCTAAAACCGTTTGGCACACCTCGCATCGGGCTGATATGCAGCAAAGCCCAAAGCCGGCTGAAATATAACAGGCAGGTCAATGACGAGGGAATTACCGTGCGCGGGCGATTTCTCATCTGCGGGCTAAATGGTGATAAAGTCGTGGGCTTATCCAAAGACCAAGCAGACCGATACAGCCGTCTACTTTTTCTACCGCAAGTCGAAGATATGGCAAGCGGTGAACTGCCCGCCGCAAAGGTACGCCCGCAGGATGAACGCTACGGGAACAAACTATCTTTTTGGGAAAGGTTGGAAAGATAATGGAAGAAAAGACAGATAAAGTAGTCGGCTACATCGAATATCTCGGTGCAGGCGGGATGATCGGTGAAATCGTTCCTTACACAAGCGTGGAAAAATTCAAGGATGAAATTCTGGATTCCTTGGATTGTGGGCGGCCAGTGACACCGGTTGTATTCTCAGATGAACTGGATGAGCCACTCCAATTTGATTCAGGCACCTATTTTCCGTGGGGATTTCGCAGCGAAAAGCGAGTGCAAATCCCTTATGAAATCTATCAAACTAACAGGCGAGACCTTGTTTTTATGGAGTATTCTCCTGCGAGGCTCGCTGCCGGAGCAAAGGACTACGAACTCGTGTACAAGGGGCAGATGGAGCGTTGGGAAACGCTGGACAGCATTTATTCACGGCATAATCGGGATGACCGTCCAAACGCCAAAACTATGCGTTCCGTCTCTGTCAGCGATATTATTGTGACACACAAAGATAACGAGACACACGCTTTTTATGTTCAGCCGATTGGGTATAAGCAGGTAGATAACTTGTTGCCGGAACTTGAAAATGCCACACTGTCAAAAGCAGAACAGCACGAGCGATAAGGAGCAGCCTATGGCTAAATACGAAAATATCCGTGCGCTTGCCAAAAAGCAGCTGCAAGCCGTCACGGAGAGCAGTGACCGCTGGAAAGCATTTTTGCAGACAGCGGCCATTGCTTATAATTATAGTTTCCCGAACCAGCTTTTGATTCACGAGCAAAGCCCCACCGCCACAGCCGTGGCCGACATAGCTTACTGGAATAATAATGCGGGTCGCTGGGTCAAGCGCGGCGCACACGGTATCGCGGTATTTGACACTCACGCCAATTCTTCCCGGCTGCGGTATCTGTTTGACATTTCCGATACCATCCCCCGCGCAGAGATTCCCGAAGCGCTGCCGTGGGTCATTACAGACCAGAACTGGCGGCCTGTTTGGGATAAAATTGTAGCGGATAATCATGCCGACAGCATTCAGAGCGCCCTACTCATGCTCTCTACATCCTGCGTTGCCCAGCGCAGCGCCATGTTCACAACCGCGCTGGGAAAGGCCATAGACGGCAGCAGCTTACAGTGGGCCAAGCCGGACGAACAGCGGCAGCTATTTATACAGCTTATCACCCAAAGCTGTCTGTATATGGCCGCGCTGCGGTGCGGCGTGGATACTGCGCGGCTGGACCTGTCTGCCCTTGAGTCCGTGAACCAGTTTGATACAAATCGCATCACTCTGTGTTTGGGCAGCGCTTGCCAACAGGCGGCACGGCCTCTCATGCAGCAGATCGGCAGCATCACGAGAGAAATCGACAGTGTTGCACGCGCCGAAAAAGTCCGCTATTATGGTGACAAACAGGAAGAAAGCAATAACACCAAGGAGGTCAACAATGGAGTACATGATGGTGAACGGCTACCAAATCCCGGCGCTGACGCTGAACGAGCCGCCGATGCCGGAAATCGGCAAGTACGGCAGCCTGCGGCGGAATTTTCTGCGAGAGAACGCGCCGATGGTGTTCGACGAGATGCTGTTGGAGGGAACGCTGTACCCGCATCTGGCGGAGGTGGACAACGCAGTACACCGGCAAATCGAACAGATGATGCAGACGCTGATGCAGCAGAGCACCGCCCCGAACCGGCAGACCGACCCGATGGGCTGGACGCAGTGGATAAACGCCTTGCAGGCCCAAGCCGAGGAACTGGCGATGCAGCAGATTTACAGCCTGTAACACAAGAACCCCAAGCGGAGAGCGATACCACGCCCTCCGCTTTTTCTGTGCCCATTTCTGATTTGCCGCCGCTGAGCGATGAACTGATTCTAGGCTTGCTGGCGAAGGAATCCTCCAGCCGTGCCGACAATGCGGCTATTCTGGAATATTTCAATGAGCATCCCGCCCTTGCCGAGCGCAGCGCCTTTTGCAAGCACTGTTACAAGCAAATTTATACATATTTGTTCGTGGATGACAATACCGTGGGTTTTATCCGGCATGATATGTACCTTGAACTTTGGGAGGGCAACTATCTTACCAAAACAGCGCAGGTCAATCTGACATGGGATGCTGTTGCCGCAAAGATTGCTGACCTCATTGAGCAAGGGCGTCTGATGGTTCCCATCAAGGCTACACCCGTGCAGCAGCAGATGGAGCAGCTTACCCTTACCCCCGAAGATTCTGAAGTGGCAGGGCTGCCGAGCCATGAGAAACAGGTTAAAAACATCGACCTTGCGGCAGAAGTCAAAAAGTGGAACAAGCCCATCATTGACGCATCCGGCAAGTACATTACGGAGCAGGACATTACCGATGCACTGTGCAGAGGCAGCGCGTTTGAAGATAGCAAATTTCGCATTCAGCAATATCTCTCTGCACAGGTACTCCCTATCGAGGAAGATCAAGCCCGCTGGCTGAAAAAAGAATACGGCATCGGCGGCGGCACATGGATCTTCCGTGATGGTGGGCATGGATTTCTTGACCACATGGGCAAAAATCTTGAAATCACCCGACGTACAGAGGACGGCGAGTATCGCCGCGTTTTGAAGTGGAAAGAGGTTGCCCAACGCCTGCGGCTTTTGGTTTACAACGACCAGTATCTGACCGATGCCGAAAAAGCCCCCTATCAGGCATGGGCAGCAGAACAGCAAGCCGCCCGCGCAGCGAACGATGCCGCCCTCGACCATGCAAAACACGCCATCACGGATTTCTGCGAGAATGAGGGGCTAAACGAGCCGAATTTCTCCGACTTGACCCGCGTGGAGTTTGCTTACTCTACCACCGAGGACGATGAGCATGAGATCCAAGTGTATGCCAATCTTCTGCGGAACGAAATCCGCTATGAGGTTGACGGTAACATTGTCCATATCGACTACTTCCAAGATAACCACGAGCTTGCTGCGCAGGGCATTGAAAACAGCGCTTTCTCGGATTTTATCAATACCGCCGAAGCAGAGTTTGAAAAGCATCATCCGACTACAAGAAAAGTCGAAAAATCACCTGTAACTATCGGCAGTACGGTTTATCTGGAAGATGCCAGACCCTTTACCGTCGAGGAAATCGGCAGGGAAAACATTCATCTGCGGGATGAAAGTTTCCCGCTGGTAGGCCGTGCCGTCAGCCATGAAGAATTTGCGCGGCTGCTTGCGGCCAACCCCAAAAATGCAGCACTATCCGCCCCGGAAGTTCCAAGCCGCCAAGAGCAGCCGGAAGAAACTGCCGAACCCATCGTGGGCGAAGTCATCGAAGAACCCAGCCCCTTTGTGGCACAGGTTATGGCGGATGTAGAACGGCTTTCGGCAGAAGATGAACCTTGGTTTATGCCAACTGACAAGGGCATTCTGGCGTACCACATTATCCAGAGCTTTTCCCCCGGTGAGGCTACGCCGGAGCAGGTGCATCAAATCGGCTGCGAGTTTGCGCGCCGATTTCTGGCAGACAGATTTGAATGCACTGTCAGTACCCATCTGGATAAGGGACATCTGCATAACCACATCGTAACCAATTCGGTTTCCTTTATAGACGGCAGAATGTTCCGGAATGACTTCGACACCTATTATAAAGGCATCCGAAAAATCTCGGATGAACTTTGCCGGGAGAACAGACTCTCCGTCATTGAAACCGACGGCAAAGGGCAAGGCTATGCCGATTGGCTCAGCGGCAAAACCGGCAAGCCGACCATCCGCAGCATGGTGCGCAAGGATGTGGAGCTTGCCATGGCCGCTGCTGACACCTTTGATGGCTTTGTTGCCGAATTGCAGGGTATGGGCTACATGGTCAAATATGGTCCGCGCGTAGAACACATGGCGGTTCGGCACCAAAGCGCGCAGCGCAGTGTGCGCATTGACCGGCTGGATGCACGGTATTCCGAATCGGCGCTGCGCGATTATTACCGGCAGCTCCGGCACCTGCCCTCGGATATGCGCCGGGAATATAAAGCGCAGCACGTCCCGGAGCCTGCCCAGTGGCTGCCCCCGGAGCTTACGCCTGTGGGCAAACAAATGCGGTGCCGCAGCAGCCTATCCAAACCGAACCGCAAGGTATCCGGGTTTATGGCTTGCTATTATCGCTACTGCGCCTTGCTGCGCAAAGCCTACCACGGCAAAGCCACGAAACGCTGCTATTTTCTGTTGCGCGAGGATTTCAAGAGATTCAACCGCTATCAGCAGCAGACACATCTTTTGTGGGAACACCGCCTGCAAACTCTTGCCGAGGTGCAGGCCCACAAGAGCAATTTAGAGAATCAAATCGAACAGCTTGCCCGCCAGCGCAAGGTTTTGTACCGGCAAAAGCAAGAGCCGGAACGCGCCGCGCGGGAGGAACAGATTCAAAAACTGACCAAACAAATCAAAGCCCTGCGCCATGAGTTTTATATCTGCACCGACATTGAAGCAGATGCCGCCATGATGCAGGAAAAGCTGCGGCAGGCAGAGCTTGCCGCACAACAGGAAAGGAACGAGGTGAAGGAAGATGAGTACAAGCGGCGAAGCAGCCGACCAGATGGCGCGAGAGGCGCTTCAGTTTTCCGAGGTGGCTATTAAGCTGACGGCTCTCGGCTTTAAGAATTCTCTGGCACTGGCTTTGGCCTATGCCAAAGAGAATCCGAAGGTTCGAGGGAAAACCAGCTTAGACCGGCTTCTGCGTGAAAATAAGGAACTGAAGGTCATCCCCATCAAAACCGAAGATGTATCCCAATTCAAAGAGTACGCCAGGCAATACGGCGTGCTCTTTGCTGTTATCAAGGATAAGTCTGCCCAAGGGGAAAAGGTTGACATTATGTTCAAGGCGGAGGATGTCAGTAAGCTCAACCGCATCTATGAGCAGATGGGTTACAACATTCCGAAAGCGCAGGGACAGACCGACCGAAAAAAAGCGTCCGCCCGCAATCCGCAAGGGCCAGAATTGCGGGTGCCAGAGAAAGGCTCTATGACTTATGATAAGCGCCCCTCGGTGCGGATGAAGATCGATCATTACCGTGCGGTCGCCAAAGCAATATCCGAAACGCAAAAGGCTCTGCAAAAAGGAACCAAAGAAGCGGTCACAAAGGAGGCTCGATGATGTACGAAGATGGTTTCAATATTGAGGAATGGAAAGCAAAAAAGCTGGCAGAACGGCAGGAAACCTTTGCTGCACAGGAAGAAGCGCTGAAAGATGTGTTTGCCGGCGGGCAGACCCTTGCCAACTACTTTTACCAGCGCGGCAGGCTGGGCAGCCACATCACTGCCGGGAATACGGCGCTGATCCTGCGCGCCAACCCACTGGCCTGCGCGGTTATGTCGGCAGACGACTGGAGCAAGTACGGACGGCGCGTCAGCAAGGGCTGCACGGGGAGCGCGCAGATCGTGCGCAGCAATGGATATTATGCCGTTGCCAAGGTGTTTGATATTTCTCAGACCTACGGCAACAAGCCGTACCCGATTGCCGCTGTGGAAAGCACGAAACAGATTGAGAAAGCCATTGATGTGATGCGCGAGATCTCACCGATCCCGGTTCTTCCAAAAA
>OJSO01001965.1_pt1 | contig 10529 bp, 8 predicted proteins | sample 1599521 | NCBI WGS metagenome assembly OJSO01 (sample SAMN04168659, study PRJEB22393) | human gut metagenome | biome: human gut microbiome; feature: stool | host: Homo sapiens | collected 2014-05-12 | reverse complement strand
GTCTCCTTCGGGAGGCGGCGCTTTTTTGCGTTTCGGGGCGGAATTGTTTTTGCTTTCCACACAGGTTTGCCCCAATTTGAACACAATTTCCGTCTAAAATAAACCAGCATTAAATCAACCGAGAAGGAGCGTATTGCTGTGGTCGAAGTATCGCATCTGAGCAAGAACTATGGCAGCCATCCGGCCATCCGGGATCTGACCTTTTCCGTGGCGGACGGGCAGGTGTATGGGCTGCTGGGCCCCAACGGCGCGGGCAAATCCACCATTATGAACATCCTCACCGGCTATCTCTCTGCCACCAGTGGGCAGGTGACGGTGGCAGGGCACCCTCTGCCCGAGGAGGCCGATGCCGCCAAAGCCTGTGTGGGCTATCTGCCCGAGCAGCCGCCGCTCTACCCGGAAATGACGGTGCAGGAATATCTGGACTTTGCTGCAGAGCTGAAAGGCATCAAAAAGAAGGCCGACCGCAAAGAACAGGTGCGCAAAGCTGCCCGCCGCACCGGGCTGGAAGAGGTGCTGCCCCGGCTCATCCGCAGTCTGTCCAAAGGCTACCGCCAGCGCGTGGGCATTGCGCAGGCACTGCTGGGCGCGCCGCAGCTCATCATTCTGGACGAGCCTACCGTGGGCCTTGACCCTGCACAGGTCATCGAGATCCGCAGACTGATCCGGGAGCTGGGGAAAAGCCACACGGTCATCCTGTCCAGCCACATCCTCAGTGAGGTGAAGGCCGTCTGCGACAAGGCACTCATCCTGTCGCAGGGGCATCTGGCCGCCGTCGTGGACCTTGCCGCCGAAGAGCGCGATTTGGAAGAGCTCTTCCTTGAGCTGACGGCTCCGGAAGAGACTTCGGATAAAAAGGAGGACTGATTCGATGCTTGCCATCTACAAGCGGGAGCTGCGCAGCTTTTTTCACGGCATGATGGGCTATCTGCTCACGGCCTTTCTGCTGGCGGCTTCCGGCATCTATTTTCTGGCCCTGAACCTCGGTTACGGCCTGACGGATTTTGGCTACTATACGCTCTACCGCACGATCTTCATGCTGCTGCTCTATTTCCCGGTGCTGGCCATGCGCTCGCTGGCCGAAGAGCGCCGCGCCCGCACCGACCAGCTCCTTCTCACCAGCCCGGTGTCTGTGTGGGGCATCGTGGTGGGCAAGTATCTGGCCCTCTGCACCGTGTTCGCGCTGCCCTGTCTGGCCGACGGCATCATGATCGTCGTGCTCTGGCTGCTGGGCGGCACGGCCTCGGCCTGCGGGGCGAATTTCGCCGCGCTGCTGTGCTATTTCCTGCTGGGATGTGCAGCCATCGCCGTCTGCGAGTTCTGCTCCGGCCTCACGGAGAACCAGATCATCGCGGCAGTCATGGGCTTTTCAGCCCTGCTGCTGGCCTATATGATGCCCAGCCTCCGCAGCATGTTCAACGCCGGAAGCGCCGTGGCGCTGGTGGTCTTTACGGCTCTGTCGGCGGGAGCCTCCCTTGCAGTTGGTCTGCGCACCCGGAGCTTCACGCTGGGCTGCTTCTGCTTTGCGGCCCTCTGTGCCGGGCTGAGCGCCCTGTTCCTGCTGCGCAGCGCATGGCTCACCGAAGCGTTCAGTGCTGTCTTGAGCGCCCTCTGCCTGTTTGCGCCCTTTGAGGAGTTCGTCAACAACAGCTTTTCCATCCCGACGCTGGTCTATTATCTGACGGTGACGGTGCTCTTCCTCTTCTTTACGGCGCAGGGCATCGAGAAGCGCCGCTGGAACTGAGAGGGGGCAGACTATGAAGAAATTTGAGAAAAAGAGCGCAGGCCCGCTGGAACGTCTGCGGCTGCGCAGCGGCATCTATGCCTCGGCGGTCACGGTGCTGGTGGTCGTGCTGGCCGTCCTGCTCAACCTCATCGTCCGGGCCGTTCCGACGAAGTACACCGAGTTCGACCTCTCGGAAGCCGGGCTCTACACCCTCAGCGACAGCTCCAGGGACATCGCCCACGCCCTGACGCAGGATGTCACCATCTATTATCTGGCCGAGACGGGCAGCGAGGACGCCATCATCACAAAGCTGCTGGACCGCTATGCCTCCGAGAGCAGCCACATCAAGTGGGAGACGAAAGACCCCGCCGTCTACCCGACCTTCGCCGCCCAGTACGGCGTGCAGTCGGCTGAGAACGGCAGTCTCGTCCTCGTCTCGGGGGAGAAGAGCGCCGTGCTGGCGGCGTCCGACCTCTACGATTATGACTACTCCGATTACTACACCACCGGCAGCTACAGCGTGACCTTCGGCGGCGAAAATAAGCTCACCGCTGCCATCTACCGCGTCACCAGCGACGAGACGCTCCACGCCTACTACACCACCAACCACGGCGAGCAGGCCCTGACGGACACCCTCATCGACGCCTTGGAGGGCCAGAACCTCGCGGTCAGCCCCCTCGACCTGCTGACGGACACCATCCCGGACGACTGCGACCTGCTCATCATCAATGACCCGCAGCAGGACTTTGCATCGGCGGGCGGCCTCATGGATGAGATGTCGGCCCTGCGCGCCTACCTGAAAAATGGCGGACATCTGATGCTCACCACCGACAGCTATTACTCCACCCCGAACCTTGACGCCCTGATGGCCGAGTTTGGCCTGACCCGGACGCCCGGCCTTGTGGTGGAAGGGGACAGCGGCCACTATCTGAACGGCTACCCCTACTATCTGCTGCCGGATTACGCCACCGACACCGAGAGCGGCACGCTGGACGGCATCGACACCAGCCGCCGCGTCCTGCTGCAGATGGCGCAGGGCATCACCATCACCGAGACGGAGGACATCACTTCGGAAGCCCTGCTGGTCAGTACCGAGAGCTCCTACAGCAAGGCGGCGGGCTATGAGATGACCACCGCCGAGCAGGAAGACGGCGACCCCGACGGCCCCTTTGCGCTGGCAGCTTATGCTTCCAATAACAGCACCGGCGCAGAGGTCATCTGGGTCAACTGCGGCAACATGGACAACGAAGCCGTTTACCAGACCGTTCCCGGCAACGTGACCTTCCTGCAGGGCTGCGCTGCCTCTCTGGCCGGGCAGGAGGGGACCACCCTCGTGGAGTCCAAGGCGCTGGAAGCTGCGCCCATCACCATCTCGGGCCACACCGCCGCTGTGCTGGGTCTGGTGTTCGTCCTCATCCTCCCGGCGGCTGTGCTGGCCGTGGGCGCAGTGGTGGTGCTGCTGCGCCGCCGCAAGTAAGGAGGCACGCCATGAAAACAAAACGGCGTACCCTCATCGTTTTGCTGGTGTTCGTTCTCGCCGCCGGGGCGGCGCTGGCCCTGCTGACCCACGCGAACCAGAAGGCCGAACAGGCCGCCAGTGAGGCCGAGGACGGCAGCATCCCGCTGCTGGATGGGACTACCGCCACGCTGGAAAGCGTCTCCATCCAGTATGGCGGTGAGACGCTGACGCTCCGGCCCTCTGACGACGGCTGGACGCTGACCGAGGACCCGGCTTACCATCTGGATGATTCGGCCTGCAGCACCATCCGCACCGCGCTGGCAGGCATGAAGGCCAAGCGCCAGCTCGAGGCGCAGCCCGGCGAGGACTACGGTTTCGACGCGCCTCAGCTTGTCGTAAATGTTTCGGCGGCGGGGGAGAGTACCACCCTTACCGTGGGAGCGGAGAACCCCGTCACCGGGGATGTGTACGTCCGGCGGGAGGGCGGCGACGCTGTCTATACTGTGGACGCGGCCAGGTTCCGCTGCATGGAGCAGACGAAGGCGGAGCTCTTTGGGGCGTTCAGCCCGGCGGGCATCACCGTCTCGGACATCGAGGCCGTGCGCTATACCCTCCAAAGCGGCGAGACGATCAAGCTGCAATCCGTATCCCAGCCCACGGAGGCCGACAGCACCACCTACCAGACCATCTGGCGGCTCACAGATGAACCGAATGCTGCGTTGGACACCGACAAGACGGACGCTCTGCTGGCCGCACTGGCCGGCTATGTCACCGGGCAGGACACTGCCGCCGACCCTTCCGCCTGCGGCTTCGACGCCCCGCTGGTGACAGCAGAGGTGACGACAGCTGACGGCACTGTCACCCTGACGTATGCCATCGGCACCGATGGCTATTATATGATGGTGTCGGGCGACAGCTCTGTCTACACCGTGGACGGCCAGACCGTGCAGGCCCTCTGCCTGACGGCCCGGCAGCTGAAAGCCGACACCTGAGAATTTATCCCAAAAGCACCCGCAGTTCTGCACTGCAGGTGCTTTTATGCTGTATAAGGAAATGCTATATGCAAAATTGATGTAAAACCCGGGTGGGAAAAGCCCCCTCGGAGTCAAAGTTTCGGCAAACATCAGCAGAGTGATTGACATTTTGACAAAGATTGTTTAAGATAGACAAGACAGGGCAGAATAACTGCGCAATGTTACGGTCGTCATGGATGTTGTGCGGGGAGGAGTCTGCTCCCACAGCCGGCACAGATTGGATGGGCGAGGGAGCAGACTCGAAGTCACCCTAATGCGATGGAAGGATGGGGGAGTAAACCCCTGTCTTTTTTCGTATCTGAGTTACAAGGAGGATATAGGAAAAAATGAACAACTCGGTGATCGTTTCGCTGCGAGACATCGTAGTGGAATTTGACGGTCAGCGCATCCTGGATGGGCTGAACCTCGACATCCATGACAAAGAGTTTGTGACGCTGCTGGGATCCTCCGGCTGCGGCAAAACCACCACCCTCCGCCTCATCGCGGGCTTTCTGGAACCGACGTCCGGCAAAGTGCTGCTGAAAGGAGAGGACATCACAGGCGTACCGCCCTACAAGCGCCCGGTGAACACCGTGTTCCAGAAATACGCGCTGTTCCCCCACCTGAACGTCTTTGAGAATGTGGCCTTCGGCCTCCGCCTCAAGAAGATGGACGAAGAGACCATCCGCCGCAAAGTGCGGGATATGCTGGAAGTCGTGGGCCTGAAGGGCTTCGAGCGCCGCAGCATCGGCCAGATGTCCGGCGGCCAGCAGCAGCGGGTGGCCATCGCCCGGGCCCTGGTAAACCGGCCCAAGGTGCTGCTGCTGGACGAGCCCCTGGGCGCTCTGGATCTAAAGCTCCGCAAGGACATGCAGCTGGAGCTGAAGAAAATCCAGCAGCAGGTGGGCATCACCTTCATCTACGTCACCCACGACCAGGAAGAGGCCCTGACCATGTCCGACACCGTCGTCGTCATGAACGGCGGCAAGGTGCAGCAGATCGGCACCCCCGAGGACATCTACAACGAACCCAAGAACGCCTTTGTCGCCGACTTCATCGGCGACTCCAACATCGTGGACGGCGTGATGCACCGTGATTTCCTCGTCTCCTTCTCGGGCGTCGAGTTCCCCTGCGTGGACCGCGGCTTTGCCCGGGAGGAGAGCGTACAGGTGGTCGTCCGCCCCGAAGATATTGAAGTGGTCTCCCCGGTGGAAGGCCAGCTGGTGGGCGTCGTCAATGACGTCATCTTCAAGGGCGTCCACTTCGAGATGCATGTGGAGTGCGAGGGCCGCGAGTGGCTCATCCATTCCACCCGCGCCTGCACGCCCGGTGAGACCATCGGTATGCGCATCGGCCCCAACGAGATCCATATCATGTCGCGTTCGGAGGGGTGAGGCCGCATGAAGATTTACGATAAGAAACTGGCCTATCCGTACTTTGTATGGATGGTGCTGTTCACGGTGGTGCCGTTGTTCATCGTGGTGTATTACGCCCTCACCGACTCCGCCGGCAGCTTTACGCTGGACAATCTGGTGATTGTCAGCGGCTATGGCTCGGTGTTCGCCCGCAGCCTGCTGCTGGCCCTCATCTCCACCGTCGTCTGCCTCATCATCGCGTTCCCGGTGGGCTATTTCCTCTCCCGGCTGCGCGTCAACAAGCAGCACATCATGCTGATGCTGGTGATGCTGCCCATGTGGATGAACTTCCTGCTCCGTACCTACGCATGGATGGGTCTGCTGAGCCTCAACGGCCCTGTGAACGCCGTTCTGGGCGTCTTCGGCCTTGGACCCTACAACATGCTGAATACCTCCGGCGCTGTGGTGCTGGGCATGGTGTACAACTATGTGCCGTATATGATCCTGCCCCTCTACACCAGCATGACCAAAATCGACCAGAGCATCGTGGAGGCGGCGCAGGACCTGGGCGCTTCCACCACCAAGACTCTGTTCCGGGTGCTCATCCCCATGAGCATCCCCGGCATCAGCACCGGCATCACGATGGTGTTCGTCCCGGCGGTGTCCACCTTCGTCATCAGCCGTATGCTGGGCGGCGGTTCCAACCTGCTCATCGGCGATCTGATCGAGATGCAGTTCCTCGGCAACAGCTACAACCTCAATGTCGGCTCTGCCATGAGCCTTGTGCTGATGGTCATTGTGCTGCTCTGCATGAGCTTTACGTCCAGCTTCGACGAGGATGAGATGGAGGGTGTGTCCTGATGAAAACGAAACATCTGCGTCTGATGCAGCGCGCCTATGTCATCCTGTTCTTCTGCTTCATGTACCTGCCCATCGCGTACATGGTCGTGTTCAGCTTCAACCAGAGCAAGGGCTACGCCCTCTTTACCGGCTTTACCTTTAAGTGGTACACCAGCCTGCTCCACAACGAGTCCATCCTGCACGCGCTGTGGGTGTCGCTGTATCTGGCACTGTTCTCGGCGGTCATCGCCACCGTGCTGGGAACTGCGGCGTCTCTGGGCATCGCCTCCATGGGGCGCAAGAGCCGCCTGCTGGTGACGAATATCACCTATATCACCACGGTCAACCCCGAGATCATCACCGGTATCTCCCTGATGATGCTCTTTGTGGCATACCAGCGCTTTGCGTCTGAGCTGGACTTCCTGCCCGGCAACATCATGGGCTTCCCCACGCTACTCATTGCCCATATCGCATTCAACGTGCCGTATGTCATCTTCAATGTCACGCCCAAGCTCAAGCAGCTGGACATCAAGCTGTTTGAGGCGGCGCTGGACCTCGGCTGTGACCCCCGACAGGCATTTTTCAAGGTCATCCTGCCCGAGATCAGCCCGGCCATCCTGTCGGGCTTCCTCATCAGCCTGACCTACTCCATCGACGACTTCATGATCTCCTACTTCAACTGCGGTACGGTGGAGACACTGCCCATCGCCATCTACTCCATGACCCGCAAGAAGGTCAGCCCGGAGATCTACGCGCTGTCCACCATCATGTTCGTGGTCATTCTGAGCATCATCCTCATCTCCAACGCCATGGAGAGCCGCGGCTATCGCCGCGACCAGCGCGCACTGAGAGGGGGAGATGTCAAATGAAGCGTTTCGTCATTCTTTTGCTGACGGCTGCGCTGGCGCTGACCATGCCGCTGTCGGCTCTGGCCGCGGGACAGATCGAGGTCACAGAGGACATTTCTGTTTCGGATGACTACGACTGGACCCGCTTCAAGGGCCAGAACGTCACCCTGAATGTCTACAACTGGGGCGAGTATATCTCCAACGGTTCCGACGACAGCGTGGACGTGGTGGCGGCCTTTGAAAAGCTGACCGGCATCAAGGTCAACTATACCACCTTCGACTCCAACGAGTCCCTCTACGCCAAGCTGAAGTCCGGCGCGGCCAACTACGATGTCATCATCCCGTCAGACTACATGGTCGCCAAGATGATAAGCGAAGGGATGCTGATGCCGCTGGACTACAGCAACATCCCGAACTTCCAGAACATCGACGAGGAGTACCGCAACGGGGACTATGACCCCGAGAATGCCTACACCGTGCCTTACACCCTCTGCACCACTGGCATCATCTACAATACAAAGATGGTAGACGAGGCCCCCACCAGCTGGGCAGACCTGTGGGACGAGAAGTATGCAGGCAACATCCTGATGTTCAACAACAGCCGCGACGCCTACGCCATCGGTGCGTTCAAGAGCGGCAGCAGCGTCAACCCCCAGACCACGGAGGAGGTGGATGCTGTGGTGGACGAGCTGAAAGCCCAGAAGCCTCTGGTGCAGGCCTATGTCATGGACGAGATCTTCGATAAGATGATCGGCAGCGAGGCGGCCGTCGGCGTCTACTACTCCGGCGACGCCATCACCATGATCGACGACAACCCCGACCTGGCCTGGGTGTTCCCTGAGGAGGGGACGGTGCTGTCGGTGGACAGCATGGCCATCCCCGCCACCAGTGAGCACGAGGAAGCTGCAGAGATGTTCATCAACTTCATGTGTGAACCGGACGTCGGCAAGGCCAATATCGAGTATATCGGCTACACCACCCCTATGCACTGTGTGTGGGATATTCTGGATGAAGACCTCAAGTACAGCGAGATCGCGTACCCCTCCGAGGACATTGCGGCCAAAGAAGAGGTGTTCACTGCCCTGAGCGATGAGGTCAACAGCGAGCTGGACGTGAAGTGGAGCGAGATGAAGAGCTACGACGAGGGCGGCAGCGGGTATCTGTTCCTGATGCTGCTGGCGGCGATGCTGGCTCTGGCCTGCTTCAATATCTGGCGCAAGGTGCGCAGGAAAACGCGCAATATGTATTGAACCTGAGGGGGCTGTGCGGAGTCGTACAGCCCCTTTTTATAAGGAAAGGGAAAGAATATGAGTGAATACAGAAGCTATACGGAGCAGATGACCGTGCTGGACGGCGACAGCGACTTCCGCCGCTGCCTGAAGCCCAGCGCCCTGTTCCGGTATGTGGAACAGGTGTCGGCAGACCACGCCCGGGCTTACGGCATGGACCACGCCTTTTTCAGGGAGCGCCGCAGCGCATTCCTCGTGGGCAAGCAGGCCCTCAGGGTCTGGCGGATGCCGGGCCGTGCGGAGAAGATCAACCTGACCACGGCCTGTGAGGCGTTCAAGAAAGGCACGATGAAACGGCTGACTACCATCACCAGCGAAACAGGGGAGAAGCTGGCCCTCGTGGACTGCCGCTGGATGATCGTGGATACTGAGACAGGGCGCATCCTGCGCACCCCCGGCTGGACGATGCCGGACTTCCAGAACGACGACCTGCCCGAAGAACTGCCCCAGATCGTCCACAAGAGCCAGCCGCTGACGGCGGCAGGGGAGCGCCGCGCCAGCTACTCCATGTGTGACCTCAACGGCCATATCAACAACTCCCTCTATCTGGACATCGCCTGCGACGCCCTGCCGCAGGAGGTCGTGGAGTCTGCGCCGCTGTCCTTCGCTTCCATCAAGTACCACCGTGAAGTGCCGATGGGCCAGAGTGTGCAGGTGTTCTATGCCCCCTCAGGAAACGGCTGGTATCTGCTGGGCCGGAGGGAGGAGCACGCAGCCTTTGAGTGCTATCTGGAATTCGGCGGGTCTGTCACAGAATCTTTACAAAAATAATTACAAAGAAATTACAAAAAACTATTGCAAAAGTCCTTCAAAAGAGTTACAATATGGTTACAGAGAGGGCAAGACCCTTCTGGATCATGAAATCTTTTTCTTCTTGTTTTTTGGAATATCGGGTGTCCGCCATCCTCCTCCGGCTGTTCTCCTTCGCAGCTGCCGGCCGACACCGCACAGGCGATATTCCGCTTCGTGTGCAAAAGAGCCCGTCTGGTTTCAGACGGGCTTTTTTGCGTCCGAAAATCCGGAAAAATCGGCCCACAGCGAGGGAAAGTATGACCTTAGGTCAATTTGCCTGTTTTTCTGCAAAGGACATTTATAAAGTTTGGCGGGGCAGGGGTTTGTATTCCGCGTGGGTTTGTGGTAAAGTATATACAATCAATTCCTAAGTCGAAAACATGAAATTGTTTTGATGTTGTTTGATATGATCCGCTGCGGATGCGTTAAGAGAAAAGGAGTTTGAATATGGCTTATTTTTACGAAGAACCCTCCCGTACCTTTGGCGAGTACCTGCTGGTGCCGGGCTACTCTTCTGCTGAGAATGTCCCCACGGCTGTCAGCCTCAAGACCCCGCTGGTCAAGTACCGCAAGGGTGAGGAGAACTGCCCGCTGGAAATGAATATCCCCATGATCAGCGCCATCATGCAGTCTGTCTCCGGCGATAAGCTGGCCATCGCGCTGGCCCGCCAGGGCGGCGTCTCCTTCATCTACGGCTCCCAGAGCATCGAGAACGAGGCCGCTATGGTCCGCCGCGTCAAGAGCTTCAAGGCCGGTTACGTCGTTTCCGACTCCAACCTGGCCCCCACTGCCACCCTGCACGATGTGCTGGAGCTGAAAGCCCGCACCGGCCACTCCACCATTGCCATCACCGCCGACGGCACTCCCAACGGCAAGCTTCTGGGCATCGTGGCCTCCCGCGATTACCGCGTCAACCACACCCCCGATGACGCTCCTGTTACCACCTTTATGACCCCCATCGAGAAGCTGGTCACTGCCCCGGAGAACACCTCCCTGCACGACTGCAACAACATCATCTGGGACAACAAGATCAACACCCTGCCTCTGGTGGATGCCGAGGGCAACCTGAAGTATATCGTCTTCCGCAAGGACTACGATTCCCACAAGAAGAATGCCAACGAGCTGCTGGACAAGAATAAGAGCTACGTCGTCGGTGCCGGCATCAACACCCGCGACTACGCCCAGCGCGTGCCCGCACTGGTGGAGG
>OJSO01001957.1_pt1 | contig 10558 bp, 13 predicted proteins | sample 1599521 | NCBI WGS metagenome assembly OJSO01 (sample SAMN04168659, study PRJEB22393) | human gut metagenome | biome: human gut microbiome; feature: stool | host: Homo sapiens | collected 2014-05-12 | reverse complement strand
CCCCGGTAAGAAATACCACACTGTCTGTCAAATCTTCCTGCAATATTCTTGATATGATTAGATTCAGCTCATTTGTCTCATCCAGTCCCAATGTTTCTACAAGACTGTCTGCCATTTCAAAAAATCCATTCTCTTTTTCCAAATCAAAGAATGCTTCCAGATAGCCTTCCTCCTGCAATATCTCAACCATCAGGTGAAACAGGTCAAACTCAACTATTCTGAAATCTTTGTTTCCATTGTTTATTCTATCCTTAAGGTATGCTATATGATTTCTCACATACAGCTCTTCTCTTGGATCATAATCGAATATATAATATCCGACTTCATTTCCAAGTCCTTTATTCTCTCTAAACGACTTCTCTGATATTTTGTCTTCTATCTGATTCAGTCTATCATCCAAACTTAACTTTGCCATGCTCAGACTCCTTTCACAGCTTTCAAGTATTCTCCCAGTCCATTTGCAGTCAGCAATTCCTCTGTACGATAGTCAATGTGAATTGGCTTGATTGTTCTTGGTTTTGCACTACTTTCAAGTAATCCCGCCTCAAACATCATTCTAGTAAAGCACTGTTTCAGTTTCCGTACTGCTGTATCCGTCCATCCAGCCACAACATCACTCTGCAACGCTTTATCCGAAAAGAATACATTCAAATCCCTGTCTGTGATTTCCTTTTCTCCAAGTCTGAGCTTTTCATCATACACTTCATGAAGAAATTCAAAAAATAGTCGGCTATCCATAAGAATTGCAATTAAGTTTAAAATCTTTGCTGTCTCCACATCACAAGTGGTAAAAGCCCGAAGCACTGCTTCCGGTAAAGCAAATACTCTACGATAAGTACCATTCAATACCTCATATGCACGATATTCTGCTTTTACTTGATAGATATTCTCTTCCCAGGCTATCTTGCGGATATCCGCCTTACTATATCCATCCAGGATGTATCCAGCGGTCTTTCTGGACTCCTGTAGCCAAAACAATTTTGATGTAAGTCCTGCACTATATACTAACTCTGCCATTTTGCACTCTCCAACAAGGTTTATTCTTCATCTTTCACAAACTCACAGATATCGCTAATATCGCAATCCAGATATGTAGCAATCTTGAGTAATACACTCATAGACACTTCTCCATCCTTACGCATCTTTGTAAGGGTATTCGGAGCAATATCTACAGCCTTTCTCAAATCGGCTTTACTCATCTTTTTGTCTACCAATAACTTCCATAATTTATTGTAACTTACTCTCATTCTCACACCTCGTGGCTTCTTCTATAGACATGTTATATTTGTCACAATTGAGTAAAAACTCGCTTTTTAAATTATAGTACAAAACGCTTCTTGCGAGCTTTAATTATTTTCATTCAAAAGTCATTAGTTTTTGTGAGAAAGAAATTCATAACCTTGCTTTTGAGTATTTTAGCATTAAGCTAGGCATTGTATAATGCCAAAACTTATAGTTAAAAGGCAGAGTGCCTATCCTGCGCCCTGCCCATTCTTTAATCGTCCAGATACAGTTCCATTGCCTTATATGCATTTAACGTATTTGTATCAGCATCATTGAAAGTACTTGAATATGTATGCAAACTGCCCGAAGGATCTGTTGCACAGTTAGTAAGCGATATGTATGCATCATATAAATCTGATACGGCATCGTATGCATCCTTGTATTCATCTGGTGGATTTTTCAATTTTTTCATCAATGCATTGACTGTATCCTGATTATTTTCAATACTGCTTATCTTGCTGCTGAAACTCGAATCTGCATACAGATTACCTATCGCATCGTTAAAATCAGATACAAAATATCCGTCAGGTCTTGTATATTTATCTGTTTTATCATCTCGTTCTTCATAAATAGAATTATACCATATCTGCTTAATCAGATTTGCACTTGACTCAGCATCACTTGCACCTGTCAACATTGTGACAGTAGCTAATTTCAGATTATCAGAATACTCCTCTACCCGTTGTGCATATTCCTCTGCTGCCTTTTTCTTCTGATATTGTGTCACTCCAAATACTGTTGCTCCTCCGACCACCAATAATGCAACCACAATTCCAATAATAACCTTTATCTTCTTAGTCACCTTTACCCCTGTGACCTCTACCTTTTGTGGCTTTTCATCTGTCTCCTGCCCTAGTGTATCATCGACCGGGCAGCCACAATTCGGACACTCTGTCATCCCCTCTTCAAGTTCAGCACCGCATTCTGTGCAATACTTCTTCTCTTCTGGTATCAATATTGCACCGCAATGCACACACTTCTTTGCATTTTCTGATACCTGTTCTCCACAATGTGGACATACAATCATTGCCATAAAATTGTTCTCCCTTCTTACACACCTGCTACCTGCAGGTGGTACTGCTTAATAATTCTTTTTGCCACCATAGCATTTAGGTCTTTATTAACTGCAACCGTATAAATGCCGTTTGAATACATAAAATGTGAGCCTTTGCATCTTTGATATTCATATCCGTTATTACGAAGTATCTTTTTCATTTCTCTTGCATCTACCATAAATATTACCTACCTTTTTCCTGCCTTATCATGATATTCTGCGATATCATCTGCCCATGCATCATCAAGTTCTATACTGCAGGTTCTGCTTTTTGTAACGCCTCTCACTGCTCTGCCAACAGCTTCGTAATTTAGTGCTACTCCATCATGATCATTCTCATATGTTACTGACCTGTTTCTTTCAATACCAATTTTTTCAGCTTCTTTGCCTGCATCAATATTTGCTCCAGGGAACAAGAACTCCCAGCCACATTCTTTCTTTGCTTCAATCATTCGCTTAATGTCATTGTAATTAAACTCTGTACTGGAATTTTCTAATCCATCTGTAGTGATTACAAACAATACTTTTCCGGCACGATGTTCCTCCGGCAAATGTTTCTGCACATTGTCAATTTTGTTAATTGCCTGTCCTACTGCATCAAGCAATGCCGTACATCCCCGGACATAATATTCTTTATCCGTCAACGGCTGAACTGCATCAATCGGGAAACGATCATGAATGATTTCCACTTCATCATCAAAGAGGATTGTAGTCACATTAACTTTTTCTCCTTCTTTTTTCTGCCTCTCTATCATCCCGTTAAATCCACCGATTGTGTCGCTCTCCAGTCCACCCATTGAACCACTTCTGTCCAAAATAAAAACCAGCTCTGTTAATTCCGCATTCATGTGATTTACCTCCTTCGGTTTATTGTAATCACATTATATCTATGAAACTAACAGAGCTGGTCGCATGATAGGCGACAATTTCATATCTCCAAGCCTCTATTTTCCATTTATCATATTTGGAACATATTCCTCTACCTGAAAAATGCACGCAGTTCTTTCCAAGTCTTCCTGTTTTCTTAACTTTGTAAAAACCGCCTGCACTATTTTTTACATGAAGTACGCTTTTTCCTCCATCGTACATCCGCTTCTTCTTTTTCTGCATATACTTCACCTACTCAAAAATTGGCTGCCCATAAGCATCTAATATCTCATTAATTTCAAACATATCGTATATCTTATTCTGTAAGAAATAAGCTACGATAATATCTGTCTTTGAACTTCTTGAAAACGCAAAGCCTGCTGAATTTAGAAGATCCTTCGCTTCATCAATAGATAATTCTAATGCTATTGCAAACGCAAGCACTGTCTTCTTATTTGGCGTATAATTCACATCTTTTCTGATTTTTGAGAAATGTCTCCTATCCACATAAGCTTTATTATATGCTTCAGAATCTGTCATCCCTCTCTCATCAATTAAACGTAATAATCTTTGGGAAAATGTCTCATCCATCTGCCCCATAAGACTTTCTATATTACGGTTTGTTGCCAATGTCGAAGACATAGAGTCAGTTGCTTTCGTTTTCTGCATACTTTCAACATCAAACGATTCTACAGCACTTTCATCTATCTGAATATCTGCATCTTCTTCGGCATCACATTTTTTTGTCGCTTTTTTCTTTCTAAATTCCGAGATTCTATCAAATATAGACTTCATTTCTTTATCCAGTTTAATATCATCCGGCTTATCTATGTAATATTTATCTATGTATTCCACTTGTTCCCGGTGCCTAATTCCATTCGATATCTACAAACAGATATTCAAATTTTTCCAGTTCATGTTTACCTGCCATACTTACCAATCCTCGTCAAATTCATCCATTGCGTCATCCACACCATCGGCATAATCACTATCCCTGTCATACCGATCATAATCATAATCGCCATCCATGTATATATCATCATAGCCATCATCATATGAGTCATATGTATTACTTTTCTTTGAGCTACTTGTTCCAGTAGAACGTTTCTTTGCACTGCTATTGTACGATGATGTATTGCTTCTTGCTGTCGATTTATTGTTATAACTACTTGAAGAACTGCTGCTTGTTGATTTATTGGAATATGATGAACTGCTAATGCACTTAGGCTCACTAGCTTCACTAATAGCACCAATAATGTAAAAAATACCTATTACCACCAAAAATACTGCTAATCCTTGTCCAAACGAATTCTTTTTCATATACGGCACCTGCTTTCATTCACCTGCGTCTTCATTTATCAATTTTTCGCAATCATCAATTAATATCCTAATTGCTTCCAACTCCATCAGCTTAAATTTCACTTCAATATCTGCAAGAATAACTGTATTGAAATCATTATTGATTGCTTTCAAATTAGCCTGTAGTTTCTTTTCAGTTTGTTGTTTCATCTTGCACTCCTTTAGTCAAAATCATAATCATCCGGATCTAAACCGGCATCCTCCAATGCCTCTCTTCTCTCATCTGCATCCATATATTCAAGCTCTGTTGCATCTAGTCCTGCCAAGGATAACTCATCTTCTAGTTCATCCACCTCACTGGTTTCCGTATCTTCATGACCGAAAACTACATCATCCATTACAGAATACTCATAAGCATTAAGTTTTCCATCTCCATCAAAGTCAAAATCCGAATCATATAATCTTCCATCTGTTCCTAACATATCCCTGTCCTCCTAATTATCGTAATGATTTAGTGTACCAAACAATCCGGGACTGCTATGTCCTACTTTATGTCCATTAGCATCATAGTTGTTCATACTACCAAAGAATCCCAGTCTGCTCTCTCCAATTTTATTGCCATTTGCATCATAATTCTTCATTGTGCCAAATAATCCTGGGCGACTATATCCTTCTTTTTTCATATCAATCAGCTCCTTTCAAACAATTTTTACATGTTTTAAAGTTCTTTGTACTCTTTGTACTTACCCTTGAATGAAAAACTAAAACCCAACTGAAAATACGTCTAATAATCAAAATTCTGTTCTGAGGTCAAATAAAGCCCTAATAATGGATGTTCAAATTCAAATATCATGCTATAATTAAGGCATTCCAGATAGCAGGTATATATTTGTTTGCATGATTAACAGACGGCTGGCTACTTGTTATGCAAAAGTAAATGCGACCCGTCTATTTAATACCTATTGACAAATCGATTACTATCTGCAGCTTCGGTCTAATTACTTTTTAACGAATAAATCTGGCATTAAATGCACTTCATCTGGCGGGATGAGGTGCATTTTTAATAATGACATTAATGCTTTGAAATCTTCATCATCCTCTTCTACGAGCTCGTATGGACTTTTATTTCCAAGTCCAGGACGTTTTACACTATTGATATGATTCATTAATAAAGTCATATCTTCTTGCGTGTATGGGTTTAAGCTTTTTCCTTTTGGCACGGCATAACGAATAAATTCATGATTCTTCTCGATACACCCTTTTTGCCATGAAGCCATTGGATCACAGTAATAAAGGCTTGTTCTATAAACTAGGAAGCCATCCTCATCCAGCGTAAGTTCTAACTCATCTACCTTCTTGAATTCGCTGCCGTTGTCAGTCAATATAACCGGAAACAACCGTCTAAAAACATCTATTCCCAATCCTGTCTCGAGATAGTCCAGAACCCTTTTTACGGATTCTGCTTTTCCATCTGGCATCAGGAATAGTAGCATTACGTTGTTCTTTCTAAAGATCATTGTAAGCAAACGCTTTCCAGATTCTCTAACGCCTTTTACAGTATCCATTTCTGTTACTTCATCTTCTGAATATTTGAATTTCATCGCATACTCAAAATCCTCATATGTCCTACACTGTCTATACTCCATTGAGTGAAATCCATTGATATCGTTGTACTTTTTCTTCCGTGGTTTGTAGCCTGTCTTTCTTCTTAAATCTATGTTTTTAATAGATAAGGCACCTTCATCGATATAGTTATAAAGTGTTCTCAAACACACTGGCATTTCATTTTCATGTTCTGCATATATGTGTGTTAAAGGCTGGCCTTTCTTAACAAGTCGAGTCACAAGTTCATCCAATTCTTCCTTCTTTTCATCAGAAAGTCTAACTCCTTGTCGACTCTCCGATCTACGACGAGTTACAGCTGCATCAGCGAATTTCGCACTGTAAATATACTTATCTTTGTTGCAAAGCTTTTTATCCTTACAGTTATTACAAACATACGGAGGCGAATCAAACTTATGGCAAGCAACTGATACATATCTATCGCATACCTTGGTACAATCCACTCCTCTGCAAAGTCTACACTTTGTATTACAGGCTTCTTCATCACAGCCGCACAAATTCCTTACTGTGCATTGTCTTGCCATGCGGCAATCTTTTCCATTCGGGTAATTACCTTTAATGAAGGTTCTGTTTTCTTTAACTTCATGTGCAATAGTAGATGGATGTCTGCGAAGTCTTTTTGCTATTTTTTTGAATGACTCCCCGATGCATATCCCAGTTTCTATTGCTATTCGATCTGACAGGTCCATTTGTCCGCTAGCATTGTAATAATTCATATCTGCTCCTTTCCCAGCAGATAGTAATCGATATAACCAATATATCATGCCTTGGAAAGGGCTGTAGAAAAAGTAAACTAGACCTTTTATAGCCATTTTCAGTTGTCAAAGTACAGGTTTAATTTTTCATTTTAGGTTTTGGTTGAAGACAGTATCTCATATTCAGTGTCCGATAAATGGTACACAAAATCCCCCGGAAATTTCCGGGGGATGAAAAACTACTTATTTTTCTTTTCTTTTTTTGTCGGTGGAATACTGTATTTGCGTGCATACGAATCAAAGCACTCCAGATAAGCATCGTCTTTCATGTGACGGACGCTCTTTAAATACTCATGGGTATCAAATTCCGAAGTCTCCGTCTCAATCATTGCTACCGCAACATTGGAACAGTGCGCTGCGATTCTTTCCAGATTCGTCAGCAGATCATTAAACGCAAATCCCTGCCGGAATTCACATTTTCCTTCCCGCAGTCTGGTTACATGCCGGTTTTTGAGATCATTGCACAAAATTCCGATCAGTTCCCGCAAAGGCTCGATTTTTGCAGCCATCTCCAGATCATCCTCGCAGAAAGCATCAACTGTCAGATCGACAATCTCCCTGACTGCTGCCTCCAGCACGGAAAGTTCCTTCTGTGCCGACTCGGAAAATGTAATCTTCTTTTCCGAAATTTCATTTGCAACATTAGAAATATTGACCGCATGATCCCCCAGACGCTCAAAATCACTGATCGTGTGCAGGAATTTTGACACCTGCAGCATCTGGACGGTAGACATCTCCTGTCCGGTCAGCTGCATAAGATATGTGCCAAGCTTGTCCTCATATTTGTCAATCAGGTTTTCTTTTTCCTGTACTTTATTGTACTTATCCTGTGAATAATCTCCTAACAGTGAAAGTGCACGGTTAATGTTCTTGCGTGCCTTCTTTGCCATGCCGTTGACCGCCGTATGGCTCTGTCCGATGGCAAGTGCCGGATACGCCAGAAATCGTTCTTCGAGGAGATCGAAATCTGCCTGCTCTTCCAGATCCTCCGGATCGTCTTTGATCAGACGGAATACCAGTTTCTCAATCAGATTAATGCACGGAAGCAAAATCATGATTGTTGCCAGACGGAAAATAGAGTTCATCATGGCGATCTTGATCGGGCTCATCGTCATATTCAAAAACTTAAAGTGTACAAAAGCATTGACACTGTAAAAGACAATCGACCAGAAAATCATACCGAACAGATCGTTCAGCAGATAAATCAGGGCTGTACGTTTTCCGTTTTTATTTGTACCGATGGAAGAAAGCAGTACCGGGCAGGCCGCTCCTACTCCAATTCCCATCGTAATCGGAAGTGCTGCCGCAAAACTGATACTTCCGGTCACGGACAATGCCTGCAGAATACCAACGGATGCGGAAGCACTCTGTAAAACTGCAGTAAACGCAATTCCCACAATAATTCCCATAAACGGATTTTCAAACTTTGTGAGAAGATTGACGAAATGCGGGTTATCTTTCAATGGGGAAACTGCCCCGCTCATCGTCTGCATTCCTACCATGAGGATTGCAAAACCAAGCATGATATCTCCCACATTTTTGTAGTTTGCCTTTTTGACAAACATCTTAAAAATAATACCGATAATCGCAACAACGGCAGAAATGGTTGCCGTGGACAACAACTGTGCGATACCGCTGGACCCATCAATATAGGAAAGACAAAGAATCCATCCGGTAACACTCGTACTGATATTTGCTCCCATGATAATTCCAATCGCCTGTGCGACTTTCATCATTCCCGAATTTACGAATCCGACAACCATGACGGTCGTTGCGGAAGATGACTGAATAATCGCTGTAACTATCGTTCCAAGAAGTACACCTTTGATCGGTGTATTTGTGAGCTTATACAATACAAGCTCCAGTTGGTTTCCTGCCACACGTTTGAGTCCGTCTCCCATCAGAGACATTCCATAAAGAAATAGTGCAACACCACTCAGAAGTGTCAGGACAATCATTATGCCATTCATATCTGTTTCCTTTTCTTGTTCTTCTTTTTTTTACATGCTTCGATTTATTATAAAACACTTCTCATGGTTTTTACAATCACTTTACTCAAATTTTATGTTTTTATTTTTGAAACAGACTCCGGATCATATCAAACAGCTTTTCAAAAAAGGCTGCTATCTTCTGTCCGATATTCTTGTCCGCAAGCTGATTCTGCAGCTGGGAAGCCCATGCAGATGCCTGATTTTTAATGGAATCCCAGTTCAGGTCCAGTCCCTGCAGTTTTTTCATCAGACCAAGAAGTTTCTGCTTGTCATCGTCCGATAATTTCAGATCATATTTATCCGCAAGTTTTTCAATCGCCTGTTCCATCTCCTCCGGCGTTTTGATCTTTCCACTGGCAATCTGCCCTTTCAGATCTGCAATCATCGCCTCCACATCATTGGAATCGCCGTCAATGCTCTGCTCAAGATCTCCGGTTGTGACAAGTTCATCCATTGCAGCATCCACAACCGATTCATCCAGTTCCTTTCCGGTCAGTTTTTCATATGCCTCAAACGTTCCGACCAGTGCTGCCGTCCCGGAAAGCGGAAACGGTCCCGCAACAATCACATTGGCATCTTCCACCCCTGCAGTGGCAAGTGCGTTCTTGTACATGCCCGCCGTACAGTAGTTAATGTTGTATGTGGATACCTTCAGCCCGTTACCGGAATCTGCCAGGGAAACCAGCACGGAAGAAAGCGCTTTCGTTCCGATCTGTTTTTTCGGAACATAAGAATCCAGATACTGATGTTCTTCTGCATTGCTCACATAAACCACATCATATTTATCAAAATCCGCCGCTTCGATCCCCATATAAGATAACACGGTATGCTGCTGGTCTGCAGTCAGATCCGCTCCGAGCGCCAGATATGGCTTGTCGTCCAGTGTAATTTCCACATCATCCCCGTTATCTTCCTGTGCATCCTCTGCCTCTGTCGCATACACCGGTGCCGGAACTGCTGCACTTCCAAGAACCATGCCTGCCACAAGAATACCTGCCATATATTTTTTCAAACCTTTCATTTTACCTCCATTCATAATCCAGAACAAATGTATTTCCCTGCACATGTGCTTTTGCCATGGCCCCGGTAACAACCGGCATCATAGGAGCCATGTGTCCGATGTCCAGATCCATGATCACCGGAACCTGATACTCTGCCAGCAGATCGGTTACTGCCCGGTAATGATCAATCCCGAATGCTTCTTCTCCGAAACACACCGGCCGTCCGATCAGAAATCCCTTCACATGCGAAAACCATCCAGCCTCTTTCATCTGCCAGATGGCACGGCGGATGGACATCACATGCAGATCACAGGCTTCCAGAAACCAGAGAAATCCATCCTCTTTATACCGCTCCTGAAATTCTTTTACGTGATCAAAGCGCGTACCGAGAAGGTTTACCAGACAATCCATACATCCGCCGATCAGTCTTCCCTCCATTGTAATATTTTCGGCTCCCTGTGGAAATACTTTCAGTTCCACCGGCTCCGTCACATGATACGGCGCCAGCGGATGTTCTTCATCTTTGACAGATTCTTTCTCCCACAGATCATAATTATGCACACGGGTAATCTTTCCGCAGAGCAGATCTAGTGCGTCCTGCACGGCCGGATGCCACGGTTCCATTCCAAACGCGGCTGCGCACGGTCCGTAAACAGCTGCCGTATCCGCAATCGTTGCAGATAA
>OJSO01001955.1_pt1 | contig 10561 bp, 10 predicted proteins | sample 1599521 | NCBI WGS metagenome assembly OJSO01 (sample SAMN04168659, study PRJEB22393) | human gut metagenome | biome: human gut microbiome; feature: stool | host: Homo sapiens | collected 2014-05-12 | reverse complement strand
GCAAACCGCTCGGCGTTCATGGTGCTGTCAAAACACAGCACCTGCTCCAGCTCGGAGTCCAGAAAGGCGTTGAGGCGAGATAGTACCGTGCTCATGACCGAGGCCATGGCCTGGTCGGATGTGTTCAGCGCCGCCCCGGCAAACCACCGCGCCTTGTGCTCCGGGGGCAGCTTCTCCATGAGGATGGTAAACCAGTTTTTGCCCCGCACCCCCGAGGGGGCCAGCAGCTCCTGCACCAGCTTGAACACGGACACGATGTGCCGCCGCTCCTGTTTTCTTTCCGGCGGCAGAAATTCTGCCAGCAAGAGCACCACGGAAGTCAATAGCCCCTCTGCGGCATCATAGAAATAGGCGTTCTGGCCGTAGTCCGTATCCCCATTCGGTGACACGATAGTCTTGGCCAGGATCTTGGCGTACTTCTCCGCCTTGGCACGGGCGGCAAGGCTACCGGTGGCCTGCGCCGCATCCATGTAGTGGTTGATGAGCGTCATGAGGTTGTAGCCATCTGAGCGGGTAGGGTTGCGCAGATCCACCACGGATACATGGTAGCCGTAGTATTTCTCCGCAATGGCGCCGTAGTTGCGAGCCAAGTCACCCTTGGTATCCAATGCCAGAAAGCTCATGCCGCTGGCACAGGCGTATTCCAAATTGGGATATAGAAAGTAGGCCGTTTTGCCCACGCCGGATGCGCCAATCATAAGGCAATGCACATCGTCCTTATCCACCAGTGCGGTGATACCACGCTTATGGCTGATGCTGCCCAGCACCAGCCCCTGCGTTTCAGGTAGATTTTTGCCTGCCCGCCAGTCCGGCACTTGGAAAGGCACAAGGGCATAGGTCTTGCGGATCTCCGCATCGGTAGCCCACCGCGCCGTGCCATGCTGGCCGTCGCCTACGGTTTTGGATTTAATGTTGTTGAGGGTGTAGCGGTTATTTAGCAGCGTCAGGCAGCCTATGACCGCCGCCATGACGCCGCCCGCTGCAAGAAGGATCCATAAGTTACCCATGGCCACCTCGCTTTGCCCGCAGGTCATCGTTCCAGTCCTTCCCCTCCGGACGCAGGCGCTCCACATCGTAGCCCATATCCTCCAGGGTATCCAGCATACCGTCGCAGGCATCTTCGCCCGCTTCGTCATTATCCAAACAGAGGTACACCGTGTCCAGCTTCGGGTTCTGCCGCAGGCGCTCCAGCACAGGCTGGATGGAGGTGCCGCAGCAGGCCACATAGCTGTGCTCCAGCCAGCCTGCCGGGTAGAGGGTAATGTGAGACAGTAGATCAATGGGTGCTTCAAAGACATAGAGGGAACGGTCCGTCCCGTTTTTGTGGAAGCTGTGTTTTAGGTCGCTGCCCTCCACATTAATGCGGAATACTTTGCCTTGGGAGCCGGTGCTGCGCAGATGTGCGTGCCGGGCTTCTCCGTTTTCATCCAGCCCTACAAACACGCAGTTGTGGTGTGGGTCGTCCTCATAGAGCAACTTCTCCTGCACGAACGCCGTGACCACATCCCGGTCGATGCACCTGTGTTTGGTGAGATAGGCATACATCCTGCGCATAGTCAAGTAAGGCTTCGGCAGCGCAAAGGGCTTTGGCTCCTGCGGCTCCGGCTCCTGCTTTGCAATGGGAATGATGCCCTGTCCGTCCCGGCCCAGCAGCATGGACACGGCTTCCGGGAAGGTCTTGTCGTAGAACCGCTGCACGAAGCTGATGGCGTGTCCGCCCCTCCGTGCAGCATGATCATACCACCTATTACCACGTACAGTGATGCTGTGGTCGCTGGCCAACCGGTACTCCCGCCCGGCCAGAAGGAGCTTCTCGCCCCGGTCACACAAAAAAGACGGCAGGTCAACCTCGTTGGCCTGCCGTTTCTCTGCGAATGTGAAATAAACAAATTTACCCATGCATTATACCTCCCGTTACATGGTGTTGTCGTTGACATGATGGAGCTGCTCGTCCTCGTGGTCATCCCTCTTGTGGCCCAAGGCCATGCGCTTCTCCTGCAGCCGCCTGCGGCGCTTGGAGTCGATCCGCAGCGCAGGTGGGATGAACGGCATACTCGTCCTAAATATCTGCCCCATATGATGCAGCAGCCGCATGACCACATTTGCCGGAATATGCCTTGCAGACACAGTTTCTCCCACTGACTGCACATCAACAGAGCCACGGATAGGCGGCGTTTTCTCTGTCGATTGCTTTTCCCCCGGCTCCACACTGTCTGCAGACGGGGAAAACGAGATATCCTCTGCCTCTCGGATGATCCAGTTTTTAAGAGATCGAAACTCCTTTCGCTGCGTCAGCGGCTGGTGGGGTGGCGTGTTCTGCCCGTAGTAGCCCGCAATCTCGTCTTTCAGTTTCCACCATTGGTCGTAGCAAGCCGCCACCTCCGGGAGCTGCGCCAGTCGCTCCACAATGGCATCCACCTGTGCCTTGACCGATTTTGGCAGATAGGAATAGACATGTTTGCCGCCGACCTGCGCCAGTGCCTGGGAGAGTTCTTGCAGCTCTTTCACAAGCCCGGGGTCATCGGCGGCACCGGTTTCCAACGCCCGAATGCGCTCCAGTAACAATGCCTTGGCGGTTTGTATACTCTCCTTGTAGGCGGCATCCTTCCGAATGTAAAGCTCCGTCATCTCATCCCGAAAAATTTCGTTCGTCATCTTGGACCGAATCGATGCGATCCCCTTTTGCGTTAGAAACCCCACCTTGGGATCGTCCGACCACGCCATCATGTGTATATGCGGATGGTGCCCCTCGTCGTGATATGCCGCATACCAACGAAACTTCTCCGGTGGAATACGCATGGCCTCCGCAATGGAGTGGCTCTCCTGCTTCAATAGGTTCTGCCATGCGGCTGCTTTGCTGTATCCCAGGCGCTCCGCATCCTCCCGCCGCAGGGAGAAAATGAAGGTCCACACTTTTCCGGCGTGAGTCTCCAGTTCATTCTTTGCCGCCTTGAGATCCGTAACATCCGCCGCACTGAATAGCCCGTGACCGCCGCACTTTTCCGCCCGGGGTCGGTTGGCGATGTAGGCCATATAGCCGCTCTCGGATTCCAATTCATGCAGATGCGTATCCAATGCAGCATCAATAAACGCAGACGCCGTACCCCGGTTGGGTGTCTGTAAGTAGTCGCTGTATTCGAACAATTCCTTTGCATCCGGGAAGTCCTTCAGCAGTTTTGTGAGGAACTGCATCTGTTTTTTAGTCACCGGCTCGGTGCTTTGAATAATCTCCACGCCGTCTCGCTTGGCAACATACTCCATGTATCTTGCCGCACGGCCTCCTTGGATGTACCCGCTTTTCTGTATCAGCCGTGCCATCGGTTACTCCTCCCGGTGAAATAGCAACACATCCCTAAAAGAGATGTTGCCATGCGTACCCGCCACCTCCCGGACGCTGCTGCCGCGCATTTTGCTGTACTCGTCCCGGGTCATGTCTATGTCTCCGCCCAGCAGGTGGTTGGTCATGTTGTGCTCCACCACCAGCTTGAACAGCAGCTTGCCCAGCCTGTCGCCGAACACGCCCAGTGTGCCCTCCAGCATCTCCTGTAGTGCATGGGGCAGATACGCACTTGTCCGCTCGGCGTGCAGACGACCGCAATACTGCCGCAGCGCCTTCTCCACAAACTCGTTGCGAGTAGGGCAGTTATCCAGCTTATAGAATGCGTCCACCTCTTGCCACACCTCGTCTGACAGCCAGACAGAGTGTCGGCTTTTTCCGTTTTTATCCATTGAACTGCACCTCCTTCCATTGAGTGTCAGCGCCTCCCAAAGCCCCTGCAAACACGGGGCAAACAGGCATTTTTACAAGAAATAGCGCCAAAGCATATTCGTCTCCGCATGATCAGCGTCAATTTCAAAACGGTGAAAACCTCCGTGGCAGTCCGCACTGCGGGCTGCCGTAAGGGCCAATGGCGCAATAAAGCGCCAAAGGCTTTCTCCTGCCCCGATTTCGGCGCACCGAAAATCGGCCCAAAACCTCGCTCAACCTGCCAGGGCGCTATCCTTACCCTCCCGCGCTCCCACGAGGCCACACAGCAGCCCACAGGGGCGGACATGGGGCATCTCCTGCTCGGCATCTCAGCCGACATGTATCGGAGGCGAAAAAAGAGAGCCGCACCAACTGGCACGACTCTCCAAATAGAATATTCGGTTTTACATTCCCAGCACTGGCGAAGTGTGCTGCTCCTGCTCCATCAGAAGTTCCAAGCTGTAATCCAAAATCTTCTCCTTGCGCTCAGTCAGCATGGTCAGATAAAATTCACGCTGGATCGGCAGTAGTTCCGGGACATCTTCGAGAAAGTTATGGATCGCATCGAGGTCGATTCTTGAACAGACACGCTTGAGCGCCTCATTGCAATCCGGATTTTTCAGCGAGGAAATGTAATCAAAATAAGATATCTTTTTCCCGCCTTCTTCGATAGAGGAAGTTGGGAAGGTATAGATGCGCTGGTCGATTTCCGCTTCGTCTTGCAGCACAGTTTTCATCCGTTCCAAATCAAGCTGCGGGTACAGGCAGGAACCGCAGTCATAGACCGGCGCCAGCTCTGCCTGCTGCTTCTCCTCATCCACGAGGAAACCCCAGTTGCCGTTATGCCGGTCGAAGTTTCCAAGGAACGCATCCGCAATAAACATGTCCCAAAAAAATTGCCGCAGCTCATCGGAGGGATAAATACTCTGCTCCTCGATGGCCTCCAGAATGGAGGACAGTTCTTTTCCATAACCGTTCTGTTCACTGTCGATGCAGGTATTCTTCAGATGGGCAAACTCGATGAGCCGTTTTCCGTCCTCTGTAAAATCCCGACAGGCAACTACCAGCTTTGTCTTGCCGCGGCTGTCCGTATAGTTTCCGAGGAGCGTTTCCTGTGTCCGAAAGCCCAACATTTCAAAGATATGGCAGGCGACATATTCGCTGATGCAGCCGTTGCTGTAACTCATATCCCGATTTCGGCTGGGCTTTGGCGGGAACTTGAGCATATAACTATGTCCTTGATAGGTGATATTGATTTTATTCCCATTGGCTCCGCCGTAGGCGCGGAAGCGGTTGACTGGGCAGTTGGTAAAATCAATCATAGGTTCTCACCCCCTCATAAATATTTTGCGCGAAGATAATCAGCCTGCTCCTGCGTGATGGCATTGCTCCACTGATTGGAGTTAATCGCACTATACAATTCTCCCCACAGACAGTCCATATAAGACACCTTGTCCTTTTCGCCCTGAATGTACTCACGAAGCGCTTTATCCAGACTGGCAGGCAGATTCTTTTCCAAATAGGTTTGGTCAGTCGGCTTGCCGCCATGCATTTGTGGTTTCTCCACGGTCAGCGTAATGAGCTGCTCCATCGGGATATCCAGTGTGGAGGACAGCTTCATGAGTGTACCGGCACTGCATCGGGAGAGCGTTGTCTTGCCGGAGCAGATGTCCGCCAGCGTTGCCCAAGGCACACCGCTTTTCTTGGAGAGCTGGTAGCGCGAGAGGTTCTTTTCCCGCAGTATCTGTTGGATCGTCATATACATCACCGCTCTTATTATATCGGTGCGCCGATAATCAGTCAAGAGAAAACCTTGTAAACCTCTGCCTGCCATGCTTACATCTGCATTTCGGGAGTCTGTGATCCACTCTCCCGAAGCTGCTGGGCATACTCGTGCAGGCTCATGCCGGTTTGCTGCTGGCAGAACGCCTCCATCTTGCGTGCCAACACCTCCTGCTCAGCGGCGTTGAGGTGATAGCTCCAGTTTTCTTCTGTGCCATCTCCTTTGCAGAGATTCAGCTCCAGCGTGTCACAGAGACGGTCTTTCTCGATGTCGTAGTTGGCATAGATGTTGAGCCAGTCATCGTTCTGATCGGTGCAGACGAATGTACCGAAGGCGGCATCCACATCGAAGTCCGCCTGCAGATAAAAGTTGAGCTTGCCATCCGATTCGATGATTTCCTCACCGAAGGAAAAATTTTGTGCCGAGAGATGTCCCGCCGAGGTGATCTCTTTGCCATTCAGATGATCCAACAGTTTGCGCCACTTATCATCGCCAGATGTGAATTGCGACCGGGTGGCGTGATAGACCGCCACCGATACATCACGCATTGCCCAGGTCTGCCAACCATCTATAATGTGAACAGCGGAGAACTCACGCTTGTCGAAGTTCACATCGAACACGCCGCGCACCTTTCCGGTGTTCTCCATGCGAAGGGCTGTCAGGGCATCAAATTCTTTTGCTGTGATGGGCTGCCCGCCGAAAAACATTCCGATGAATTTGTCTAGCGCCACGCTGCTGCCCTTCGTAACATAACTGCGCAGCTTTTCCCCGACCGCCAACAGCTCCTCACCGGGCGAGGTTTTGAAGTACCATTCCTGGCCGCATTCCACCACATGGTAGGCCGCATAGGTGCGGGCGTCTTCTTCCGCCTCACGGTTTGCGGCATCCTCGGCATAGATCTCACGGCTGATGCGCTCATATTCACGCTGCGGAAGCTGATTACAAAGCTTGTCCAGCACAGTTTCCAAATGCTCCTGCAGCGTTTCACCCTTGAGATGCTTCTCGATGGCTTTCCGCCACCTCCGGTCCAGCCACAGGACGATTTCTTCATGCTGTGCCATGCTCATCGCCCTCTTTCTGCTTCGTTACGGACGCTTTTGCATGCCGCCTGGGTCTGGCCGCAGGGGTGGACTTGCTGTCCACATACTCCCGTACCGCTTCCGGGACTTCCGATTCATAGAGCTGCTGCAGCACTTCCTCCATGCGCCGCTGCACGGAAGACCGCTGCTTGCGGAGCACAAACTCCAGCGCATCCAATTTGGCTGCGTCAAATCCAATGGTGATATTCTTACTTTCCAATTTCAGTTCCTCCTTAGTCATACTTGATCCCCGGCACCTCCAGCCAGTGGCTCCACCCCCGGCCCTGGAGCTTCGTTTTCACCACGCCGTACCGGGTGTCCATGGCCTCTATGACCTCACCGTTTCCAATATATACACCGATGTGCCCGGACTTCCACACGGCCAGTCCCGGCGTGTCGGGCATTGTCTCAATGCTTCCCTTGCGCCCAGCGTTATAGTACATACCGTCCGCACCCACATCGGGCATACCATTGCTGCCGTACTGGATCTCCATAGTCACGGTGTTCAGCCAGCCGTATCCTTTGATGAGCCCCACGCAGTCGGTGGTGCGTCTGTTCAGCCAATGGGAACGGATGAAGTCGGCTTCATCCCCTACGCCCTCCGGGTATTGCGAGATCTTATATTGCAGCAGCTCCGGCGTCAGCACTTGGCCGAAGGTACCCCATACATAGCCCCAGCCGGAGTTCCATGCGCTGGCGGCATAGATGGCCAGATCCACACTGTTCTTTGTGGCAGGGTCTGTAAACATGGATGCCTCCAGTTCCATCGGCGCATTGCCGCCCGGCTCATAGGCCCCGTTATAGGTACCGCTGCCCGCGCTGCCCATGACCATGGAATAGATCTTCACGGCATTGGAGCGTTCCTCTGCCGTGACCGCACGGCCCAGCCACACGGATAGCTGCGCATAGACTTCTTCCATAGGAAGCGGCACGGCCACCCCATAGGTTTCGCCCGTCTCCGCCCGCACCCTTGTCTCCGTTTCATAGAAGCAAGCCACAAACGTCTCTGCATTTGCCTGTGACAGTGCATCCTCTCCAAAGCAGAGGGCAAAGAAAACAGCCTTGACCTGTATTGGATCAAGACTGTTTCCCTCGGCTTTTTGATTGACCTCGGCCACCGCCGAATCCAGATGAGAGAAAGAGCCCCGCATCTGTGTGAGTTGTGCCCGGTATTCTGTCGGGACACTTTCAGACAGCTCCGTCCCATAGAACGCCGCCGATACGACAGCGCCGTTGTGCTCGGCTGTGCCGGAACCTACACAGCACAAGAACGCCACCAATAAAATCACCGGCGACAAAATCGCCGTCAGCACCCACCCCACTGTCCTGCGGCCCTTTTCGCTGGTCAGCACGGCGGCCGCCAAACGAACAAGCTGTGTACTCATGCAAGGTCACCTCCTCCATCACCGCCCGCCAGCCGAGCCAAACAGCACCGCCTTATGCGTCGGCGCCTTCACCTCCAGATGGTACCGTTCCATGCCGCACTTATACAGGCACTCGCCACGCCTTGCCCGCTGGATGAGTTCAAACTCCGCCTCATCCAGCTGCAGCATGTCCATGTAAAATCGCTTCCCGATGGAGCCGGGATTGAACAGGAACTGATGGGGCGGGATAGCAAAAAGCGGTTTTGTCATCTCCCGCACGCCCTCCTGGTCGAAATCTTCCAGGTTTTGAGAAGCCATTACCAGCGCCGAGTCCCGCTTGCGTACACGCTTCAGACAGTTGCGGATGTACTCGATGGCCACAGGGTTAGACAGCCACAGGTACAGCTCGTCCAGCACCGCCACGGTATTGCCAGCCGTCAGTAGCCGGTCCGACATATACGCCAACACATTGAACAGCAGGGCGTTCCGCAGACTCTTGGCCGCCGTCAGCACACCGCCTACGCCGAACACCAGAAAACGGTCACCGGAGATATTGGTGTGTCCGTTGAAGAACGGCGCATCCGCCCCCACACATAGAGAATGCAGACCCAGCAGCACCTCCTGCAGCAGCTCCTGCGTGTACAGCGCGCCCGGCTTGTATTGGGCCAGTTCCTCTTGCATGAGGTCATACAGATCGGAGAGGATGGGGTAGTCCCCCGGCGCAAGCTGGCGCAAGTCCCTCTCCTCTGTAATGCCCCAACGGGCATATAATTTGGACAACATGATCTCTATGGTGTCCAGCTGCGGGTCGGTGAGATCCTTGTACGCCCGGAAGAAGTCTTTCAAAAAGGAGATGTGCCGTGCCAGCAGGGTAGACTTGCGAAAGGTCTCCGGGGCTGTCTCGTCGGTGTCCTCGTTCCAGCTCCGCACTTCCAGCACATTGATGCGCTTTTCTCCGGCCATCAGGTCAATGAAGCACCCACCTAAGTTTTCGCACAGCTCCTCCAACTCATGCTCGGCGTCCAGAGCAATCACCGACTTGCCCGCTTCCAGCAGATTGCAGATCAGTAGCTTAATGAGATAGCTCTTGCCCTGGCCGCTGTTGCCCAAAATGAGGATATTGGCGGAGGTCTTGTCGCTGTCCCGGCGGTCAAAGTCCACCACGATGTTGCTGCCGTACTTGTCTTTCCCAATGTAAAAGCCGTTGGGATCTGTCTTGCCGGAGTAGTTGAAGGGATAGAGATTGGCCGCGCTGCCGGCGGGCAGTACCCGCTCGAATTCCCGGCCCAGCATATTGCTGCCCACAGGACTGACGCAGCAGAATCCCTGCTTTTGCCGCAGAAGCAGCTTGTCCACATTCAGCTTGCAGCGCACCAGCTCCGTCAGCACATCCGTCTGGAGCTGACGAAGCCGTTCCTTGCAGTCCGCCGTCATCTCCAGATACACGGCGCAGTGGACCAGCGGCTCGTGCTCCCGGTGCATTTTATGCACCAGCTCCGCCACATCCCGCAGATTGCTCTCCGCCGCCACCGCCTGCCGCAGTTTGTTGGGGTCTGAGCCGTCCAGCTTGTTTTTCTTGTTGGCGTTGTCGATGATCCTGTCCTCCTCGCCGGGGGATACCTGCCGGCAGTAAATGCGCAGCGTCACGCCGCTTTTTTCGCCCAGCTCCCGCAAGAGCGCCTGGGCCTCGGTGCTGGCCGGATATTCCCGCAGCGCCCACACGCAGCGGTAGGTGCTGCCGAAGATGTAATGATCCACCTCGAATTTCACCACCCCCGGTGCGATGCAATCCAGATAAGTGCGGAGGAACGCTTCCTGCTGGGAAGGGTTCTTTTTAGAAAATGGATTTTTCATTTTTCCTCCTCACCACATATATAGTTCCATGTACGGCTTCAGTTCCGGCTCCTGCCCGGTAAACTGCTCCGGCTCCTGAAACACCTGCGTATACCGCTGTATCTGCTCCTCCGTCAGGGAGCAGAAGCCCCCTGCATGGTCATCTCCCGCCAAAAAGAAAGGCCCGCAGATGATGTCATCTCCCAGCCGCCGGTTGGGCTGCATGCCGTTCAGTTTTCCCTCATCGTTACAGCAGAGGATGACGCCGTCTCCCATAGAGAGAGGCTGGAACAGACCCTCTACCTCCCGCTGGATGGCTTTCAGGCCCTCCGCCATCTCTTTCGCATACGGAGCTTTTCCCGGCTCCACTTTCAGAATTCGCATTTCAAACCTCCGTTTCCGCTGTCAGCCACTGCGCCCCGTCTACAAAGGAGAATACCTCGTGGGTGGCGTCCTGCTCAAAATAAATAGCCAGCAGCTCCAGAAGCCGCTGGCCCTCCGCACGCTGAACGGTAAAACCGCAGTCCCGGAACTGCTGCTCCAGGGGCGCATAGTTCATGGCCCCGTCCGTTTTTCTGCGCCGCAGCACGAAACAGAATTCACGGGAGGAGGCCATGGTGGTCTGGACACTGTCCAGATGCTGACGATCCTGCACCAACAGTCCACGGATGGCGGGCATATCTTCCTCCTCCAGCCGCTGCCGGTAGAACTGGCGGTTATCCTGAAAGGACTCCTTGGAGTCCAGGGCCAGCAG
>OJSO01001943.1_pt1 | contig 10642 bp, 11 predicted proteins | sample 1599521 | NCBI WGS metagenome assembly OJSO01 (sample SAMN04168659, study PRJEB22393) | human gut metagenome | biome: human gut microbiome; feature: stool | host: Homo sapiens | collected 2014-05-12 | reverse complement strand
TTATGATATACAGCTTAACCGGAAAGATCATCAAAAAGACCCTGAACGCTGTGGTGGTGAGCTGCGGCGGGGTGGGCTACTATGTGCAGTGCCCGACCAGCGTTGCGGGCGCACTGCCCGGGGTGGGCCGGGAAGCCACCCTTTACACCGTGATGAGCGTGACCGAAAATGACATCAGCCTGTACGGCTTTGCCACCGAGGAGCAGCGCAGCTGCTTCAAGATGCTGACCAGCGTGAGCGGCGTTGGCCCCAAGGCCGGGCTGGCTATTTTGTCCATCATGACGCCGGAGCGTGTGGCACTGGCGGCGTCCAGCGGGGACCACAAGGCGTTTACCAAGGCGAACGGCGTTGGCCCCAAGCTGGCCCAGCGTATTGCTCTGGAACTGAAAGACAAAGTGGGCAAGGGCCTGGCGGATGGCACTGGCTTTGGCGGCGGGGCCGCCGCCAAAGCGCCTGCTCCGTCCAGCGCACCCGCCCAGGCTGTGGCCGCACTGGTGGCGCTGGGGTACAACACCTCGGATGCTGCTGCGGCTGTGGCCCGCATTGACGAAACCCTGCCGGTGCAGGATATTATCAAAATTGCACTGCGCGGGCTTTCGCGTGCGTAAAGGAGTGACCTGAATGAGCCAAAATACGGAATATACGGTGGATCCCAGCCGCCTGGTCAGCCCGGACGCCGCCCCGGCCGATGCCGCCGAGGAAGTCAGCCTGCGCCCCAAAACGCTGGATGATTATATCGGTCAGGAAAAGGCTAAGGAAAATCTTTCGATTTATATTCAGGCGGCAAAAAACAGAGGCGAGCCTCTCGACCATGTTTTGCTTTACGGTCCTCCCGGACTCGGTAAAACAACGCTTGCCGGCATAGTCGCAAACGAAATGGGTGTTAATATCCGTGTCACTTCGGGTCCTGCAATCGAAAAACAGGGCGACCTTGTTGCCATTCTTTCAAATCTCGAAAGCGGCGATGTACTCTTTATCGACGAAATTCATCGCCTTAACAGAACGGTTGAGGAAATCCTTTATCCGGCTATGGAAGACGGCAAGATTGATATTATTATCGGCAAGGGTCCGTCGGCAAGAAGCTATCAGCTCTCTCTGCCGAAATTTACCTTGATTGGCGCAACAACAAGAGCAGGTCAGATTTCCGCTCCTCTTCGCGACAGATTCGGCGTAATTTTGAGGCTTGAGATGTATTCAAATCAGGAGCTTTCGCAAATCGTCAAACGCTCATCACAGATTTTGTCAATCCCGATTGATGAAAAGGGTGCAATGCAAATTGCTTCACGCTCACGCGGCACACCGAGAATCGCAAACCGCCTTTTAAAGCGTTCACGCGATTTCGCCGAGGTTAAATATCAAGGCGTTATCACAGACGAGGCGGCACAGGACGCACTTCATTCAATGGACATTGACGAACTCGGTCTTGACGCTATCGACCGCCGCCTGCTCAAAACAATGATTCGCAATTATAACGGCGGACCTGTCGGACTCGAAACTATCGCCGCCGCAATCGGTGAGGAAGCGGTCACGATTGAGGATGTTTACGAGCCTTATTTAATGCAAATCGGCTTTATTTCGCGTACTCCGCGCGGCAGATGCGTTACTCCGGCAGGCTATAAGCATCTCGGGTTTGAGTTTAACAATGACAATTTTAACAAAAATAATTCATCAACTTCATCAAATACACAGACAACTCTTGATTTATAAGCGAGGTTAATTTTATGGGAAGATTATTCGGTACAGACGGTGTAAGAGGAATTGCAAATGAGGATTTAACAAACGAACTTGCAATGAAAATCGGCTCTGCTGCGGCAACTGTTTTGCTCGAGGAGTCAAAAAGCGCAAAACCAACCGTTCTTATCGGCAAGGATACGCGTGCATCGGGCGATATGCTTGAAGCGGCTCTCACAGCCGGCCTTTGCAGTGTTGGATGCAATGTTCTTTCTGTCGGCGTTGTTCCGACTCCTGCCGTTGCCTATCTGGTTGGGCAGTATCAGTGTGAGGCAGGCATTATGATTTCCGCGTCACACAATCCGTGCGAATATAACGGAATTAAAATATTTCAAAAAACAGGCTATAAGCTCGACGATTCAATTGAAGATGAGATTGAACAAATCATTCTCGACAATTCAAGAGAGCCGAGCATTAAAATCGGCGGCGATGTCGGCAATCGGCTTTTCTGCAAAACCGCAGTTAACGATTATATTGAGCATGTTGTTTCAACAACAAATGTCAGATTTGACGGCTTGAGCATTGCGCTTGACTGCGCCAACGGCTCTGCGTCGGTTTGCGCAAAAGAAATTTTTACACGCCTCGGCGCAAAATGCCTTATGCTTTCGGATACTCCCGACGGCACGAATATTAACAATAATTGCGGCTCAACTCATCCCGAAGAGCTTATGAAATTTGTCCGAGACGCAAAACTTGATTTGGGCCTTGCCTTTGACGGTGATGCAGACAGAATGCTTGCCGTTGACGAAAACGGCATCCTTGTTGACGGCGATAAGGTCATCGCAATTTGCGCAAAGCGTATGAAGGACGAGGGTAGGCTTGCCAAAGATACAGCCGTTGTTACGGTAATGAGCAATATGGGATTTTTCAAGTTTTGCGAGGAAAACTCAATCAATTGTGCAAAAACCGCTGTCGGCGACAGATATGTCCTTGAAAAAATGCTTAAGGACGGTTATAATATCGGCGGCGAGCAGTCGGGTCATGTGATTTTTCTCGACTATGCTACTACCGGTGACGGCGAACTTTCGGGTGTTCAACTCCTTGAAACCGTTGTCAAATCGGGCAAAAAGCTTTCAGAACTTGCCTCAATTATGAATGTTTATCCTCAGGTGCTCATCAATGTTAAGGTTTCACCCGAGGGCAAGCAAAAATATAATAATGACGAATATATTATTGCCGCAACCCAAAAGGCTGAAATGGAACTTATGGGCGACGGCAGAGTTCTTGTCCGTGTCAGCGGAACTGAACCTCTTGTCCGCGTTATGCTCGAGGGCAAGGATATTGACCATATAACAAAACTCGGCAACGAAATTGCCGCAGTTGTTAAAGAAAGATTATCATAAACGGGATTTTAAAATGAGATATTCAACCGATTGGAAAGATTACGAGCTTATTGATTGCTCCTGCGGCGAAAAGCTCGAGCGATGGACGAGAGAGATTCTTGTTCGCCCCGACCCACAGGTTATTTGGAAAAGTGAAAAAGAGCACCGCCTTTGGTTTCAGCCATCCGCACGCTATGTTCGCTCTAAAACAGGCGGCGGCAAGTGGCAGGTGTATAAGCATATTCCCTCCGCTTGGCAGGTAAGATATAAAGACTTAACCTTCAATATCAAAACGATGGGCTTCAAACATACGGGACTTTTCCCCGAGCAGGCAGTGAATTGGGATTTTACACGCGAGCTTATAAAAAACAGCGGCAGATCCGATGTAAAGGTTTTAAACCTTTTTGCCTATACGGGCGCGGCTACCGTTGCGTGTCTTAAAGAGGGCGCGTCAGTTGTTCATGTTGATGCCTCAAAGGGTATGACTCAGTGGGCAAAGGAAAATGCACAGGCGTCAGGCGTCGCCGACGGCGATGTTCGCTGGATAGTCGATGACTGTATGAAATTCGTTAAACGCGAAATCAGACGCGAAAATAACTATGATATTATCATTCTCGACCCTCCGTCATACGGCAGAGGTCCGAAAGGCGAAATTTGGCACCTTGAGGACAGTCTCTACGATTTTATGGTAACGGTTGAGCAGGTGCTTTCCGACAACCCGATTGCCGTAATCCTCAATTCGTATACAACCGGGCTTTCCGCATCGGTTATGAAATATATTCTCGACGATGTTGTCACAAAAAAGCGCGGCGGCTCAACAACTGCCGACGAAATCGGTTTGCCGGTTTCATCAAACGGAGGCGTTCTTCCGTGCGGCGCAACCGCAATTTGGCTTGCGGAAAATATCAAATAATAAAGAGAAATTATTATGTCTTTAATCAGCTTTGAAAATGTCAGTTTTTCATATGTCACCGAGGATGACAACGGCAACGAAATCCGTCGCGAGGTGCTGAAAAACTTCAATTTGAATATCGAGCAAGGCTCGTTTGTCGCAATCTTGGGCCATAACGGCTCGGGCAAATCAACCGTTGCCAAGCTCACTAACGGCATACTTTTTGCCGATGAGGGCAGAATAGTTGTCAATGGCATAGAGGCTAAAAACGACGAGTCGATTTTTGATGTCCGCCGTAATGTCGGCATGGTGTTCCAAAATCCCGACAACCAAATTGTTTCATCAATTGTTGAGGAGGATGTGGCGTTTGGTGTCGAAAACCTCGGTATCCCGTCTGACGAATGTCGCCGCCGCGTTGATGATGCGCTTAAAACCGTCGGTATGTATGAATACCGCAGAAAAGCGCCGAGCAATTTGTCGGGCGGCCAAAAACAAAGGGTTGCCGTTGCGGGAATTATTGCAATGAAACCGAAATGTATAGTCCTTGACGAACCTACTGCAATGCTTGACCCAAGCGGTAGGTGCGAGGTTATCAATACTGTGAAGAAACTCAATAAAGAGGAGGGCATCACAATTGTTTTGATTACTCACTATATGGACGAGGGTGTCAAGGCGGACAGAGTTGTTGTTATGGATGACGGAGAAATAAAACTTGACGGCACTCCGCAGCAGGTTTTTTCCGATGTCGATAAAGTGAAATCGCTTCAGCTTGATGTTCCGCAGTCAACAGAGCTTGTGAACGAGCTGAACATTGAATCGGATGATACTGTTCTCAACGCACAGCAGTGTGCAGAGCTTTTATATAAAAATTTAGTTTAGTGCAGCTATATGCACGGAGGCTTAACTTTGGCAATTTTAGTATGTGAAAATCTTAATTATCTCTACAATGTAGGCACTCCATTTGAAACAGCCGCAATCGAAAATATTTATTTTTCTGCCGATAAAAGCGAAATTATCGGAATAATCGGTCATACCGGCTCCGGTAAATCAACGCTTATTCAGCATTTTAACGGCTTGCTCGAGCCGACCTCGGGCAAAATTTTCGTCAATTCAAACGATATTTGGTCAAAGGAAAACAGAAAGCAGATTCGCAATGTGCGCTTTGCCGTCGGTCTTTGTTTTCAGTATCCGGAGTATCAAATTTTTGAGGAAACGATTTTTAAGGAAATAGCCTACGGACCGACTCAAATGGGGCTTGCCGATGACGAAATCAAAAAGCGTGTTTACGAAAGTATGGATTTTGTCGGCATTTCAAGAGAGCTTGAATCAAAATCACCGTTTGATTTGTCGGGCGGTCAAAAGCGCAGAGTCGCAATTGCATCAATAATTGCAATGAAACCGCAGGTTTTGATTTTGGATGAGCCGTGCGCAGGGCTTGACCCCAAGGGCAGGCAGGTTATTTTAAACCTCGTTCGCGACTATCAGCGAAAAGAGGGCAACACCGTTATTTTTGTTTCTCACTCAATGGAAGATGTTGCCGCCGTTGCCGACAGGGTGCTTGTTTTAAACAAGGGCAAAATCGCTATGGACGGCTCGGTCAACGCCGTTTATTCCCGAGGAAAAGAGTTAAAAGAAATCGGGCTTAATGTCCCCGAGGTTACTGATGTTTTCCTCAGACTTCACGATATGGGAATTGATTGTAAAACCGATATTTATACAATTGAGCAGGCTGTTAATGAATATAATCGACTGCTTGATATAAAGGAGGACCTCGCCCGTGAATAATATAACATTCGGGCAGTATTTGCCCGGCGATTCTCTCCTTCACAAAATGGACCCGCGAATGAAAATAGTTTTGCTGCTCCTTTTGATGATTTCAAATTTCATCGGCAAAAATTTTATTACTCTCGCGCTTGTTGCCGTTGCAACTGTAATGCTTGTGATTTTGTCGCAAATCAACCTCAAAATCATTTTAAAGGGCATTAAGCCGATTGTGCTTATTGTTGTCATTACCGCGTTGCTTAACTTGTTTTACGGCATCGGTGAGCCACTTGTCGAGTTTGGATTTTTGAAAATCACACAAGCCGGCATCTACAGTTCAATATTTATGTCGATGAGGGTTATATTTCTCGTCGTTCAGGGTCTTATGCTCACATATACAACTACACCGACCTCACTTACCGACGCTATGGAATCGCTTATGAAGCCGCTTAAACATTTGAGAGTCGATGTTCACGCAATCGCAATGACAATGACTATTGCTCTGCGCTTTATCCCCACTCTTCTCGAGGAAGTGCAAAAAATCACCGCCGCGCAAAAGTCAAGGGGCGCCGATATGGAAAACGGCAGTCTGATAAAGCGTGCCAAGGCGATTGTTCCGGTGCTTATTCCGCTTTTTGTTTCGGCATTTCGCCGTGCAAACGAACTTGCCGATGCTATGGAATGCCGCTGTTACAGGGGCGGCGACGGCAGAACAAAAATGAATGTTATGCATCTTAATACACGCGATTATGTTTCCCTTGCGGTTGTTCTCGTGTATTTCGCCGCAATAATCGTTATAAAAATTTTTGTCAAGAATATTGTTTGATTATGAGAAGATTACTGCTCACAATTCAATATGACGGTTCGGCGTATCACGGCTGGCAAGTTCAGCAAAACGCCGTCACCGTGCAGGAAGTTTTCCAAAACGCCGTCGAAAAGCTGTTCGGCAAGCGCCTTGATGTCAAAGGTTGCTCACGCACCGACAGCGGCGTTCACGCAAATATGTATTGCCTCAGTGTCGATACCGATATGCAGATTGAAAACGAAAGCGTTGTCCGTGCGCTCAACGGCTTTTTGCCAAAGGACATTGCCGTTAAGAGTTGCAGGGAAGTTTCGCTTGATTTTCATCCACGATACAACACTGTATCTAAGGAATATATCTATAAAATCTATAACGGCGACACGCGTGATGCTTTTCTTAGCGATTACGCGCTGTATTATCATCCTCATATAGACGCCGAGTATCTTAACGCCGAAGCAAAGGCTTTCATCGGCAAGCACGATTTCTCGGGCTTTTGCAGTATTAAAAGCGATGTTGAGGACACTGTAAGAACAGTTAAAAATTTCGAAGTTTATCGCGACGGTGATACAGTCATATTCAAGGTCGAGGCAGACGGATTTTTATACAATATGGTGCGTATTATGATAGGCACTCTGCTTTTTGTCAATGAGGGAAAAATCAAAAGCGGCGAGCTTGCCGATGTCATCAATTCAAAATCCCGCAAAAGGGCAGGTAAAACCGCGCCGCCGCAGGGATTGTATTTAAACAAGGTTAATTACGGAGATATTCAAAATGCCGACTAATCAAAGAAAAAACGCGCGCAAGGAACGCAGTCGTAAAAATGAGGCTAAAACAAGAAAAATAATATGGGCAGTGCTTATTTTCGTCATTATCGTTTTGATTATAATGAGAGTGTGCGAAATTGATTTTGCTTCGCTTAAAAACAGATTTACGGATGCAAACGGAAATTTCACTCTTTCGCTTGTCACCGATGAAAACGAGTATCCGCTGAGCATAGACTCATCAAAGGATGTCAGTGTCAATATTGTCAGCGATAAGCTCAATGTTCTTACCGATGTTTCCTATTCAGTCTACAATCCGGCAACGGCGAAAAAACTGTATTCGTTTAATCACGGCTACGCAAATCCGATTTTAAAATGTGCCGGCACATATAATTGCCTTTATGACCAAGGCTCATATCGCCTCCGTCTTGACACTAATAAGGAAAATGTTTACGAAACCACGGCAAAAAAACCTATTTTAGCAGCTGATGTTTCAAAAAAAGGTGTTGTTATTTACGCAACACGCGGCGACAAAACTAAATCAAAACTTTTTGTTTATGACAAATCGCTGAAGAAAAAGGCAGAGATTGATGTTAATGACGGATATATAGTAAGCGTTGCAATCGACCCGTCAGGCAAAAAGCTTGCCTATGCCGTTGTCAATTCAAAAAACGCAACATTCACGACAACAGTTTTCACACAGTATGTTTCGGACGAAAAATCAACCGCATCATTCTCGTATCCAAATACCTCTGTTCTTTCTCTCAAATTCGCAAATTCGTCGGATTTGTATTTTGTCGGCACTGATACCGTGTCCGTGATTTCATCGCTGAAAAATAAAACCGATGTCCACAAAAACGGCTCAATCAGCACTCTTTCGTATTGCTATACCGATGATAACGAGCTTGTTGTTGCTTATTCCGATTATGAAAACGCAAGTAACGGCAAGGTTGAATATATAAGACCGTCGGGTAATGTCAAAACAACGATTAATCTTGATAAAAAGGCAAAATATATTTCGTCATCATCAAATGAAATCTGCGTTTTGTATAATGACAGAGTCGATGTCTTTTCACTCACAAAGGGTGAGCGCAACGAATCGTATAAATGCGACGATTCGGTTACAAGCGTACATAAGCTCTCGTCAAGGGTTTATGCTTCGCGCCAAAAGGTAATCGACCTTCTTGATAAACAGTAGGTGATAAGCTATGGTTGTCAATTATGTTGATGTTGCGCTTGCTTTGATAATCGTCGCCTATATTATCAGCGGATGGAAAAGGGGATTTTTCATAACGGTGCTCAATTTCGTTCGCTACGCGTTTGGTTTTGCGCTTTGCTTTTATATCAGCGATAATTCGGCGCAAGCGGTATATGACGATTATGTCAAAGAAAGGGCGCTTGAGCGCATAAATGAAAAAATCGTCACCTCCGACAAAGCACCGCAGTTGCTTGAAAATTTGCAGCAGGCAGTAAACGCTTTGCCGAAGGATATTGCAGGCTCTCTTGATATTTCATCCGTCAATCTTTCAAGCAAAAATGTTTCGCAGGAGATTCTCGATAATTTATTTAAGCCGATATTAATGTTTCTTACTCAGGCAGCACTGTTTGTTGCCGTGTTTATCGTTTTTTTCGGTGCAACCGCTGTTATAATGTACTATGTTAAGCGTGCAAAAAAACGCCGCCGCAAAAAAGAGAAAAAGGCGGTTGTTACAAGGGCGGATTGTTTCTTCGGCGCATTGTTCGGCGCACTCAAAGCGGCACTTGCCGTTTGCGCAATCGCTGCGGTTTCCGCATATGCGTTAAGTCTGTTCGGCGATTCGGCGTCAAATCAATTTATAGTCAATTTAAAATCAAGCGAAATTCTTTCTTGGTTTAATAATAAAAACATATTTAATTTGATTACTTCATTTTAGCAATCAAAAATTAATTCACAGCGGAGGTCGTTATGAGTAAATTTAAAGAAAATGTAAAAGATCTTTTCACAAATTGGAACACAATACCGAATTGGCTTTGCTTCATTCGCATTGCGCTTATTCCCGTGTTCACCGTCTTGTTTGTCAAGGGTCAGTATCTTTGGGCGTTCATCGCAATGATAGTTGCCGCCCTCACTGATGTTTTTGACGGCAAAATCGCAAGAAAATTCAATATGGTGTCAAACCTCGGCAAAATTCTTGATCCAATCGCCGATAAGCTTTCTCAAATGGCAATCGTTATTATTTTGATTGTTAAATTTTGGCAGAATGACGGCATAGTTAAATACATATTCTTCCTCTTTATCTTTAAAGAGTTGATTATGATTGTCGGCGGTGCAATTCTTCTTTCAAAGGGCTTGCGACCGACAGCAGCCGAGATTTGGGGCAAGGTTGCCACAGTTGTTTTCTATGTGTTTATGATTACAATTATAGCAGTCGGTTCGCCGGACGGTCCGCTCGTTAATGTGTGGATTTTTAAGCAGCTTCCAAATACGGTTACAACAATTATGGTTATTATTTCCGCCGTGCTTGCCTTTGTTTCGCTTTTCGGCTACGCTCCGGGATTTATTAAGCAAATCAAGGAAAACAAGGCAGCAGGCAATTCAGACATAAATAACGAAAACAACGACTGATTAAGGAGTTAATATTATAATGAAACATCAAATGTGCGTGCGCTGCGGCAAAAGACCTGCCGTTGTGTTTGTTCAAAAAATGGAGGGCGACGAGGTTACTCCGGAGGGCTACTGCATTCAGTGCGCAAAAGAGCTTAATATCGGTCCCATTCGCCAAATGATTGACAAACTCGGCCTTTCCGATGAGGATCCGAGCAAATGAGTCAGTTTATGGAGAATATGCAGGATTTCGATTTCGGCGATTTGGGCGAAATGTTCAATCCTGATAACGCCGACGGCGCTCAAACAATGCCGTTTGCCGATATGTTCGGCGGTATGATGGGTGCAAACGATGATTCCGATACAGAGGAAAAGGATTCAAAGGGCAAAAAGGGCAAGGGTAAAAAACGCTCCAAGAGGTCGCAGGACGATTCAAGGAAGTTTTTAAACAGCTATTGCACCAATCTTACAAAAAGAGCAAAAGACGGCAAAATAGACAAGATTATCGGCAGAGAAACCGAGATTGACCGTACTGTTCAAATCCTTTGCAGACGAACTAAAAATAATCCTTGCCTAATCGGTGAGCCGGGTGTAGGTAAAACAGCAATCGCCGAGGGCCTTGCCATCAAAATAGCAAAGGGCGAGGTTCCTGCAAGACTTGCCGACAAGGAGATTTATTTGCTTGATTTAACCGCTCTTGTTGCCGGCACTCAGTTCAGAGGTCAGTTCGAGGGCAGGATTAAGGGACTTGTCGACGAAGTAAAGCATGAGGGTAATATCATCCTCTTT
>OJSO01001925.1_pt1 | contig 10734 bp, 9 predicted proteins | sample 1599521 | NCBI WGS metagenome assembly OJSO01 (sample SAMN04168659, study PRJEB22393) | human gut metagenome | biome: human gut microbiome; feature: stool | host: Homo sapiens | collected 2014-05-12 | reverse complement strand
GACAACGTGTACCTGAGCACCGTACCAGCGCTTCAGATCATCGGCCTGTAACACAGTTTCCGGTGTTCCCTGCGATACCAGCCTGCCGTTGTGCAGCAGCACTATTCTGTCTGCCCACAGTGCGGCGAGGTTCAGATCGTGAAGCACAATGCACACATGTAGCTCTCCCGAAGAGGTAAGCGTTTTTAGCATGCGCAACAGATGCTGCTGGTGGTAAAGATCCAGCGCGGAGGTCGGTTCATCAAGGAATAACCAACCGTGAGGCGCACCGTCGCACCAGAGTTGTGCCAGCGCACGGGCCAACTGTACTCGCTGTTGCTCACCGCCGGAAAGCGCGGCGTATTGCCGACCCGCCAACGGTGTGCATCCGGTCATTTTCATCACCTGAGCGATAAGCCGGGGCTCCTGCTGTTGGGTCCACGGCGCGCGGCCCATCGCGATGACAGCCTCTACCGGCCAGTCGAATCCCAGCAGTGTTTGCTGGCGCATCACTGCCCGATGCCGCGACAGGGTCTGGGTAGACCATTCATGCAACGGTTTGTCCGCCAGCACGCAGCGCCCGGTTGCTGGTTTGAGAAAACCGGTCAGCAGGCGCAGCAGGGTGGATTTCCCCGCACCGTTTGGGCCGATGAGTGCAACCAGTTCACCTTTTGTAAGGGCGAGCGATACGTCGTCAATCACCGCTCTGCCAGCTACGTGATAGTGAAGCCCTTCAGCGATGAAATGTTCAGCCATGCGCTCCTCGCTGACGAAAAATAAGCCATAAAAACCACGGTGCGCCGAGAAGACTGGTCAACAGACCGACCGGCATCTCCGCAGGCGCAACCGCCGTACGAGCCAGGGTGTCGGCAATCAGCAATAAAAACGCGCCCGCCAGCACGGAACCCGGAATAACGGCCCGATGGTCTGAGCCGAGCCACATACGTATTAAATGTGGGATTACCAACCCGATAAAGCCAATCACCCCGCTTACCGCCACGGCTGAGGCAACCAGTAATGCGCTACAAAGCAGCAAAATACGCTGGATTGTACGTACATCAACGCCGAGATAATGCGCCTCTTCTTCACCCAGTTGCAGAAGATTCAGCGCCGGAGCAAGTCGCCAGATGATCAGCACTGTCGGGATTGTCAGTGAAGTGACAGCCAACAGCGTGGACCACTGTGCGGCCCCCAGACTTCCCATTCCCCATAGCGACAGCTGGCGCAGTTGCGCATCATTACTGACCCACGACAGTACGCCAACCGCCGCCCCGCAGAGCGCGTTGATGGCAATGCCGACCAGCAGCAGGCGGGAGAGCGAACCGTTGCGCTGTTGGCTGAGGATAAAAATCACTACGGTTGCCGCCAGCGCGCCGAAAAAAGCGGCCAGCATTGGAGCATACAACATCATCAGCGCGGGCAAAGAGACAGGCAGCACCAACCACAGGGCCACAGCGCAGGCAGCGCCGCTGCTTATTCCCAGTAATCCAGGGTCTGCAAGCGGATTGCGAAACAGCCCCTGCATCACGCAGCCAGAGAGCGCCAGAGAGCCGCCAATCACCAGTGCCAGCAGGACGCGGGGAAGACGAATCGTGAGCCAGATTTGAAGCAGTGCCTCATCGCCATCACGCCAGAGCAGACTTACTGGCAGGCGCAACGCGCCAAAACCGGTAGCCAGAACCGTCATTGCAATCAGCATCAATGCCAACATCCACAACGAACAGGTGATCCGCCGGGACATCAGGGCAATTGCTCCGCTTTAGCACGAAGCTGCAAAATAGCCTGTGGCGTGCGAACGCTGAAGCCCAACAGCGCCATATCGTCAACCTGCAATACCTGTTTATTCCTTCCGGCAGGTGTTTGCGCAAGTCCCGGTAGCGCCCACAGGTTATCTTCGCCACCCATCGCCTTAACGCCGTCCTGCGAAATCACCACCAGATCGGGCTGGCTGGCAATGACGCCTTCTTGTGACAGCGGCTGATAGCGATTAACGCCCTGCATCGCGTTGCGTAGACCTGCGGCACGAATCGCCGCATCGGCTCCGGTTTGCTGGCCCGCCGCCATCGCGGTCATCCCGCCATGATTGAGAATAAACAGCACACGTTTATTAAGTTCAGACGACGCAGAGTTTCTCCGTCGGCCTCCCGATGAGTAGCCTCAGCGATAACCCGAACTTTTTCATCAATCGCGTTAAGATCGTTGCTTGCTGGGATCGTGACAACCCTGACGTTGCTCTGCTCAAGCTGTTTTAGCGCTAAAGAGGGCTGTGCCTGCGCGCTGGCAAGGACCAGCGTAGGGCGGGTAGCCAGGATCCCTTCGGCGTTGAGCTGGCGCAAATAACCAACATCAGGTAACGCGGTTGCCGCAACAGGCCACTGGCTGGTGCTGTCTCTCGCCACAAGGGAGGGTTGTGCTCCCAGTGCGTAGACAATCTCGGTGACATCGCCACCGAGCGCAACAACCCGTTCCTCGGGCGCAGCCAGCGCCGCGAAGGGCAGCAGCGCGATCAGGGCCAGCAGTTTTTTCATGCGGCCAGTCCTTTCGGCGTCAGTGCGTCAATCTGTGCGCGCCATTGTGTCTGCTCCGGCTCGCCTTCCGTACGTTGACCATACAGCTGGGCGATTTGCGTGCCGTCGGCAGCAAACAGCTCCAGACTGGTGACGTGACCATCGGCGGTCGGTTTACGCGTCACCCACGTTTCTGCCACGCTCTCTTCCAGTAGATGCAGGGTAAAGGTTGGGTTGAAGATGTTCAGCCAGCCTTTCATCGGTACCAGTTTTTCAATCACGCCGGTAAATATCTGTACACAGCCGCGATTACCCACAAAAACCATAATTTCGTTGCCATCCTGACGCGCGGTGTCGAGTAATTGCGCCAGTGCGCTATTAGAAACCTTACAGGCCAGATCGTCGCCAACCAGATTAAACGCCTGTTGGCGGGTGAGATCGTGGCGTTTCAGCAGACCGAAGAACTGATGGACATCAGTCATCGCTCGCCACTCTTGATCAACGGTCTGCGCGTCGACAGTGACGGCGGCAGGCACAGAATTGTTGACGGGGTGCAGCACCAGCGGCGGGTTTTCTGCAAAGATGAAACGGGTCAGCAACGCCGCCCATTCCTCAACGAGGGTATTTTGTGTGGTATAGACCTTCAGCAGTGCGTCTCCCTGATGATCAAAGAATTGAATGCTCTGACGCTCGCCGTGGGCGGTGGTCTCACTGATATGAAAAGCGCTTGCCCACTGATTTAAGAACAGACGCAGGTCGAGTGCACGCGGATTAAGAACCAGCCCGGCATGGCCGTTCAGGTGCTGATTGGTAAAAGCGCCAACCTGTTCATGCACCGCATATTCGTTGCGGCAAATGCATTTGGTTTCACCAACCGCTTCCAGTGCGCCGAGGATTTCGCGGACTTCGCCACGTAAGCGCCAGGCGTCATGGCCGACGCGCGCAAAGGTCAGTTCGGCTTCACTAATATTCATCAACCCTGCAATGTCGCGTGCGTATTTGCCGGGATTTTCTTTCTTCAGTTCCAGCCAGCGTGTGTAATGATTCATTGTCTCTTCCTTCCAGATTGCGGCCCCAGCGAACCGGGGAAAAGTGATTACCACTGATAACTCACGAAAATTTTGCCATTACGACCATCCTGCGGAATGCCTTGCGGCGACCAGTACTCTTTATCAAAGGCGTTGCCCAGTACCAGCGTGGTGGTCATGCCTTTCAGTGCTTGTTGGCCCTGATAGCTCACGTAAAAATCGTTTACCGCATAGCCAGGCTGTTTAGCGTAGGTGCTGCTGATATGCGTTGAACGGTCAGCAAATGTCCCAATCCAGCCTACGGAGAAACCGCTGTGCGCAACCGGCACATTCAGTTTGCTGGTGACGGTGTCCGGGTTAATGCTGGAAATGTATTCACCTGTGTCAGTATCTTTGCCGCGTGTGCGGTTATAGGCCATGTCGAGGCTGAACAGGTCGGCGGTATATTTCGCCATCACGTCCCAACCCCAGATTTTGGCATTGGGAACGTTATAGGACATGGTTGTCGCGGCAGCAAAGTCAACGCTGGTGGAGATGTAATCTTTTGCTTTGGTATCGAAATAGCTGGCTTTAAATTCGAGCGCATCGCTCGCCATCAGCAGATCGTCAAAGCGCAGGCCAAATCCGTATTCCTGTGTTTCGTTGGTTTCCGGGCGCAGGTTAGGGTTTGGCACCCAGTAGTTAGTGTAGAAACGACCAATCGAGAAGTGTTTCGCATCGTTATACATTTCGCCCATGGTTGGCGCACGGAAGGCCTGAGCGTATGAACCGAACAGCATCAGCCAGTCGGCTGGCGTAACGGTGAGTCCGGCGCGGGACGACCATTTGTCAGCATCAACATCTTCATAGCCGTCGCTGCTGCCGCGATAAGAGTCATAACGGGTACCGCCCAGCAGCGTAACCGGCAGGTCACGCAGGGTGATTTCATCCTGTAGCCAGCCGGAGCTGAAATCGATCTTTGCCTCCGGGAAACCGGTGGTTGAACCACCCGGTTGTTGTTCCTGGCGATAGTATTCACCGCCGTAGGTCAACAGGTGAGATGCAAAAGAGTCGGTAAACAGGCGGCTGCGGTTGTCGATCTTCCCGCCTTTGGTGGTTTGCTTGCGAAATTCGCCAGTGTTATCTGCGTTCTGAGCATTAATGCGCGCTTCGGACCAGTAGATACGGGCATCCGCGTTCAGCCAGTCATTGTCTGCCGGAGCGAGCGAGTAGGTCAGTTGCGCATCACGCTGGATCGTTGAACGGTTGGTCATCGGGTTGCTGGTATCCGCCACACTGGTCTGCGGGTTTTTAGGTTCCCGGGCGTCATTGTTGTAGTAACGCAGCGAGCCGGCCAACGTCTGGGCGCTGTCAATTTTCCAGCTACCTTTCGCCAGCATATTGTTAATTGCTTCATCATTCGGCGCAGTAGTACCGTCACTCTGGCGTAAATCACCGCGATCGCGACTCGACCATGCAAGCAGTCCGTCCAGCGTATCGGTGCGCCCAAATGCGCTGGCGCCCATACCGAGGCTGTGATCGCCGGTTGCCGCGGTACCGAACACGCGGTAACCGCTGTTTTGTCCGGCTTCCAGCAGATCTTTGGCATCCGCAGTGTCATAGGCGATCACGCCGCCCAGCGCGCCGCTACCGTACAGTAGTGCGGAAGGGCCACGCACGACTTCGATACGTTTGATAAGCGCCGGGTCGAGGAAGGTGCTGTTCAGGTGTCCGGTGTCAGTTCCCTGACGAACGCCGTCAACCAGTACCAGAACGCCACGTCGATCGTAGCCGCGCAGATTCACGTCCTGGCCGTTGGTACGACCCGTTCCATCGAGGGTTAGACCCGGAACCGTCCGCAACAGATCGGCTGCCGAACTGGCGGTCTGGTTTTCCACGCCAGGCTGGTAGGCGACAAAAATAAACAGCAGGCTGATGATCCCGGCGCTGGAGGCCCATGCCAGCTTGATGAAAAACAGATTGAAGGCGAAGTTCATGCCGGAAGAACGTACGCGGGTTTTCCACTCGCCGTAGTCATCGGCAAAGGCCATCAATGAGAAGTGCAATGGCAATGTGAAGCCAAGAATCACGCCATTACCGAGGATCACCGCCAGCCACAGCGTTTGATAAGCCGGGCCAGAAGGCAGGAACCACATCAACACCGCCAGCGCAGCGAGGAGCAGGTTGGTGTAGTAGTAAATTTTGACGGTATCGAAACGCCGCGTTAATGGGCTGACAATCACCGAGCCGATAATGGAGGCGAAGGTGACCATGGTGAAGAACAGCGACGTGTAGCCCGTACTGCCTTGTAAGACGTAGGTAATGAAGTACATATACCCACCGCCGCGAATATTAAAGACGTTAATCAGCAGGAAAGACATGACCAGCATCAGCAGCAGTTGGTCGTTGTTCCGCAGCCCGGCAAGATGTTCGCGCAGGGTAAATTTCCCCATTGTGGAGAGTGGCACCCGTTCACAAACCCAGAAGAAACAGCACAGGAACATCACCACGGCAATGGCGCACAATACGCCGACGCCAAGTTGATAGCCGCGTGCAGCGTTGCCCTGACCGAAGAGATCTACCATCCACGGTAAGCCTACCGAAACCAGAAATCCCGCTACGCCGCAGAGAACGAATCGCCAGGACTGGCAGGAGATCACTTCATTGTAGCGGGTGGTCATGGTGTTGATCAGCGCGCAGTACGGTACGTTGATGGCTGTATAACCGACTGAAAGGAGCAGGTAAGTACCGAACGCCCAGGCGATTTTTACTCCCATGCTGGCATCTGGCACGGTGAATGTCAGGATGCCGATAATGCCGATGGGAATGGCAATCCATAACTGCCACGGACGAAAGCGCCCCCAGCGACTTTGCGTCCGGTCGGCAATGACGCCCATCACCGGGTCGGAGATGGCATCAAACACGCGTAGCGCAATAAACAGCGTGCCAACCAGCGCCGGAGTTAAGCCAAAAACGTCGGTGTAGAAAAAGGTGAGAAAGTTCATGATCAGGCAAGTTATTACGGTGCCGCCTGCGTCACCCAGGCCGTAGCCTATTTTTTCCCGTACAGATAACGCATCGTCAATTTTACCTTTAGCGATATCAGCGGTGGTAATCGGTGTAGAGGTCATAGATATTCCTCGTGAATAGGGAGCAATTTTTAGTTTTATTGCAATGACCTGATTAATTCTGCCGTGAACGGGAATATCAACAAGGCGAGAAAAGAGTAAAAAAAGGTGACGATTCCGACCTGAATTTAAAAGTGTGAAATGGATCAGGTGAAATTAATGTTTTTGATTAATAATCAAAAGGTAATGTGTTTAATCATTAATGAATAAGCGGGAAATTACATATCAATGCTCGAATTATCCATGACGTTACCGATTAAAGTGCAAAACGGTGGATTATTTATTTCCCGTGGCGTAGGGAGGCATCCTGCAAGGCGGCTGGAGTCATGGGAAATTATCTTCGTCGAAAAAGGTCGATTAACGATTCAGGAAGATGAACGGATATTTCTGGTCGATGCGGGAGAGAGTTTATTACTCTGGCCGAACCGACAGCATGTTGGGGTGGAGGATTTTCCCGCCGATCTCAAATTTTACTGGCTGCATTTTGAGGTTAAAGCGCCGGACAACGATCCGCGCTGGCTCACTCATCTTAGCGTGCCGCAACAAACTAAGGTTGCCGATCCGCAGGTGCTGGTGGCCTTGTTTCGCCAGTTCTTAAGCGAACAGGAAAAGCATCAACGCACTCCGGCGCTGGAGTTTATTGTGCTGCTGATTTTGCAGCAGCTCACCCGTGACGCGCGTCTTGATGAACAGGCCGATGGTGCAGGCACCACCCTTGCCTGGAAAGCGCAGAAACTGATTCGCACGCAATATCACCGCCCGCTTTCCACGGCGCTTTTAGCCCGCGAGCTGTACTGCAATGCCGATTATCTTGGGCGCGTCTATCGGCGGGTGTTTCATCTGACGTTAACAGAAGCAATCCACCGCCAGCGGGTGCGCGAAGCCGAAAAGCTGTTAATTAGCGAAGCGCGATCGCTCACGGAAGTGGCGGCGTTGTGCGGGTTTAATGACGTCGGCTATTTCCGGCAGATTTTTCGCAAACACACCGGCTTAACGCCAGCAGCGTGGAAGCGGCGTTACAGCAAGGAACATATCAATTCGTAGTGCCGGGGCGATGAAGCCCCGGCGTGAGGGATTACTGCCCGTAATAGGCATTGGCCCCATGCTTACGCAGGTAGTGCTTATCCAGCAGTTCGTTTTGCATCGCAGGGAGCTGTGGCGCAAGCTGGCGCGAGAACAGACCCATATAGGCGCACTCTTCCAGTACCACGGCGTTATGCACCGCATCGGCGGCATTTTTTCCCCAGGCGAACGGGCCGTGAGAATGCACCAGTACCGCCGGGATTTGTGCCGGGTTCAACCCACGCTCTTCGAAGGTTTTAATGATCACTTCGCCGGTCTGGTATTCATACTCACCGTTGATCTCTTCTGCGGTCATCAGGCGCGTGCAGGGGATGGCTCCGTAAAAATAATCGGCGTGAGTAGTGCCCCAGGCGGGGAGATCAAGTCCGGCCTGCGACCAGATGGTGGCGTGGCGCGAGTGGGTATGCACTATGCCGCCAATCTCCGCAAAGCGACGGTAAAGCGCCAGATGCGTTGGCGTGTCGGAAGAGGGCTTTTTGCTGCCTTCCACCACCTTGCCGCTGGCTATCTCAACCACCACCATATCGTCGGCGGTCATTACCTCATACTCAACGCCGGAAGGCTTAATCACCATCCATTGCCGCGTTTCGTCTATCGCGCTGACATTGCCCCAGGTGAACGTCACCAGATGATGAACGGGAAGCGCCAAGTTTGCCGCCAGCACGTCAGCTTTCAGTTGCTCTAACATATAAATCCGGCCTCCTGCATACGCGCTTCAATCCAGCGCCGCGCCTGAATAATCTCCAGCACCGGCTCTTTGGCTTTTTCGGTCCACATCTCAATCAGGAAAGAACCGCGATAGTTCAGCTCATGCAGCGTTTTGAAGATGCCAACAAAATCGACACAGCCTTCGCCAAACGGCACATCGCGGAACTGTCCGGGGCTATGTTCGGTAACGGGTTGAGTGTCTTTCAGGTGGATGGCGGCGATACGGTCGATGCCCAGTTTCAGTTCGGCGGGAACATCATTGCCCCAGGCGCTGAGGTTGCCGACGTCCGGGTAAACGGTGAACCACGGTGACGCAAGCATTTCGTCCCACTTTTTCCATTTGCTGATAGAGTTCATAAACGCGGTGTCCATAATCTCCACCGCCAGCATGACTTGTGATGCCGCTGCCTGTTCAACCGCCCACACCAGCCCTTCAGCAAACCGTTGCTGGGTGCCTTCGTCATGGTCTTCGTAATAGACGTCGTAACCTGCCAGTTGAATAGTACGAATGCCGAGATCGCGCGCCAGGCGAATCGCTTTACTCATAATCTCCCGCGCCCGCTGGCGCACGGCGTCGTCCCGGCTACCAAAAGGAAAACGACGATGTGCGGACAGGCACATTGACGGAATAGCAACACCCGTTTCGATCATCGCAGTGACCAGCGAAGCACGTTGTGCGGCGCTCCAGTCAAGACGTGACAACCGTTCGTCGGTTTCATCCACCGACATTTCGACAAAATCAAAGCCACAGCTTTTTGCCAGCACCAGCCGCTCCGGCCAGGAGAGATCTTTCGCCAGCGCTTTTTCATAAATGCCTAACGGATGATTACGCACGCTTGCCTCCCCAGATGGAGTCGATTTGCGCATGAAAATCAGCGGCCACTTGCGCCGGATTTGCTGCGCCTGCCAGCGACCGTCCGGCAATAAACGCTTTCACGCGGATCTCTTTAAACAGCGGCAGGTCAGCAGGGGTAATCCCGCCGGTAATGGAAAGCTCAAGGCCGATATCGGAAAGCGCCTTCATGCGTGCCAGATCGGCCTCGCCCCACTGTTGCCCGCTGGCCTGCGCGTCACGACCACGATGATAAATCGCCTGTCGTACACCAATACGATGCCAGTCACGGGCATCGTCCAGCGTCCAGTTGCCGAATAGCTCGATCTGAATTTCACCGCCGCAGTTCTGTGCCATCGCGTGGCCTTTTTCCACCGTGGCGAGCGGCGCGGCGCAGATGATGGTCATCCAGTTAGCGCCTGCGCCAAATGCCTGTTGCGCGAGCGTTTCACCCGCGTCGGCGACCTTCCAGTCGGCAACGATGATTTTGTCCGGGCACTGTTCGCGCAAGGCTTTCACTGCGCCAAGCCCTTCGTTTAAACAGAGAATGGTGCCTGCTTCGACAATATCGACGCTGTCTTTTAACAGCGTCACGTCGCGCTGCGCGGCTTCAAGTGATGAGTGGTCGAGGGCCAGTTGCAGAAGTGGTCGACTCATAATGTGTGCTCCTTGATGCGGGCGTGATAACCCTGAAGTGCGGGAATGAGATGTTGATAGCGTTGGTATTTTTGTTGGTAAAGCTGATGGGCGGCCATATCCGGCAGCAGGGTGCGTACCGGGTGCTGTAAGTCACGTTGGGCTTCGCTGAAATCGCGATAAACCCTGGTACCGACGCGGGCGGCAAGTGCCGCACCAAAGCAGCCGGTTTCTTCCACCTGCGGCAGCTCGATACGCAGACCGCTGACGTCAGCCAGCATTTGCATCCAGACATCGGAGTGCGCCGGGCCGCCAGTGACGCGCAGGGTGTGCACATCAGTAAAACGTTCGCGCATCCGGTTGAGATGGGTCATATGGCTGAACACCACCCCTTCATAGATGGCCTGTAAGAGGTGTGCACGGGTGTGAATGGCCTGCATCCCGTAGAAACCGCTGGTCATTTCGAGTCCGGCGTTGCTGCCGTACAGGAACGGCAGGAAAAAGAGAGCGCCACCGGCTTTCGGCAAACTGGCTACGGCCTGATTAATCTCAGCAAATGAGATTTCTCCCCACTGTGCGGTAAACCATTCGAGATTGCCGGAAGAGGTGGGGCTGGCTTCGTGAACGATAAATTGACCATCGTTAACGTAGCGACCATAGACATACGGATGCGCTTCACCGTCACGTAAACCGTGGGTTATGCCGCTGGTCACCGCCCAGGTCCCCATCACCGCATTGAGGGTGAATTCGTCTTCGAGCCCGGCGCAGAGTGCGGTGGAAACCACATCAAACAGGCCGCCGACAACGGGGGTACCCGCTTTCAGACCGGTCAGTACGGCTGTCTGAGCGGTGAT
>OJSO01001923.1_pt1 | contig 10750 bp, 11 predicted proteins | sample 1599521 | NCBI WGS metagenome assembly OJSO01 (sample SAMN04168659, study PRJEB22393) | human gut metagenome | biome: human gut microbiome; feature: stool | host: Homo sapiens | collected 2014-05-12 | reverse complement strand
GCGCTTCACGACCTTCGAGAGGGCGCACCTGCCCATTCCCGCGGTCGTCAAGCGCAACGGCCAGCGCACCGACTACAACAGGGCGAAGCTTCAGGCCTCGATGACGCTGGCGCTGCGCAAGCGTCCCGTGACGCCCGAGCAGCTTGAGGAGGCGGTCGACTCCGTCGAGCAGGCGATGATCATGCTCGGAGACCGCGAGATCGAGTCGAGCGACGTGGGCGAGCTCGTGCTCGGCGCCCTGCAGAAGCTCGACACCATCGCCTACATCAGGTTTGCGTCGGTGTACTTCAACATCGGCGATCCGCTTGCCTTTGCATCGATGATTCAGAATGCGGCCGTGCCCGACGGAAGCACCGACGGCGCGTTCGACGTGCTGAGGAAGTTCAGGCTCGAGCACGAGGCCGAGGTCGCCGCCCGCGAGGCGAAGAAAAAGGCCGCCGCCGAGCGTCGCGCCCGCAGGGATGCGGAGAGGAAGGCAGCGGAGGCGGAGGAGGCCAAATGACGGAATGCGCTGTGGATGAAGGTCGCGTGAAGGACGACGACTTCTGGATGGGGCTTGCGCTTGAGGAGGCCGCGAAGGCCCGCAGGCTTTCTCCGCCCAATCCTGCGGTCGGCGCCGTCATCGTGAGGGACGGCCGGGTGATCGGCCGGGGCTTCACGCAGCAGACGGGCGGTCCGCACGCCGAGGTGATGGCTCTGAGGGATGCCGCCGCGCGTGGAGAAAGCGTTGAGGGCGCGACGATCTACGTGACGCTCGAGCCATGGGTGAGGATGAAGTGCGCCGCGACGCTCGACGGCCGCACGGCCTTTCCCGACGGCCGATCCCAGTGGATCACGGGCCCTGCGGCGCGCGAGGACTCTCAGTACTGGCGTGCGGTGTCGGGGGCGGTCGTGACGGGCATCGGCACGGTGCTCGCCGACAATCCGAAGATGACGGTGAGGCTCCCTGATCAGGTGAGGTTCCCGTTCAGCGTGGTCGTGGATCCGAGGCTTGAGACGCCCGTCGGGGCGGAGATTCTCAAGGGCGGCGGCACGGTCCTCGTCTGTGCGCAGGCCGGCGAAGAGGCCGAGGCGGCGCTCGTCGCCGCAGGCGCCGAGGTGCTGAGGCTTCCCGATGCGGCGCATCCGGGACGCGTGGACCTCGGTGCGCTTCTCGACGAGCTTGGACGAAGGCAGGTCAACGAGGTCCATCTCGAGGCGGGTGCGGGGCTCAACGGGAGCTTTCTCTCCGAGGGACTTGTCGACGAGATCGTGCTGTATACTGCTCCCTGCCTTTTCGGCTCGGGGATGCCCGTTGCAAGCGTTCCGCTTCCCGAGGAACCCGGTCTGGCGCACCGCTGGACGATTGAAGACTTTACTCAGATCGGTGCCGATCTGCGTGTGATTTTGAGGAGATGACTCTAAATGTTTACCGGCATTATTCAGGCCATCGGCAAGGTTCGTGAACCGGAACCTCTCGGCAACGGCGTCCGCCTGACGATCTGCGCTCCCGATCTCGGTCTTGACGAGGTTCGCATCGGCGACTCGATCGCCGTCAACGGCGCGTGCATGACCGTCGTCGAGAAGACGGACACGGAATTCAAGGTCGACGTCTCCGCCGAGAGCCTCTCGAAGACTACGGGCCTCGACACGTTCGGCGAGGTCAACCTCGAGAAGGCCATGCGTCTCGGCGACCGCGTCGACGGCCATCTCGTGAGCGGTCACGTCGACGGCGTGGGTCAGGTTGAAAGCATGGAGCAGGTCGCCGAATCGTGGCGCCTCGTCATCCGCGCCCCCCGCGTCCTCTCTCCGTATCTCGCCTACAAGGGCTCGATCACGGTCAACGGCGTCTCGCTTACGATCAACAAGGTCGAGGATACGGCGATGGACACGCTCGTGACGATCAACCTCATCCCGCACACGGTCGAGGTGACGACGCTCAAGCACCTCAAGGCCCAGAGCTACGTCAATCTTGAGATCGACACGATCGCCCGCTACATCGAGCGCATGATGTCGCTTCGTAACGACGAGGACTCCCTCTTCTGATCAGGAAGAAGGCGTTCCGCATCATGAAAAGGCGGCGTTCTTCTGGTGAAGGGCGCCGTTTTTCGACAGCGGGGCCGAAAAAACGGCGCCCGCACCCGCCCGCCCTGCGTCACGCAGGTCTTTCGCGTTAAAATAAACGTCTATCAGTCGTCGCCGGCAGGCCGGCGGCGGCCCGAGGGCCTGGCCTTCGGGATCTTTTCAAAACGAATTTAGCTCCCGCCTGCAGAGGCCCCTAGGAGACAGACATGGCTGTTGATATTGTTCCCACCAAACTCGACGGTACCGACCTTCGCATCGGCATCGTGGTCGCCCGCTTCAACGAATATGCCGGCCGCGGTGAATTCGAGTCCTGCATGGACGAACTGCGCAAGCTCGGCGTGATGGAAGAGGACGTGACGAAGGTGTCCGTGCCGGGTGCCCTCGAAATCCCGTTCGCGCTGCAGAAGCTCGCCCAGACGGGCGAATACGACGCCCTGATCGCCCTCGGCGCCGTTATCCGCGGTGAAACCTACCACTTTGAGCTCGTGAGCAACGAGTCCGGCAGCGGCATCACCCGCGTCTGTCTTGACTACGACATTCCCATCGCCAACGGCGTGCTGACGACGGAAAACGACGAGCAGTGCGAGGAACGCATCGACATGAAGGGCCGCGACTGCGCACGCTGCGCCGTTGAAATGGCCAACTTCGCCAAGGAGTTCTGCGTCGACGAGTTCGACGAGGATTTCGATGAAGTGACCTCCGAAGACTGATGCCGTCATCAAAGGAATCTTGAAGAATGACTGAACACAAGGAAGGCCACCGCAAGTCGGCGGCGCACTCCGCCCGCCATCTGGCCCGCGTCTTCGTGATGCTCGGCCTCTACCAGTGGCTCGCCGATCCGTCCCAGGACTACGCCGGCATCGAAGCCCACCTCTCGAGCCTTCTGCACGACGAGGAAGAGCAGCTCGAAGGCAGCGACATCCGTCCGACGGACTTCGAGAAGGCCGATCGCGAGCTCTTCACGAAGCTGCTCGCCGGCGTGCTTGACCGTCATGCCGAAGTGGCGGACGCCATCGCCCGTCACGCCGACCGCGAACTCTCCCGCATTTCGCTCGTCGAACGTGCGGTGCTCATGATCGGCACGTACGAACTCATGGCCTGCCCGGAAACGCCCTGGCGCGTAATCCTCAACGAATCCATCGAGCTCGTCAAGCAGTTCGGCAGCGGCTACCGCTTCACGAACGCCGTTCTCGAGCTTGTCGCGCGCGAAGTTCGTCCCGAAGAGACGGCTGCGCCGCGCGCCTGACGAATCAGTCTCTGACTGATTCCCACAAACGGGCCGTTCCCTTCGGAGGGAGCGGCTCTTTTTCTTGGAAGCGTGCTTTTTTTCGGAGGTAGAAAAATGCGACGCGGAGAATTTCAGATCATCGACCGCTTCTTCACGCATGACGCGTTCGGAGAGTGGCGAAGTCAGGGCGTGGGCGACGACTGCGCCATCATCGACATGCCGGGCAACCGCATTGCGGTGACGACGGACATGATGGCCGTGGGCACGCACTTTCTGCCCGGCGCCAGGCCCGAGGACATCGGCTACAAGGCCCTCGCCGTCAATCTGTCGGACCTTGCGGCCGCAGGCGCGTCGCCGCGAGCGTTCTTTCTCTCGATCGGACTGCCAGAGCGTGACGACGAATGGCTTGCGGGCTTTTCCCGCGGCCTGATGGCCCTTGCGGAGAGCTCGGGCTGCGCGCTTCTCGGGGGCGACACGACCCGAACGGCTGAGGTCGGCGGCACGCATGCGCCCGTGACGATCTCGATCACGGCGATGGGCTCGCTTCCCGAAGGGAAGGGACTCACGCGCGCGGGCGCGAAGCCCGGCGACGACATCTGGGTCTCGGGCACGGTGGGCGACGCATATGCGGCGCTCAAGCACCGTTGGGGCCACTGGCAGCTGATGCCCGATGCGGCCGAGGCGCTTTTCCCCAGAATGGATCGCCCGACGCCGAGGAACATGCTCGGCTCGGCGCTTCTTGATCTTGCGACGGCCTGCGCGGACGTCTCGGACGGCCTGCTGGCGGATCTGGGGCACATTCTCGAACGCAGCGGCGTCTCGGGCAGCATTCTCTGGGAGGCCGTGCCCGTCTCGAGCGCGCTCAGGGCGCTCTCCCCCGCCGCACAGCAGGAGGCGGCGCTGACCGGCGGCGACGACTACGAGCTCGTCTTCACGGCTCCTCCCTCCGCCGCGCTTCGCATCGAGCAGGCGGGACTTTTGACAAAGACCAGACTTACCCGAATTGGTAAGATTTGCGAAAAAGTCTCGGGCGATAATCTCACTGTCCGCTCGCAAAACGGCGGCATCGTGACGACGCCCACGCAGGGGTTCGACCACTTTGCCGCCTGAGGCGAAGCGCCAGGACCCTGATCTCCGACCCCCAGCGCCGCAGGCCAAGCCTGCGGCGGCAACCAGGAAGTGAACATGCTGCAGAAGTACGACGACTCCAATCCTGCTAATCAGATCGAATTGACCAGCCGTTTCGTCTGGTCCCATCCGGCACACATGATCGCCACGTTCTTTGGTGCGGGTCTTCCGTCCAAGGCGCCCGGCACCTACGGCTCGCTCGCGGGCGCGCTCTCCTTCATCGTGCTCTCTCCGGCCATGACGACCGCCGCGTGGGTGATTCTCTCGATCGCCCTCTTCATCGCGGGCGCCTGGGCAGCGGGGAAGGTTGCGGCCGATCTCGGCGTCGAGGACCACAAGGGCGTCGTCGTCGACGAGGTGGTCGGCATCTGGCTTCTCTTCGCGTTCCTGCCTGCGGGCACCCTCTGGTGGATCGCGGGCTTTGCGGCCTTCCGCTTCTTCGACATCATGAAGCTGCCGCCGGTCGACATCATCGATGAAAAGATGAAGAACGGCGCGGGCGTCATGCTCGACGACGTGGTCGCGGCCTTCTACGCCTGGGTCGTCGTCAGCATTCTCGGCTGGCTCTTCGGCTGAGGATCATGCCTGATCTCAACGAGCGCATAGCGCTGGCAGCCGAGCGTCTCGGCGTCGTCGCCGCAGAGAGGCGGCACGTCGTCGTGACGGCCGAAAGCTGCACGGGCGGCGGCATCGCCGCCGCCATCACCGAGGTGCCCGGCAGCTCCGCATGGTTCCGCGAGGGCTTCGTGACCTATGCGGCCGAAGCCAAGACATCGCTTCTCGACGTCGATCCGAAGATGATCGAGGAGGAAGGCGTCGTGAGCGAGGACGTGGCTCAGGCCATGGCCAGAGGTGCGCTCGCACGCTGTCCCGACTCGACGCTTGCCGTCGCCGTGACGGGCGTGGCGGGACCGACGGGCGGCACGCACCTCACGCCCGTGGGCACGGTGTGCATCGGCTGGGCCGAACGCTTCAACGAGCACATCGTCACGTACGTGCGCACGATCCATGCGCACGGCAGCCGCTCGATGGTGCGCAGGGCGACCGTGCTCACGGCCCTCGAGGGCTTGATTGAGCTCATGCGTTTCGGCAATCCCGCTGTGATGCCGTGCGAATATTGACTACAATTTGAGAACTGCAGTTCTACAACGGGCGCCTCCTGAATCGATTCGCAGGGCGCCTTTTTTTGTCTTTGCTTAAATCATGTCCAGTTGGTTTGACATATTGATTCTGGTGATCCTCATCGGCATGAACGGGGCCTTTGCGCTCAGCGAGGTCGCGCTCATCACGAGCCGCAGGGCGAGGCTTCAGCACATGGACGAGGAGAGTGTTCCCGGCGCGAGACGCGCCATGGACATGAATGCGGACCCCAACCGCGCGCTCTCGACCATTCAGGTGGGCATCACGTCCATCGGACTTCTCTCGGGCATCTTCGGCGAGTCCGCGCTCGCCAAGCCCGTGGCCGAATGGCTCGTCTCGCTCGGCATGGGCGAGGAGACAGCCTCGGCCGTCGGCATCACGCTCGTCGTGGTGCTGCTCACGTACTTCTCGATCGTGATGGGCGAGCTCGTCCCCAAGCGCATCGGCCAGATGGCGCCCGAACGCCTGGCGTGCCGCGTCTCTCCCGTCCTGCACATGCTTTCGCTTGCCGCCGCGCCGTTCGTGAAGCTGCTGTCGCTCTCCACGGCCTCGATCCTCAGGCTGATGCGCGTCGACACGCGTAGCCAGAACGCCGTGACGGAGGAGGAGATTCACGCGATGATCGACGAAGGCGAGGAGTCGGGCGTGATCGAGACGGTCGAGCGCGACATGGTGCGCAACGTCTTCAGGCTCGACGACCGTCAGGTGGCCTCGCTGATGACGCCGAGGGCCGACATCGACTGGATCGACCTCGAGGACTCGCCCGAGGTCAACATCGAGAAGATCCGCTCCTCGAAGCGTTCGCGGCTTCCCGTCTGCGTCGGCAGTCTTGACGACGTGAAGGGCTTCTGCTCGACGCGCTCGCTTCTGCAGCAGATGATGGAAAAGGGCCGCGCCGACTTCAAGGACAATCTCGTGGCGCCCGTCTACGTGCCCGAGTCGCTGACCGGCATGGAGCTTCTGGAGAACTTCAGGAAGACCGACACGCCTGTTGCGCTTGTCGTCGACGAGTACGGTGAAGTCCAGGGTATCGTGACGCCAAGAGACGTGCTCGAGGCCATTGCGGGCGAATTCAAGCCCGAACAGCCGGGCGACGCCTGGGTGACGAGGCGCGAGGACGGTTCGCTCCTGCTCGACGGCATGATTCCGATCCCCGAACTCAAGGACGTGCTCGACATCAAGAGCGTGCCCGAGGAGGACTTCGGACGCTACAACACGCTCGCCGGCATGATGATGCTCCTGCTCGGACGTCTTCCGAAGGAAGGTGACGTCGCCGAGTGGGACGGCTGGCGGCTTGAGATCATCGACATGGACCGCCGCCGCATCGACAAGGTGCTCGCAGTGAAGGTCAAGACCGCGCTGAAGCAGGAAGGCCGGGGCGAATAAAAGAAGAGAGAAAGGAGAAGGAGGATGGCAGTGAAGAAGGCATGGGTTGCGTGCGGTGCGGCTGTGGTGCTCGCCGCCGTTGCGTCGGGAGGCGTGTGGCTGCAGGGCCGCGTCTTCGACAGGCAGTTCGACGAGTTCGCCCGCGAGCTGGCCGACACGAGCGTGGATATGGGCTTTCTGCTGAGCGCAGAACAGACGGGCAGGGGCTTCGCGTACCGTGATCTGGCGATCAAGCTGCGCGGGAAGGATTTTCGCCTGTGCTGGACGGGGCGCGCGGAGTTCGGTCTCGGCATGACGGCAAGGCTGGCGCTTGACAAGGAATATGGCTCAATGGCGAATCTTCCCGAATACGGCATCGAGGGGCTTGACGACGAACTCGTCTTGAAGACGGGGCTGTTCTCCTCGAAGCCCGAACTCGCCTGGCGCGTGAAGCCCTTCAGGGTGGCCGCAGGCAGTCTGCTCTGCAGCGCGGGCGGCCTTGAGCTCACGTCGGGTGACGTCGAGCACGAGGGGCGACTCGTCTGGCGCGGGCTCTCCTGCTCGGAAGGCGGGGAAAGCCTTCGCACGGGAGACGTGACATTCGACGTGTCGGTTTCGAAGGACGGCCGCAGGGCCGAGATGAAGGCGATGTTTGAGGGAGGCTCCGCGGACGTCGAGGGCATGAACCTGAAGACGGGCGCCTTCGAAATGGCGAGCACGATCGAGGAGACGAGGGCTGAAACCCAAGAGGACGATGCGCTCTACTCTCAGAGCTGGACGCTGAAGTCGGGTGAGCTGGATTATGACGGCGTGCGCGTCCTTGATGCCCTGACCTTCAGGGCGAACATGACCAACGTGCCCGAACGCCTCGTGGATGCGATGGCTCTGGGCGGCGCCGTGAGCCCTGTGATCCTCGAGATGGCGGCGGAGCAGGCGATCATGCAGGGCGGCATGACGTTCGACCTTGACGAATGCACGGTGACGCGCGGTGAGGGGACGCTGTCGGCCGCAGGGCGCGTGGCAAGGGACGGAGAGAGGATCGGAGCCTTCTCCGTGCGGTTGGATCCCGAGTTCGGAGCGGACGTCAAGGGATGGCCCGAAGCCGTAGCTGAACTGAAGGCGAACGGCAGCCTCAGGACGGTCGAAGGACGCCTTGAGGCCCATGTGGAGCTTTCGACCGATGGCGTTGCCGTCAACGGCGTGAAGCTCGACTCGCTTTGACAGGGACTTAGACAAAGGAAAGGCCTGCAGGAGTGATCTTGCAGGCCTTTGACTTTGTTCTGGGCGGGCGGCGATCAGACGGCAGCCTGAATGGAGTCGCGCGTGGCGATGGCGGTCTTGCGGGCGGCTTCCTTCCAGTCGTCTTCGCGGCTCGCGTAGATGATGGCGCGGCCGGAGTTGATCACCATGCCGGTGCCTTCGGCGGTCTTGCCGGCCTCAACGCAGGCGCGGATGTCGCCGCCCTGAGCGCCGATCCCCGGCACGAGCAGGGGAAGGTTCGGCGCGATGCGGCGCACGTTGGCGAGTTCGGCGGGATAGGTGGCGCCGACGACGAGGCCGAGTTCGCCGTTGAGGTTCCACTCGGTGGCGGCAAGGCGCGCAAGGCGTTCGTAGATCTTCTCGCCGTTCACTTCAAGCATCTGGATGTCGTCGCCGCCGGGGTTGGAGGTGCGGCAGAGGATGAAGGCGCCCTTGTTCTCGTAGGCAAGGTAGGGCTTGATCGTGTCGAAGCCCATGAACGGGGAGAGCGTCACGCAGTCGGCCTCGTAGCGCTCGAAGGCTTCGCGGGCGTAGTGCTCGGCCGTGGAGCCGATGTCGCCGCGCTTGGCGTCGAGGATCACGGGAACCTTCGGATGATTGGCGTGAATGTAGTCGATCACGGCCTTGAGTTCGGCCTCGGCGCCGCAGGAGGCGAAGTAGGCGATCTGCGGCTTGAATGCGCAGACGAGGTCGGCCGTGGCGTCGATGATACCGCAGCAGAAGTCGTAGAGGGCCGTGCTGCGGCCCGCGAGTTCGTGCGGGAAGCGGGTGGGGTTGGGGTCAAGCCCGACGCAGAGCATGGAACCGGCGTTCTGCCAGCGTTCGCTGAGCATTTCGGTGAACTTCATGGGGTGCCTTCCGAAGGTGGTTGTCAATCGGGCGCTATCTTAACAAATTCTTTCGCACTGCGGCCGTTCCTGAGGAATTGCGCTATGCTCGACGAAGCGGCTTCCGGAGAGGAGCCACGTCAAAAACGCCGTGTCATCAGGAGGACTGTGAAGATGATCACACGCAGACAGTTCATCGGGGCCGTAGGCCTCATGACGGTCGCCGCAACTGCGCCGGCCTTCGCCTACGAGAGCCGCTGGCCGAAGAAGCCGTCGGTGCCCACCGACCTCAATGCCGAGGAGTTCTTCACGGAGCTCGCCGAGAAGGGCTCGGGCTTTGTCGTCGGCAATGAGAAGGCCGATACGGTCGTGATGATGACGTTCGACACGCAGTGCCGCTGGTGTGTCTGGGAGTACGAGCAGTTCAAGCCCTTCTTTGACCGCGTGAAGTTCGTCTGGCATCCGGTTGCAGTGCTCAATCCCTGGAGCGAGCTGCAGGGGGCCGCCATTCTGGCCGCAAAGGATCCGAAGGCCATGTTCCTCGAGCACGAGGCGCACATGAAGGATGCCGTCTTCAAGGGGCTCGACGTGCGCAAGATGGAAATTCCATTTGAAAAACGCGAGGCAGTGTGGACCAATACTAAGGTATTCCGCCGTGCCGCGGCCCGAGAGGTGCCGTTCGGCGTCATGAAGAAGCCAGACGGCAGCTATGTCGCCGTTTGCAAGCAGACGGGTGAGTCGTTTGCAAAGCTTCTCGGCAAGTAAGGCGGAGCACAATAAGGAAGAGAGGCAAGGAAAAGGCCGGCGATCGAAAGATCGTCGGCCCTTGTCTTTTTAGGCCGCCCGTTCCTGAGAACGGGCGGCGGTCGGCTGGTCAGGCGTGATGGATTACATCATGCCGGGCATGCCGCCCATGCCTTCCATGCCGGCGGGCATCGGCTTGTCGTCCTGCGGAATGTCGGCGACCATGCAGTCCGTCGTGAGGATGAGGGACGCAACGGAAGCGGCGTTCTGAAGGGCGGTGCGGGTGACCTTCGTCGGGTCGAGAACGCCCATTTCAACGAGGTCGCCGTATTCGCCGGTCTGGGCGTTGTAGCCGAAGTTGCCTTCGCCCTGAGCGACGGTGTTCACCACGACGCTCGGTTCGTCGCCGGCATTGGCGACGATCTGGCGGAGCGGTTCTCCTTCACGGACATTCCCCGGGAAAAGGTCACGGTCCAGGCGGACATCCCCGCCGCGGCGGCGGAGCTGAAGGCGGAGAATGATCTGACTATTTGAGGAGGGGAAGCCATGCCCATTGTCGTCAATCTGGACGTGATGATGGCAAAGCGGAAGATGTCTCTCTCCCAGCTGTCGGAGAAGGTGGACATCACCCTGGCCAATCTCTCCATTCTGAAAACCGGCAAGGCCAAGGCGGTGCGGGTGGAGACGCTGAACAAGCTCTGCCACGCTTTGGACTGTCAGCCCGGCGATCTGTTGGAGTACCGGCCGGACGAGGAAGCCTGAAGAAAGTGAAAAGGGACAGGCGCTGCTGTGCAGCGCCTGTCCCTTTTTTGGCGGAATGAGGATCATTTTCCCAACAAATGCTGCTCCACGCCGCCATAGAGATATTGGTAATTCATGTGCATCATATTCTTGAAGAACGGCAGCAGCAGCGCCAGATCCGCCGCCAGCCACGCCAGAGGATCGGCGGCGCACAGGGCGTAGAAGGCCAGCTCAGGGGACTGGGCGCTGACCA
>OJSO01001906.1_pt1 | contig 10840 bp, 10 predicted proteins | sample 1599521 | NCBI WGS metagenome assembly OJSO01 (sample SAMN04168659, study PRJEB22393) | human gut metagenome | biome: human gut microbiome; feature: stool | host: Homo sapiens | collected 2014-05-12 | reverse complement strand
AAGCTCCGCCTCGCCGGCAAACTTCTTCCCGCGGGCCACGCCCGCCGCCAGCACCACAGCCCTGGCGTTGTACATATCCGGCCCCACGCTGACATACCAGGCGTCCGGCATCTGCACGGCGTTCAGCACCTTGCCCGCCAGAAACTCCACCCCCGCCTGCTCCGCGTGGCGGCGCATGGCGGCCAGCATCTCCGCGCCGGACAGGCCGGGCAGGCCCAGGTAGTTGTCCACCTTCTCCGCCCGCCAGAGAGGATTTTCCTCCAGGGGATTAGAGACCACCAGGGCGCTGCGCCCCCGTGCCCGGACGTTGATGGACGCGGACAGCCCCGCGGGGCCGCCGCCGATCACCAGCACATCATAGGACATAGGAGTCCGCCTCCTCTCCCAGCAGGTCGGCCACCAGGGAGGCCACCTCCCGGGACGCCACCTGATAGTATACCTCATTTCCGGACCGTTCCGCCGTCACCACATTGGCCGCCCGCAGCTTCTGCAGATGCTGGGAGATGCAGGACTGGGACATGCCGGTGGACGCCTCCATGCAGCCCACATTGTGGCACCCGGAAATCAGCAGGCCGTGGACGATCTGCAGCCGGATGGGGTTGGACAGGGCCTTCAGCAGCGATGCCCGCTCCTCATAGTCGATCTGCTCTTCCACGATTCCACCGCCTCTCTCTTGGATTCTGGTATTAGATTATCAGAATATTCTCATTTTAGAAGTGGTTTATGCAACACTTTTGGAATTTTTTGCAGGGCCGGCCTCCCGGCTCGTCCGGGCAAGAGACCGTTGCTTTTGCACCGGAAGTCTGCTACACTGAATACGGTATATACGCAAGCTGAGAGCCGGCAGAGCGTACGCTCCACCGGCTCCCTATTCAAAAAAGCGGCGGCGCCCCGCCCAGGGGCGGACGCTGCGCGGAAGTGCAGACTGGGGGGCGGCCTGCCGCTCCCTGCGCCTCCTCTTCCAGAGAAGGCGGCCCGCCACGGTGCCAACCGCCGCCAGAAGCAGCAGCCCCCGGTGGTGGAACGACAAAATGCGATGCCCGGGCCGCTGACGCCGCATACAAGACCCCTCCTTTTGTGGTTTGGGCCATCTTATGCCTGTCAGGGTGCGGCTGTGCGATTGTGCCGGGCCGAAGAGTGTGGTACACTATAGCCATCGAGATTTTTTGTGATACGGAGAAACTTTATGCTGACCATTACACTGCTGGGTACAGCGGCCACCATGCCCCTGCCCGACCGCGCCCTTACGGCGGCGGTGGCCGAATGCGGAGGACACAGCCTCCTGTTCGACTGCGGCGAGGGGACCCAGACTGCCGCCCGCCGGGCCGGAGTCAACCTGATGAAGATGGACGCCGTCTGCCTGACCCATTACCACGGCGACCACATCTTCGGCCTGCCGGGGCTGCTGCAGACGCTGGGCTGTCAGGGCCGCACCCGCCCGCTGGCGCTGTACGGGCCGAAGGGGCTCGGCGAAGTCTGGGCGGCACTGCGGGTGCTGACGGGGCCTCTGCCGTATCCGGTTTATGCTGAGGTGCTGGACGCCCCGGCGGCGCTCTGCGAAAAATTCGGCGGCTGGCCCCAGAGCGCGAAGCTCACGCCGGTGCCGACCCGCCATCGGGTCATCAGTCAGGGCTATCGGCTCGATCTGCCCCGGGCCGGACGGTTCTCGCCCGAACAGGCGCGGGCATTGGGCGTACCGGTAAAGCAGTGGAAGACGCTCCAGCACGGCGAGAGCATCACGCTGGACGGTGGACGTGTCATCCGGCCGGAAGCCGTCCTCGGCCCGGCCCGGCAGGGGCTGAGCTTTGTCTTCTCGGGCGACACCGCCCCCTGTCCGGCGCTGGAAAAGGCCGCAGCGGGTGCGGACCTTCTGCTCTGCGATTCCACCTATGCTCTGCCGGAGCAGGCCGCGCAGGCCAAACAGTACGGCCACAGCACCTTCGGGCAGAGCGCAGCCCTCGCCGCCAAAGCGGGCGCGAAGCGGCTCTGGCTCGTCCACTATTCGCCCATGATCACCGACCCGGAAGAAGAGCTGACCCAGGCGCAGAGCCTCTTCCCGGCGGCAGAGTGCGGCTATGACGGCAAGAGCATCACCCTGCAATACGAGGAGGCCGAAGAATGAACATCACCATAGAACCCGGCGCCTCCGCCCTGCTGGACGCGCTGCACCGGGCAGGTTTTGCGGCCTACGCCGTGGGCGGCTGTGTCCGGGACAGTCTGCTGGGCCTTGCGCCCCACGACTGGGACCTCTGCACTGCCGCCCGCCCGGAGCAGGTGATGGAGCTGTTCGGAGAAAAGCAGTGCATCCCCACCGGCTTGCAGCATGGCACCGTGACTGTGAAGCGGGACGGCAAGCTCTACGAGATCACCACCTTCCGCACCGAGGGCAGTTATTCCGATGGCCGCCACCCCGACAGCGTGGCCTTTGTACCCGACGTCCGGGAGGACCTGGCCCGGCGGGACTTCACCATCAACGCCATGGCCTACAGCGCCGAAGAGGGCTTGTGCGACCCCTTTGGCGGGCAGGAAGATCTGGCCCGGGGCGTGGTGCGGGCCGTCGGTGAGCCGCTGCGCCGCTTTGAAGAAGACGCTCTGCGCATCCTGCGTCTCTACCGCTTTGCGGCCCGGTTCGGTTTTGTGATCGACGAGGCCACCGAAGCGGCGGCGAAGCAGCTGGCCGCCCACCTCGACTGCGTGTCGGTGGAGCGCATCGAAGAAGAGCTGGACAAGCTTCTGGCTGCCCCGAAGCCGGGGGCGTATCTGGAGCCAGAAGTGCTGGCCTTCGTCCTGCCGGAACTGCCGCTCGACTACCTGTCGGAAGCCCGTGAGATCATAGATGCCCTTCCGGCAGGAGCAGAGGAAGTGACCACCCGTTGGGCGGCGCTGCTTCTGCCGCTGGGGGAGGATGGAACACGGAAGGCGCTGAAACGCTTGAAATGCTCCAATGCTGTGATAGATGGAGTGGCAACGCTGGTGAAGGAGTGCGGGGCAGGAGTGCGGGGAGCTTTCTCTTCGGACACGGGCCGGGGCATTCCATCCCCCGCCCTATTGCCTTCGGCAACAGGGTCCCACCCTCCGGACGGTCCTCAGAGAAACTCCCCGCCCTCCCGGCAGGCACTGAATTTACAAACCAAACGTCTTTTGGGGCGTTTGGAATTGCCTATGCTGGTCAGGTTGACTCGGCTTTGTGCCGCTCTTTACCCGGAACAGAAAGAAGAGTGGAAAGCCTTGCAAACCGAGGCCGGGACGCTGACCGCCCAAAGCGCCTGCTGCCGCGTCTCCCAGCTGGCCGTGAATGGCCGCGATCTGATGGCGGCGGGCGTCGCGCCCGGGCCGGGCCTGCGCCGCGCGCTGGAAGCGCTGCTGGAAGAGGTCATCACCGGGCGGCTGTCCAACGAAAAAGCAGAACTTCTGGCCTTTGCGGCCAAATTTTCTGCGTCTTGACAAGAGAAAGAAGCTGCGGTAGTATTATACTACTGTTTTAGTGTGTTATAACGGAAGAGGAACAGAATGACAGAAACACAGAACACTTCCCGCCGCCCCGGGGCGCTCATCGCCATGAGCGGCGGTGTGGACAGCTCGGTGGCGGCATGGCTCATGCAGAGGGACGGTTTCGACTGCACCGGCGTCACCATGCGCCTTACCCGCAACGAGGCCGTGAACACCGAGGGCCTGCACACCTGCTGCTCGGAGCGGGACATTGAGGACGCCGCCGAGGTAGCCTATGCGATGGATATTCCCTACGAGGTGCTGGATTTTACGGCAGACTTTCAGGAAAAGATCATCGACAAATTCATCCGGGTCTACGAGGCCGGCGGCACGCCCAATCCCTGCATCGACTGCAACAAATATATGAAGTTCGATCACCTGCTTCGCTGGGCAGAAGCGCACGGACTGGATCATGTGGTCACGGGCCATTATGCCCGGGTGGAGCAGGACGAGGCCACGGGCCGCTGGCTGCTCAAAAAGGGTCTGGACGAGAACAAAGACCAGAGCTATGTGCTCTACAACCTCACGCAGGAGCAGCTGGCTCATGTCCGCCTGCCGCTGGGGGGTCTGCACAAGAGCGAAGTGCGCGCCATCGCCGAGCAGCAGCACTTCGTGAACGCCCGCAAGCACGACAGTCAGGACATCTGCTTCGTGCCGGACGGCGACTACGCCCGCTTTATGGAGGATTTCACCGGCAAGCACTACCCGGCGGGCGATTTCCTCGACGTCGGCGGCAGAAAGGTAGGCACCCACAGCGGCGCTGTGCGGTACACCATCGGCCAGCGGAAGGGCCTGGGCCTCGCCATGGGCGCACCGGTCTACGTCTGCGCCAAGGATATGCAGGCCAACACCGTCACGGTCGGCCCGGAGTCGGAGCTGTTCGATACCATCGTCTATGCGAACGAAGTGAACTGGATCGCCATCCCGGAGCTGAAAGGCCCCCTGCGGGTGACGGCCCGCACCCGTTATCATCAGACCGAACAGCCTGCCACCGTCTACCCGGCAGGGCCGGACAGCTTCCGTCTGGAATTTGACCAGCCTCAGCGCGCCCCTACCCCGGGGCAGGCCGTCGTGCTGTATCAGGGCGATGTCGTCCTCGGAGGCGGCACCATTACACAGGTGGCGAAGGGATAAGGGGGAGCCCGTGACTGTAAAAAGCAGAACCTAAAGGAGAAATGATATGCAAGACCAGTATTCCCGCACCCAGCTGCTGCTGGGCGCGGAAGCAATGACCAAACTTCACGATTCCCGCGTAGCCGTGTTCGGCGTGGGCGGCGTGGGCGGCTACACCGTCGAGGCGCTGGCCCGCAGCGGCGTGGGGGCTCTCGACCTGATCGACGACGACAAAGTCTGCCTCACCAACCTGAACCGCCAGATCATCGCCACCCACAAGACGGTGGGCAGGTTCAAGGTGGATGTGGCCGAAGAGCGTGTCCACGACATCGACCCCAACATCAAGGTCACCACCTACAAGACCTTCTTTGGCCCTGAGACGCAGGACAGCTTCGATTTCAGCCAGTTCGACTACGTGGTGGACGCCATCGACACGGTCACCGGTAAAATTGCGTTGGTCATGAAGTGCAAGGAGGCTGGCGTCCCCATCATCTGCTCCATGGGTGCGGGCAACAAGATGGACCCTACCCGCTTCGAGGTCACGGATATTTATAAGACTTCCGTCTGCCCGCTGGCCAAGGTCATGCGCACCGAGTGCCGCAAGCGCCGCATCAAGCACCTGAAAGTCGTTTACTCCAGGGAGCCTGTCATGACTCCCATCGAGGATGACTCCATCAGCTGCAAAGACCACTGCATCTGCCCTCCGGGTACCCAGCGCAAGTGTACCATCCGCCGCTCTGTTCCCGGCTCGAATGCCTTTGTCCCGTCGGTCGTGGGCCTCATCATCGGCGGCGAGGTCGTGAAGGACCTCGTGGGCTTTGTCCCCCTGAAGGGCTGATATTGTAAAAGCAAAAACCAGTGCATCAAAGATGCACTGGTTTTTTGTTATTCACGAGATAATCTTCTCTGCGCCAGCCCAAAGCCGACGGCACTTGCCGCAAAGACGGCGTAATAGCTGGCCAGCCGGTAGAACATCAGCAGGCTCATGGACGAAGCATCGGGGAGGAAGCTGCTGTACACCAGCAGGAAGGCCGTCTCCACTGAGCCCATGCCCGCCACGTTGGGCAGGGCGTTGGAGACGAAGAGGGTCAGCGACGTGAGAAGCTGCACCTGCCAGAAGGCCAGTCCGGTATCCAGCCCCATGAACCGCAGCCCCATCCAGGGCAGGCAGAAGAGCAGGAACAGCTTGACGAGATGCACGCCCAGAATGGCGGCACAGCGGGGCTTGTCTGCCAGCAGATGGCGGCTCTCGGTGCTCAGGGTGTCCAGCTGCTGGAGCCAGCTTTCCCGCCGCTCGGCCCAGCGGCCCGTGTCGGGCAGAAAATGCAGCAGCCAGCGGGCCAGACGCTGCACCACCGGCAGGGCGCAGAGGGCGATGAGCCCCACGATGACGCCCGCTACGACAGCGTAGGCCCCGGGCAGATACCGCAGCACGCCGTCGGAGTGGGCCGCTATCCAGGGACGGCCCGCCAGAAGCAGCACGGTGGCGTAAAGCAGGACGGCAGTCTTGTGGAAGACGTATTGCAGGGTCATCAGCCCCACGCCGGGGCCGACGTCCAGCCCGCGCCGGTGGAGATACCACGTCTGAAACGGCACCGACCCTGCGCCGAGGCCCACCACATTGCCGAAGGTCCCCATCCATGCGTTGTCGATGCCCTGCCACGGCGGGAAATGGGGCAGACGGCTGCGGACGATGAGCCAGCTGGATACGCCCTCGAGAAGCGGGTAGCTCAGGCCCACGGCCAGTGCCAGAAGCCCCTGCCCGAGGGTGAGCCGGCTCAGCGCCTCGGAGATCTCGGCCCAGTGCTCCCGGAAGATGAACACCACGATGCCGGTCAGCAGGGCCAGAACGCCCAGCGAGAGCAGGGTCTTTCGGCGCGAAGGGGCGGGGGAGGCGGACGAACTCATGCGGGGACTCCTTTCAAATTTCAACAAAAACGGACTGGGATAAACTCTTAGGAGAGTATATCACAGTCCGGAGGTGTGTTTGTGAACAACTGCCAAATTTTTTGCCTCAGTTTCGGCAGAGTGATAAAGAACGGGGAGCTTATTCGCCGGTGAGCTCCTTTACAGCCTGTTGTAAACTGTCGGAAAACGCCTGCTTGGAGTAATGACCCTCGTAAAGCTCACGGCAGGCGGGACGCATGGCGGCAAGCTTTTCTGGGTGCTCGATGGCCCAGGCCAGCCGCTCGGCCAGCTTTTCGGGGTCGTCGTCCTCGTAGACGAAGCCGTCCACCCCCTCGGTGATGAGTCCGGCGGTGCCGGTGTGCTCCGACACGATGGCGGGCTTGCCGAAGATGAGGCCCTCGGTGACGAAAGTAGGCATGGGGTCGTCGCGGGAGGCGCAGACGAGGCAGGTACACTGGGCCATCAGGCTCTTGATCTCGTCGCGGGTGAGCCGCTTGACATAAAAGACGTTGTCGGGGCAGTCAGCGGTCAGGCTCCGCACGGCGTCCATCATCTCAGCCTCTGCGGCCTTGCCCACAAAGAGGAAGGATGCCTTCTTCATGGTCTCAGGCGGCAGCAGCCGGATGGCCTTGCAGAAGATGTCCTGGCCTTTCCGGTTCTCGAAGGAGCCCACGGTGGCGAACAGAGGCCGCCCGCCCGCATAGCTCAGATCGTAGTGGGAGAACTTCTCGGCGGCGTAGTCCGGCAGGCCGTAGATGAGGGGCCGGATGTTGAACTCCGGCCGCACCGAGTGCATGGCGTTGGCGGCGTGGCTGCCGACGGAGTAGAGCCGGATGTTTTCGCCCAGCTCTCTGGGGATCTGGTGGGCGATGTGGGGGTAGCCTGCAAAGGCATCGTGGAGCCACCAGAGCACCGGCACCCTCGCACCGCTCAGGGCGCGGACGGCCCGGGCCTCCACGACGGTGTTGGCCAGAACGAGGTCGGCGCAAAGGGCCAGCCCCCAGAGCAGGGGCGACTGGACACAGCCCTTGCGGGTGATGACGGTAGCTCCCGCCTCGAGGAAAAGCGGCATGGAGCCGCCGTCCTCAGGGCCGAGGACGACCACTTCGTAGCCCATGCTGCGCAGCACCGGCACGGCGCTCACCAGCACGATGGGCGCACCGGTCATGTCCAGCAGGTGGCTCATGATAAAGACGCGCTTCCCCTTTGCAGACCAGACGTCTTCGGCGCAGATGTCCCGCTCATAGTGGGCCAGCGCCAGCGGGAGGCAGACGTGGCTGCGGCGGAGCTTCGCCGCCAGCGTCAGCAGTTCGACGGGATTTTCCGGGTCGCGGGCTTCCGCCTGACAGCGGCGCAGCAGCTCCCGGGAGACGAGGGCGCAGCCCGGGCAGGCTGCAAAGCCCTGACTGTGGTAGAGGGTGGTGACGCCTGAGTAGCCGAAGACGGCGTCGCTGGTGACGTAGTCTGCGCCGCTGCGCAGTGCGTCCGCAAAGCAGGAAAGGGCCGTGGGCATCAGGAAAAGGTCTTCCCTGACCAGAAGCACACCGACGGCGCTGCCGAGGGCTTCGGGGCGGAGGCTGTCCGTCAATAAAAATTTGCGGTGGAGCTGGTCCTGCAGGGAAGCTTTCAGGGCGGCGTTCCGTCCCGGCGCATAGACGCCGAGAAAAACTTCCTGGGTGTCGAGATATTCCTGTTTGGCGAGCTGAACCCGTTGCAGAGTGGTATAACTGCTGTACATCGTATCCTCCTCTCCGCAGGCAGGCTCAATGGCTGCGATGGAACAGCCCCAGCAGGCGGCGCAGGGGCAGCGTGAGTTTCCAGCTGCTGGAAGAGAGGACGTTTTCCAGCGAGCTCTCGTAGGCTTTGCTCCGGGCGCACAGCTCGGCGTTGGCCTGATGCAGCTCGGAGAGATTCTTCTGCAGGGCCTCGATGGTCTGCTTCTGGTCAGCCGTAGTCTTTTCCAGCTGGTCGAGGTGCTTCTGCTCGCAGACGCGGGTCTTCTGGAAATACTGTACGCCCTCGAGAACGGCGGCGAACAATGGGTCGTCAGCCAGCGGCTCCAGCGGGAAGTAGCAGTAGCTCACGCCCAGCTCCATCCCGGCGGGGAAGCGGTTCAGACCTTCCAGCATGAAATTCGGGTCGTCGTTGAGGAACAGGATGCCGTCGCCGTGGAGCGGTACGCCGTTCACCGGGCGGCAGAGGATGCGGTCGTCCGAAAAGACGAAATTGGTGATGCAGCAGGGCAGCTCACCCGGGTCGAACCGCAGGGCCTGCACGGCCACCGGCAGCTCAAAGGTCGCGGTCACAGCACCGGTCAGCTCATCGGTGGTGCAGTCGGGCGCGGTCAGGGTGTCCTTTTCCGAAAAGCCGAAGCCTGCATCATAATAGAGCAGCGGCTGCAGCAGAGTGGGCGAGTCAGTATGCATCTCGCGCTGGGGGTGTGCCGCAAGGTAGGACTGCACCTTCTGTTCCAGGGAAAGGCAGCGCTCTGCCAGATGGGAAACACCTTCGTCCGAAAGCTTGAGCTGCTGTTCCAGCTCGGCGATCTTTTCCTGCAGAGCCGCAGTGTTCTCAGGAGCTGCGTTGTTCATAACCGGATTCTCCTCATAATATTATTTCACTTCAGCAGAGGGTGCACCCTCTGCAAAAAATCAGTGTTTTGCCGCAAAATGACGCTCAGGCGCTTCGGCGCGGGCGCTGCGCCGGCGGGGCGCTTCCGCCGCCTTCTGCTCCCGGCGGGAGGTGAGCCAGAACTTCAGGTCCCGGCGGCGCACCAGCAGTTCGCAGATGAGCAGGGTGGAGCCCAGCGAAAGGGTGAACTGCAGCACCATGCCCAGCACCGGGTGAGCCGCAAACTTCTGGGGCATCAGATACCAGGGAATGGCCGTGAGCTCCACGGTGTGGACGCAGAAGATGAACAGCGAACGACGGCCAATGGCCTGGATGGCGTGGGTGACAACGTTTTCCACCCTGCGCTGGAACCAGATGACGATGGAAAGGATGCCCAGGCCCGTCACGGCATCCAGCAGGATGCTCACGGGGCCGAGGGTCCACTCGGCCATCGAGACGCAGTCGGTGCTCTTGGTAAGAAGCACCAGTGCGGCCACAGCCAGCGCCGCCGCGATCATCCCGCCGCGTAGACGGGGCGGGAGAGGCTGTTCAAAGATCTTATACTTCTTGGCAAGGTGTCCCACATACAGAGCCGGAACAGTGACCATGCCCTGGCCGATGCAAAAAGGAGCCTCCCAGGTGATGCAGATGCCCCAGCCTAACAGCATGGTACCCAGCACCGCCCAGTTTATGTACTGCTCCGGGAAGATATTCAGGATGAGATCCAGCAGGACCCATGCGATCATCAGCGAGAGCAGATACCACATGGGGCCGCAGGAGAAGAACAGCTGGCCGAAATAGGTGGCCGTGTGGGGCAGGCCCAGTGCAAAGCCGCCCAGCACCTTGTAGGTCTCGTAGGTGGCGTTGTGCAGGCTGCCGAACAGGCTGTAATGGATGATAAAATGGAACACGGTGGTGGCAATGCCTGTATAGATGTAAGGCTTGAGCAGCGTTTTGAACTGCTGGTCGATGCACTTGCCGATGGAGCGCTTGCGGAAGCCGTAGCCGCTGGCAATGTAAAAGGCCGCCATCAGGGATTCGCGGTAGGCGAACATGCAAAAGGTCAGCGGGTTGATGTGGCTGGCATCGCCCATGGGGTAAAGCTCACCGGTGTGGGCAAAGACGATGGTCAGCATGCCGACACCCTTGAGCAGATCGAACATGCCCAGCGAATTTGCGGCACGGCGTTTGGTTCCCTCCATAAAAAGGTCCTCCTCTGCGCCGCACCATGTTAAAAATTAGAGATATTTATAATAAGTATAATGCTTTTTGCCCTTGCTGTCAATCAAACGCAGGGAGAAAGCACGGTAGGCGGATACCGGGAAAAGTGTACCACACTCACGGCCTGCCCGCAACAAAAGGCAGGATTTACATCCGGGTGCACAGATTGACTGCAAGTTTAAGTTGCATATTTGTGCAATTAAATCTTGCATTTAAGCCCTCTATGCGGTATACTCTAGGCTAGAGTGCCCAGAAGATTCCATTTGGCGGAAACAAAAGGGAATAATTTAACAAAAATAAACAGGGAGTGTAAAATAATGGCAAACAAGGCTTGTAACGAAGTTGTGACCGTGGCAAATATGCCGATGACCGTTTTTGATATGATCTCTGCGATGCAGAATAAGTATGCTGACCGTGTGGCGTTCCGCTATGTGGAGGGCAAGGACAGGGTGGTGGAAAAGACCTACGCTCAGTATGTGCAGGATATCCGCAAAGCGAC
>OJSO01001896.1_pt1 | contig 10926 bp, 10 predicted proteins | sample 1599521 | NCBI WGS metagenome assembly OJSO01 (sample SAMN04168659, study PRJEB22393) | human gut metagenome | biome: human gut microbiome; feature: stool | host: Homo sapiens | collected 2014-05-12 | reverse complement strand
TGGGGAAGGACTTGATTAGGAATAACTGTTCGAAGGAGAAATGATGAACCGTAGTAGATTAAGTGAAAAAGATATATAAGACAGAGAATAACTCTTGACAATACAACATATATGCTGTATTTTGTAATTACAAAACAAAAGTGGAGACAGCATATGATATTACACAATTATCTTTCGAATTCGGGAAGAGATTTAATATATGAATACATTAATAGTCTTCCGGAAGCTGAAAAAATTGATGGTTATACCGTACTGCAGCATATGGAAAAAGGAGAATTTGATAAAATTCTTTTTAAAAGATGGGAAAAGAAAGTGTATGAGGTATATTTTCAGAAAAATAACCGTGTATTCTATATTACAGTAGATAAGGAAAATATATATCTGCTCCATTCCTGTCGAAAACAGAAAAATAAAACAGAAAAAAAGGATGCAAATATAGTACGGAAGCGGGCAAAAGAATTAGGAAATATGTTAGGCAGGAAGTTTATTTAGAGGGAGTGGTCAATATGCCTTTTTTGCAAGTAAATGTAGAGCAGGAAATTCAAAAGCAAAGAGAGAACGATCCGGAGTTTAAAAAAATATGGGATGAGTCCCGTGCAGAGTATAGATTGATTGGTGAAATGATTTCTTTACGTAAAAAGAAAAAAATTACACAAAAGGAATTAGCTTTGCTGACAGGGAATAAACAACAGGTTATATCAAGGATTGAAAGGAAAGAAAGTATCCCGACAATTCGGGCATTTAGTCGTATCTTAGATGCTCTCGGGTATGAATTACAGATTGTAAAAAAGAAGTCAGTGTAATATATAATTTAAATTGGTGTCCAAATAGCATTTAACAGAAATGTTAGATGCTATTTTTTTTCAAAAACACATCCGCCCGTCACATCCCGCCAGAAACCGGTAGTATACAGATAAGAGATGCTCCAGTCCCAGCCGCAGGTGGCTTTAAAAGGACTGGCATCCAACAGAAGGGAGGAATCATCATGGAAGATACTGCAATCATCCGCTTATTTCAGGAGCGGTCACAGCAGGCAATTGCCGAATTGTCGCAGAAATACGGAAAACTCTGTCAGAGCCTGTCCCGCCGGATCTTAAATAACGAAGAGGATGCAAAAGAATGTGTTAATGATACGTGGCTTGGTGTGTGGAACAGCATCCCACCGCAGACCCCGAATCCGCTGGTCTCCTATGTCTGCAGGATTACCCGCAATCTGTCCGTCAAAAGGCTGCGGCATAACATGGCGGCAAAGCGCAACAGCTATTACGATGTATCGCTTGCGGAACTGGAAGAATGTATTCCGGCAGCGCAGGAGCAGGAGCCGTGGGAAGAACAGGAGGTGACGAAAGTCCTGGAACGCTTTTTACGGGAACTGGATACCGGCAACCGCGTGATGTTCGTCAAACGGTACTGGTATGCGGAGTCTGTCGCACAGATTGCGGAAACGTTTGGGATGAAAGAAAACAGTGTGTCCGTAAAACTGATGCGTCTGCGCAAAAAGCTGAGAAAGAAACTGGAGAAGGAGGGTGTAGTGTTATGAGAAAATCCGAAAAATTATCCGATGCAATCGGTGAAATTAGTGATGACATTATAGAGGAAGCGTATACATATAAGCCAAAACATGACATGCACCAAAGAAAGGCTTCTTTTAAATGGAGAGCAGCTGCAGCAGTTCTTGCCATGCTTGTTTTGGCGGGAGTCGGTGTGTCCGTAGGGGGAGGAACTTCCTTTTTCCGGCTTGGAACAATTGTTTCCAGATTTACGGGGAAGGCTGCAAAGGTGGTTTACCGTATCCAGGGAATTCCGGTAACACAGCAGGAAATCCAGGCAGGAGTGGCATTGCGTGTGGAAAACGGAGAAACGGTAAAAACCGCAAAAAAAGAGGTTATAAAAGATATTATTACAAAAAAGACGTTGTATGTACTTGCAAAAAAGAACGGATGTACTGTGTCGGATCAGGAATATGATGATTATGCAAAACTGCTGAAGACACAGATGAACAAAGCGGAGAACCGGAAAGAAATCCGCGATTTTTATGCGGGATTCGGTGGCGAGAGTGCTTACTGGAAGAATATGGAGCCGGTTATTCGTCAGAATCTTGCGGTGCGCAAGTATATAGACAGCCAGACAGGAACGCAGACGGAGGAAGAAATCAAACAGGAGGCATATGAAAGCGGTGCAAAGCAGACGGATCTGGATGCATTTGAACAGGTGGTGGAAGATGTCTGTGAAGAGATTGGCGATTATCTGAAAACACTGCAGAAGTCGGATGCTTCGGTATATTATTTTGCGTCTTCCGACAAAGAGCGTGTGACAGAATCTGGTGGATGAGCAGCAGTATAAAGACAGCAGTTCCTATTAACAATATTTTGCCGGATATATGGAGAAATTCCAGAAAATGTCCGATATATAAGATGATATTATGAAAAAATAAAGGGGGAATTATCATATGTCATTGACGATTCAGGCACCACATGCTAACATGAATGCATACGAAATCGGAGACGATGAAACGCGCAAAAACAAAGTATCCGACAAAGGAACCATATATGCCGGAGATCTGCAGTTTGCCCAGACCACTGGCAATGCTGCAAGCGACAAGAAACAGAGCGCCCGGAAACAGGCGATGAAGCTGATCCGGGATGCATGGGACAGTGATAACAAGGCGGTAAGCCAGCGGGATCAGATAGCGCAGCAGAAAGAGGAAAAACTCAAAGAAGTCCGTGAGTGTAACGAGGAATTGAAGCAGATTCGCGAGAGTAAAGAAATCGCGCGGCAGAGTTATGGGGTGGATTCGGATTCTCAGGAGCAGAAAGACTTAGAACTGCTGGAAAAATATCAGGATTATCAGAAAGGTGTGCAGACGGATGAATTTTCCAAGGAAGAGATAGACCGTTTGAAAGAACTGCAGAATACCCCTCTGACCGATTATCAGACCAGGGCATTACAGCTGAATGCACAAAGGGATGTCATTCTGAACAAGAAAGACAGGGCGCAGCGTAACGTGACTTCTCTGACTGAGGCAGCGGCAGATGCAAAGCTCGACCAGCTGAAATCACAGGATATGCAAAAAGCGCAGGATGCAGCGGATGAACTGCTGGATGCTTCCGATAAAGATGCTTTTGGCATGCTGATACAGGATGCGGTAGATCACATCGACGAGAAACAGGAAGAAGAGAAAGAGAAAGCAGAGAAAGCGCAGGAGAAGCGCGACGAGCAGCAGGAAAAGATTGACGAAAAGAAAGAGGAAAAACAGCAGCAGGAGAAGATGATTGAGGGTTCTGTCGAGGCAGACAGGCTGGAGGCAGATGTAACGGTGGATCAGATGGGTACGAGTAAGCTGGAGGAGGCGCAGCAGCACATCCAGACGATTCTTAAAAAGAACAATCTCGTAAACGAGGATCTGAAGGGGATTAAAATTGACTTGAATTTCTAATGCCAGGGGGATGAGGTGTAATGCAATCCGGTAACGGGATGACCATGCAGGAAGCAGAACAGGAAATCAAATATTATCAGAAGATTTTTCAGGTAGCACGTCTGTTAAAAGGAGAAGATGTTGAGCGGACATTTTACCAGCAAGGGAAAGGAACGTGCGAAAATGTGCAGGATGGATGTCCGTGCTACAGTCTCTGGAAGAAAAACGGTAAGTGCGAAAACTGCAGTTCCTATAAAGCGTTGCGGGAAAAGAAGCAGATGATTAAGCTGGAATTCCTTGAATCAGAAGTCTATCAGGTAATCTCCCGGTATATGGAAATTGATGGACAGCCATACGTCATGGAATTGATCAATCATCTGGAGGACGACACCTTAATCGACATATCCTGCAGAGAAAAGCTGATCAATAAACTGACCGGATATAATGAAAAATTATATAAGGATGTCCTGACCGGAGTTTATAATCGTCTGTATTTTGAGGAAGAGATAAAAATGTGGACGGGAAATGCCGGAATTGTTGTGATTGATGTGGATGATTTCAAGCTTTGCAATGATACATATGGACATCTGACCGGAGATATGGCACTTGCGGCGGTTGCTGGTGTGATCTGGCGTTGTATCCGCAGAGAGGATACGCTTGTGCGCTATGGTGGAGATGAATTTGTTCTTGTGCTGCCGGAGATAAAGGAAGATGGGCTGGTAGAAAAACTGCAGGAGATTCAGGAAAAGATCCAGAATGCAGTGATTCCGGGGTATTCCAATATTCAGCTTTCTGTCAGTATGGGTGCCGTGATTTCGCAGAACGAATCTGTTGAGCATGCAATGCTTCGCGCAGATAAACTGATGTATCAGGCAAAAAATAAGAAAAACATGGCCATCACCGAGAATAACATGATTGATCATGAGGGAAAGATACACGCACAGCAGCAGCCGGAAAAGATGATTCCGGAGATCCTTGTAGTGGATGATGAGGAGGTCAACCGGACGCTTCTGGATATGATTTTTTCCAAGGATTATCATGTCCTGCAGGCGGAGAGCGGAGAAAAATGCATAGAAATACTGGAACAGCAGGTCAATAGTATTTCTTTGGTTCTGCTGGATGTGGTATTGCCGAAGATGGATGGATTTGATGTCCTGACATATATGAATAAAAATCACTGGATTGAGGATATTCCGGTTATTATGATGTCCGGAGCCGATGCCCCGGAGGCTGTGAAGCGGGCATATGCACTTGGTGCAGTGGATTTTGTCAGCAAGCCATGCGATGCACAGATCGTTTATCAGCGTGTGACGAACACCATGAAATTATATGCGAAGCAGCGTCGGCTGACTTCCCTGATTACCGCGCAGATCAACGAAAAAGAGAAAAACAGCGAGATGCTGATTCATATTCTCAGTCATATTGTGGAGTTTAGAAACGGAGAGAGCGGAAGTCATGTGATTCACATTCACAAACTTACGGAGATGCTTCTGGAGAGACTGGCGCAGAAAACCGAAAAGTATCATCTGGATGGGGATACCAGAGCCATGATCGCACTTGCTTCTTCTTTGCATGATATCGGAAAAATCGGTGTGGATGAAAAAATCCTGAATAAACCGGGAAAACTGACAAAAGAAGAATTTGAGATTATGAAAACGCATACCGTCATCGGTGCAGAAATGCTGGAACAGCTTGGCATTTATCAGAACGAGCCACTGGTAAAGATTGCACACCAGATCTGCCGCTGGCATCATGAGCGCTACGATGGAAAAGGCTATCCGGATGGACTTGTGGGAGATGAAATCCCGATTTCCGCACAGGTAGTTTCTGTAGCGGATGTGTACGATGCGCTGGCGAGTGAGCGTGTTTATAAGAAAGCAGTACCGCATGAAAAGGTACTGGAAATGATCCTGCATGGGGAATGCGGACAGTTTAATCCGATCCTCATAGAATGTCTGCAGGAGATCAGTTCGCGGATCAGAAGCGAATGTTATGATGAGGAACAGGAGACCTGATATGTTAGACCAGAATACATTTACAGAAACCATACGTGCGGTACAGGATATTATCCGCACTTCGGCGGAGCCGATGACAAGAGAGGAGATCCTTTCCTATTTTAAGGATATGGATTTGAATGCACAGCAGGAAGAGATGGTGTTAGAGTTTCTGTCAACACCACATGATGATCCGCAGCCGGAAGAGAACGAACCGGAAACAAAGGAAGCGGAATATGAGGAGACCGCAGAGAAAGAAGAAACCAAAGAATCTTCTGCGAAAAAGGAATCCGTAAAAGATTCCGTCACAGACAACATTTCCACTTCTCCCATGTTTCAGATGTATCTGGAGGAACTGAAAGATATTCCGGAGTATACCAAGGAGCAGCAGATTGATATGTATAAGAAGCTGCTGGCAGGGGAAGAGAGCATGGTACACGCGCTCTCCAATGCATGGCTGCGCAACGTACTGGAAGTAGCAAAGAAACTGGCAGTTTCCCCGGAAGAATTTGAGGATATTGTGCAGGAAGGAAATATGGCACTTTTTTTAAAGCTGACAGAACTTTGCGGCTGTGAGGAAAAAACAGATGTTGAGGCAGAATTGCAGGGCGCAGTGGAGACAGCCATGAAATCATCCATTCTTGCGGATGTGGAAGAGGAACTTCTTACCGCGGTGGAAGAAGCGATGAAATCCTGCATCCGGGAACAGACCGGTGAGGATGAGAATGAAAATTCTGTGGTTGGAAAAGTTGCGCTGGTAAGTGAAGCGGTGAACTATCTGAAAAAACAGAACGGTGCACAGCCAACGCAGAAAGAACTTGCGGATTATGTCAAAATTCCGGAAGATGAGCTTGCAGATATTCTTTATATGATTGATAAGGCGAAAAAAGATTCCTGATCGAGGAACGAAACAGCCCCCCTATTTGACGGGAGGGCTGTTTTTTTACACTTCAGCTGGTGCATTTCTTCTATATAATGCACCATACGCATGACCATTTCTTTCTCTTCGGGAGTAAAATCATTAATCACAATTGTTTCTTCATTATTATTTCCAAGTAAATAATCTGTGGTTGTATGCAGGATTCTGCTTAGAATTACAAGATTTTCAAGAGAAGGTTTCGATATGCCCATTTCCCAGGCATTGACACCGGATCTTGTCATACCAAGCTGGATCGCGAGGTCACTCTGTGTCAGTCCGGATCGTTCGCGAAGATCGTGGCATTAAAACCCTCCCAATTATTATAAAATTTGTGAATTTATGTATATATTATAAGACAGGATGAAAACAATAATGATCTTTTGGGATAAGTGACAATTGACCTGATGCTATACCATGGTGTATATTATTATTTATCGCATATAAATACTAATACTTGACAAACGATAAAATCGTGATACTCTTATGATGAGTATCAGAAAAGTGGAAAATGTTTTTTGGTTTACGAAAGATCAGGGATAAAAAGGGATGAACAAGGCATTGATTATAACCACAACCAGTGGTTTTTTGTCGCAGTTCGAATTAAATAATGTCAGACTTCTTCAGGAAAAAGGATATCAGGTTCATTACGCAACAAATTTTGGTGTACCAATCTATGAGGTCAAAGATGAGACACTCCGGAATATGGGGGTTGTACTGCATCATATCAGTATTGAAAAAAATCCATTTAAAATAAGAAAGAATATATGGGCATTGCGGGAACTTATACGGATTATAGACCGCGAAGCGATCAGTGTTGTCCATTGTCATAATCCAAATGGTGGGGTATTGGGGCGTCTTGCAGCCGTACTCAGTAAAAGAAAGCCATTTGTGGTTTACACAGCACATGGATTTCACTTTTTTCAGGGAGCACCGGTAAAAAACTGGTTGTTTTATTATCCGGTAGAAAAAGTTCTGGCAAAATTTTCAGATATTATCATTACCATAAATCATGAGGATTATACGAGAGCAGATAAATTTCATTATAAAAAAGATGGGGGAGCAGCACTGATTCCGGGAGTTGGTGTAGATCTTGAGAAATTTTATCCATTAAAAGAAGATGAAGTTCATGAACGGGATACCTTAAGAAAAGATCTCGGAATTCCGGAGCATGCATTTCATATTGTATCTGCAGGTGAAATCAATAAAAACAAAAATCACAGAGTAGTAATTGAAGCAATTGCAAAACTTGCACGTTCGGACATCTACTATAGTATTTGCGGAGAAGGTCCTAATAGAAAAAATCTTGAAACAGAGATTAAAAAGTACGGGTTATCCGACCGGGTTTTCTTGCAGGGATATCGGAATGATATGCCAAAAATATGGAGAACCGCGGATATTTCTGTATTTCCGTCTTTGCGTGAAGGTATGGGAATGGCAGGATTAGAAGCAATGGCGAGTGGAATTCCATTAATTGCAGCAGATAATCGGGGAACCAGAGAATATCTTATAGATCAGGAGAATGGGCTGGTTTGTAATGCTGCTTCTGCAGACGAGTTTGCAAAAGCAATTCTTTCTTTATATGAAAATAAAGAACAAAGACAACGATATGCCGCAAGGGCGCAGAATACAGTTAAAAAATTTTCACTCCATGAGTCTGCGGCAAAAATGAGTCAGATCTACCAGAAACTGCCGAAGGTACCGGAAGTTACTATAGAAAATGACCGGGAGAGACCCATGATATCGGTGATCATGGGAGTTTACAATCAACAGGATCTTGAGGTTTTTGAAAAGGCAGTAAATTCTGTATTGCAACAGACATATCGGAATTTTGAGTTTTTAATATACAACGATGGATCTTCTATCAAAAAAGTAAACACATATATGAAAGAACTGGAAAATAAAGATTCAAGAATTCGCGTCATTGGTTCGAAAGCAAATCATGGACTGGGGTATGCGTTAAATCAATGCATTGCCAGTGCAAGGGGAAAATACCTTGCACGGATGGATGCCGATGATATTTCCCATCCAAAACGATTTGAAGAAGAAATCAGTTTTTTGAAAGACCATCCCGAATATATGTGGTGCGGAACAAACTGCAAGCTGGTTGATGACAGAGGCATATGGGGAGAGGGAGTCCGCCCGGAGGAGCCGGGTACGGACGATTACCTGAAATATTCGCCGTATATTCATCCAACCGTCATGTACCGTGCCAGCCTGTTCAAAAAGGTGGCTGGGTACGATGAAGGAAAAAAGACTGCGCGATGCGAGGATTATGAATTGTTTATGCGTTTGTTCGGACTGGGCTACAAAGGTTATAACATCCAGAAGTGCCTGCTTGATTACCGGGTAGACCGGGAAAATTATCACAATCGGTCATGGAAAAACCGGTTTCATGAAGGTCAGGTGCGTTATGAAGGATTTCGTGGTCTTGGAATCCTCTGGCCGAAAGGCTGGCTCTATATTTTTCGTCCGATGGTCAGCAGATTTGTACCGTCCAGCATGATCGTGAGAAAAAAGGAGCGTATGGCAGACTTATGAAACATCAGGCAACGATACAACCGCGAATGGAAACGTACCGTACGCTGTTAAAACAGAATACTTTTCTGTCCGGTGCTGCAGAGGAGTGCCTGAAGCAGCTGTGTGCACCGGAGGATCAGATATATGTCACCTTATGGGCACCGGCACTGGTACAGTATGTAGCATGGGTTTTGGAAGAGGCACAAAAAAACAGACAGAAAAGACTGTATTTTCTGGCAAGGGATGCATATCCGATGTATCTTGTTGCAAAGAAAATGGTGGAATATTTACATATTCCCATAGAAATCTGTTATCTGCGAGTATCCCGTTATGCTTTGCGTATTCCAGAATATCATCTCCTCGGGGATGCGTGTCTGGATCGCATATTTCTTTCGGGGATTGATATCAGTTTCTATCAAATCTTAAACCGTGCGGCACTCCGTGAAGAAGAGATGATTGCTGTATGCAGGGAAATCAATTATCAGAGACCGTTACATGCAACCTTAAATCGGAAAGAAATTTTCAATTTAAGAGAACGGGTAAAAAAATGTTGTGCGGAAGGAACGACACATTTGCTGGAGAGGATTTATGAGAAGTCAGACGCAGCATATGAGACTACCATTGGATATCTGCGGCAGGAAGGCCTGCTTGACAATGTCCGTTATGCAATTGTTGACAGTGGATGGGTAGGAACCATCCAGAAAAGTATGCAGACACTTTTGGCACAGGAAAAAACCGGAATTACTTTGACGGGATACTATTTTGGATTATATGAGTATCCGGTAAACCGAAACAATTGCAGATATGAGGCATATTATTTCATGCCAAAGGGGAATATCAGAAAAAAGGCAGGATTCAGTAACTGTCTTTTTGAAGTGATGTACAGTGAACCTTGTCCGATGATAAAAGCTTATTGCTGTGAAGCCGGACGATATATTCCGGTATTCTCGCAAGTAGAGAATCCAAACACAGAGCAGCTAAAGAGAAACAATGAGTTACTCCGGATGTTTATGGATCATCTGTCGAAGCAGCCGGAACATAAAGCAGCCATGCTATGTCAGAAAGATATAGCAGGAAAGTTGTATGAAACCATCATGTCCAGACCAAATCGATGGGAAGCAAAATACTATGGGATGCAGCTGTTTTCGGATGATCTGTCCGATGAACATATGCGCTGTATCGCCAATCGCCTGACGCAGAGAGAAATTAAAGACTTGAGAATTCTTTCAAAATTATGTATCATGTTGGGGTTGTCAAAAAAGGTAATCCATGAAAGCGGGTGGATTGAAGGGACAATCGTCAATGCGGGAAAACATATTTCTTCAAATCTGAGATCCGCAAGAATGGCAAAGTATGTAACACATTTAAGGCAGAGCCTTAAAGCAAAATAGATAAAGAGGATTGCAATGTTTGAAACAGTTGGTGTCATGGCCGTAAGTGCCTGCATCTTACAAATGGTGTATGAAAAAATAGAAAAACAACGTCCGGTTGTTGATTACACGGAAGAAAACAAAAAGTTCCGGGAACAGAAAGAACAGGAAGCAAAAGAGTGGTCGGTACAGATCCTGCCATACCTTGAAAAGGAAAAAGAGCAAAGATCTGAGCCACCGGTTATCTGTGTAGAGGATCTTACTATGCGGTTTCGGATTGCAACCAATAATGTGTCAGGTATTAAGGAATATCTGATACAGACCCTTCGAAAACAGATGTCATACAAAGAACTGTATGCATTAAATCATATTAACTTTAACGTATATCGTGGAGAAATTGTAGGGGTGATCGGAACGAATGGTTCCGGAAAATCAACCCTGTTAAAGATTGTATCAGGTGCGCTCAATCCAACCTCAGGAAGAGTAGTTGTGGATCAGCGGAAGGTCCAGCTTCTCACGCTTGGTACCGGGTTTGATTTTGAACTGTCCGCAAAGGAAAACGTGTATTTAAATGGAGCAATCATTGGTTACTCCAAAGCATTTATTGACGAACATTATCAGGAAATCGTAGATTTTGCGGAATTAGAAGGATTCATGGAAGAAAAAGTAAAGAATTTTTCTTCCGGTATGGTTTCCAGGCTGGGCTTTTCC
>OJSO01001863.1_pt1 | contig 11086 bp, 8 predicted proteins | sample 1599521 | NCBI WGS metagenome assembly OJSO01 (sample SAMN04168659, study PRJEB22393) | human gut metagenome | biome: human gut microbiome; feature: stool | host: Homo sapiens | collected 2014-05-12 | reverse complement strand
TTTCGAGCAGCACCGTGTCGCCCGCCGGGAAGTTGAAGACCACCACGTCGTTGCGTTTGATCCTGCGCAATCCCTTGAGCCGGTGGTAGGGCCACTTGACCGCCTCGGAAAACGATTTTTTCGTCTGCGAAAAGGGCATCGTGTGGTGTACGAACGGGAACGACAGCGGCGTGTTGGGCATCTGCGGACCGTAGGTCACCTTGCTCACGTAGAGGTAGTCGCCGATCAGCAGCGACTTTTCCATCGACGAGGTGGGGATGACGTACATCTGGAAGATGAAGATGTGCACCAGCGACGCCACCACCGTGGCGAAGATGATGGCGTTGATCCATTCGTAGACGGTCTTGTAGGTCTTGCTCCGCTGGCAGAGGCGCACGTTGTGGCACCACACGTAGCGGTAGAAGAACTTCGAAATGTAGAGGTCGAAGATCACCACCAGCCCCAGCAGCATCCATAGGTTGCCCGTCCATACGACGAACCACAGCGTGTAGAGCAGCGAGGCGAGCGTGAAGCCGACCCATTTGTTACGGAAGAATGCCTTGATCTTTCCCATGTCCTAATCTTATCTTATTTCAGCAGGTCGTCCATCGAGTAGACGCCCTGTTTGCCGCAAAGGAACTCGGCGGCTATTACGGCCCCCATTGCTAACGTGCGGCGGTTCTTAATCGTATGTTTCAGCTCGAGAATATCGTCCTCCGACTCGTAGGTCACGGTGTGTATGCCCGGTACCATGCCCTCGCGTACGGAGCCGATCACGACTTGTTCCGGCGTCGCTTCCGCGGGGCTTCCGATGCGGTTCGCGGCGTGTTCGATCCCCGGGGCGTAGTTCACCCACTCCGTCTTGGCGGGCAGGCCGGCGATGACGCCCTCGGCCAGCGTGATGGCCGTACCGCTCGGCGCATCCTTCTTCTGGGTGTGGTGTACCTCCCCGATGCGTACGCCGTAGCCGCCCACGCGGCCGATCATCTCCGCCAGTTGGCGGTTGAGGCGGAACATCAGGTTTACCCCCAGGCAGTAGTTCGAGGCGTAGAACAGCGCCCCGCCCTTCTCGCGGCACAGTTCCTGGAGCTCCGGCAGACGATCCGTCCAGCCCGTCGTGCCGCTCACCACGGGGGTGGCGTTCTCGATGCAGGTGCGGATATTGCCGTAGGCGGTCGTGGGCATGGTGAATTCCAGCGCCACGTCCGCCTGTGCGAGGTTGGCGGCGTTCAGGTCGGACGCGTTGTCCGTGTCGATCACGAGCGCTACGCTGTGGCCGCGTTCGAGGAGTATCTTCTCGATCTCGCGCCCCATCTTGCCGTAACCTATGATAGCTGCTTTCATATTTTTCCGGATTATAAAGTCGTGCAAATCCCGTACGGGGGCTGCGGAGCCGGGCGCAGGTGCAGACTTTGCCTGCACGCTGCCGGGGCCGCCTGCCTAAGCGGGAATTTATTGTTCGCAAAGATAATACAAGCTGCGCCGACTGCCAAATTTATTTGGCGGTTGTGGCCGTGCGGTTTATTTTTCGGGGGAATCGGCGCCCGCACGGCATACCTCCGCCCTGCTTCTCCTCCGTCCTTCCCGTCGATTTTGGCACGAAAATGCGAAATACTTCTTTATTTGAGAAATAATTGTTAACTTTCTGCTGCTTTCAGCTTTTAATGTGAAATAGAAACAAGTCGAAATATTTTTATATTGTAAGGGATATGAAAAACGAATCAAAGAAAACACGCACCGAATGCGACCTGCTCGGTTGCGTAGAAGTGCCGGACAACGTATTGTACGGCGTGCAGACCATGCGCGGACTGGAGAATTTCGCCATCAGCAAATTTCGCCTGTGCGAATACCCGCGTTTCATCGAGGGGCTGGCCATCGTCAAACTGGGTGCCGCCATCGCCAACCACGCGATGGGGCTTCTCTCCGACGAACTTTTCGGAGCCATATCGCAGGCCTGCCGCGAAATCATGGCGGGCAGGTTCCACGAGTTCTTCCCCGTGGACATGATCCAGGGCGGCGCGGGCACCACGACCAACATGAACGCCAATGAGGTCATCGCCAACCGTGCGCTGGAGATCATGGGGCACGCGCGCGGCGAATACCAGTACTGCTCGCCCAACGACCACGTCAACTGTTCGCAGTCGACCAACGACGCCTACCCTTCGGCCATCCACCTCGGGCTTTACGCCACGCACCTCGAACTGCGCCGGCACCTCGAAGCGCTGATCGCAGCCTTCGGGCGCAAGGGCGACGAGTTCGCCCGCGTGCTCAAGATGGGGCGCACGCAGTTGCAGGACGCCGTACCCATGACCCTCGGGCAGACGTTCCACGGTTTTGCGAGCGTCCTGCGGGGCGAGGTCGACAACCTCGACCATGCGGCGCAGGAGTTCCTGTCGATCAACATGGGCGCCACGGCCATCGGCACGGGCATCTGCGCCGAGCCGGGCTATGCCGAGCGCTGTACGGCGGCCATCCGGGAGATCACCGGCTGGGACGTGACGCTGGCCGAAGACCTCGTCGGGGCGACGTCCGACACGGTCTGCATGGTCGGCTACTCCTCGGCGATGAAGCGCATCGCGTCGAAGATGAACAAGATCTGCAACGACCTGCGGCTGCTGTCGTCGGGGCCCCGCTGCGGGCTGGGCGAGTTCAACCTCCCGGCACGCCAGCCCGGTTCGTCGATCATGCCCGGCAAGGTCAACCCCGTGATTCCCGAGGTGATGAACCAGATCGCCTTCAAGGTCATCGGCAACGAGCTGTGCGTGACGATGGCCGACGAGGCGGCGCAGATGGAGCTCAACGCCATGGAGCCGGTGATGGCGCAGTGCTGTTTCGAGTCTGCCGAACTGCTGATCAACGGCTTCGACACGCTGCGCATCCGCTGCGTCGACGGCATCACGGCCAACGAGGAGAGGTGCCTGCAATATGTCCGCAACAGCATCGGCGTGGTGACGGCGCTCAACCCGATCATCGGCTACAAGAACTCCACGAAGATCGCCAAGGAGGCGCTGGAAACCGGGCGCGGCGTCTACGAACTGGTGCTCGAACACGGCATCCTCAACCGCGACGAACTGGACGAGGTGCTCCGGCCCGAGAATATGATCCATCCCGTAAAACTGGCGATAAAACCGCGGCGCTAACCGATTTTTTTGTATTTTTGCGCAAACCACTCCGATCGCGATGCGCTATTTTCTGGAACTCAGGTACAACGGGGCCGCCTATTGCGGCTGGCAGCGGCAGCCCGACCAGCCGTCGGTGCAGCAGACGCTCGAACGGGCGCTCGCTACCCTGCTGCGCGAACCGGTTGCTCTGACGGGCGCCGGGCGTACCGACACGGGGGTCAATGCGGCCTATTACGTGGCGCACTTCGACTGCGAACGTCCCGTCGCCGATCCTGCGCAGACGGTCTACAAACTCAATTTCCTGCTGCCGGGCGACATTGCCGTGGGAAGCATGACGCCCGTGGACGACGGCGCGCACGCGCGTTTCGCGGCGCGCGAGCGCGAATACCGCTACTACATCGAGCTGCGCAAGAACCCTTTTACGCGGGGCACGACGTGGCAGTATTACGTGCCGCTGGATGTCGGGCGGATGAACGAGGCGGCGGCCTGGCTGCTGCGCTACGACGATTTTACGTCGTTCGCCAAGCTCAATTCGAACAACAAGACCAATATCTGCCGCGTCATGCACGCGGCATGGACGGTCGACGGGCAGGGCGTGCTCTGCTTTACGATCCGTGCCGACCGTTTCCTGCGCAACATGGTGAGGTCGCTGGTCGGGACGCTGGTCGACGTGGGGCGCGGGCGTTATAGCCCGCAGCAGTTCCGCGAGATCGTTGAAAGCCGCGACCTGTCGCGCTCGAGTGGCGGCGCCCCTGCGCAGGGGCTTTTCCTGAGCGATGTGGTCTATCCGGCGGACGTGTTTGAACGTAAGGTATTTTACTGATTTTAATAAATAAATATTATCGACTATGATTGGGACTATTATTTGGCTTATCGGTGTCTTCTGCGCAATATGGTGCGTGATGGACATCTTCAAGAAAAACATTTCGACCGCGGGCAAGGTGATCGCTTCGATCGTGGTGCTGCTCACCAGCTGGCTGGGTTTTGCGGTGTATTACTTCTACGCCAAAGACCACTTGCAGGAGTGGTTCAGGTAAAAAACTGAAAGGATTCGAAATGAGGGAGGTTCCGCCAGGAAACCTCCCTCGTTTTTTTGATATTGGGAATTAAATAGCTATATTTGGAAGCCAATTCCAACTTGTATGAAAAAATCCCTGTGGACGCTGTTGGCTGTCGGATGGATGGCCGCTTCTTCCGCGACACCTCCGGCGCATCTCGTAGATTCGCTGAAATCTGCTTGCCAATCGGAGCCGGATGCCCGCAAACGGGTCGATATCCTGCTGAACCTGAAAGACCTGAACGACTCGTCGGAAGACGAATTGTATTACAGCCGCAAACTGTTCGACGAGGCCGCCGCCGTCGGGGACGGATTTGCCGTCGGGGCGTCGCTGGGGTCGCTCGCTTCGTATTACATCTCTTCGCCCGGTGCCGGGGATTCGCTCGCCCGGATACTGGCGCAGGCGGAACCGCTGATGCGGGGCAGCGGCATGGAGGGGCTCGGGGCTTATTACCGCATGGTGGAGCTGGCACGCAGGATACAGGTTGCCGGGGCGGAGGAGTCCGCGCGGCTGTGCCGTGAATACATCGACTCGGTACGGACATTGCCTCCGGGCGATGTGTACGAAGAGGCGTCGCGGCTCTTCCTGAAAGGTATAGCCGCCTTCAGGCTGGTCTCGGCCGAAGGAAACCTGCAGATGGAGCGCGGCCTGCCTTTCTGGAACGACGAACTCGCCCTTCTGGAGCGGATGCGCCCCACGGCTCGCCGGAATTTCCATGCCAACCTGATTACCTGCCTGATCGCGGCTTACAGTAGTGTAAAGGATCAAAGCGGGCTGGTGCATGCGGCCGACGGTTACCTTGCGATGCTCGACGATTATTACCGCGATCCGGAGATCGTGCGGCGCAGGCCTTATATTTCCAAGGAGATGTCCTATTTGGTCTGCTATTACACGATGTGTACCTCGCCGCTGCTCGACGAGCGCAATTTGCAGGCGTATTACGAGCGTTACCGCCGTTTCGCGGACTCCGCGGCGGCGGATGCGGGCAACCTGCTGACCAACAGGCAGGGATTCTATACGATCAGCGCAGAGTATTACAACCGCCGGGGCGATTACCCCAGGGCGCTGGCTTACCTCGATTCGCTGACGGTACAGTTGCGTCCGGGCGGTGTTACGTCGCAGTTGGTGACGATATACGCCAACAAGGCCAAGATCCTCGAGCGCATGGGACGCTACAAGGAGGCATGCGGGGTTTATAACGAAGTGGTCGGCCTGCGCGACTCGCTCTCGTCGCACAGGTATGCCGAGAAGGTGGGCGAACTGGAAGTGCAGTACGGACTGGACAAGGCGGAGCGTGATAAAGCATTGCTGTTGGCGCAAAAACGGCAGAACTCGCTCTACTTCGCCCTGACTATCCTGCTGCTGGCCGTCATCGCCGTTGTCTACCTGTGGCGGAACCTGCTGCGCATCAAGCACCTGCAGCACAACCTGTCGGTCGAATCGCAGCGCGCGCAGGAGAGCGAGCGGCTCAAGCGGGATTTCATGGGTTCGATGAGCCACGAAATACGCACGCCGCTCAATGCCATAAGCGGCTTTGCCGAGCTGATTGCCGGGGAGGACCTCACGGAGGAAGAGCGCCGGGAGTTCGCACAGATCATCCGCGACAATACGCAGCTCTTCACTTCGCTCATCAACGATATGCTCGAAGTGTCGCAGCTGGATAATACGAGTGCCGAACTGCCCCGGAAGCTGCTCGACATCAGCAAGATCATCCGTGCCGAAATGGAACACCTGCCCGTAAAGGAGGGCGTGGAATACCGGCTGGAACTCGCGACCCCGGAGATCGTATTCCCGTTGCACCGGAGTTATGTGTCGCTGCTCGTACGCGAGTTGCTGAAGAATGCCGTCAAATTCACCGAACAGGGATCCGTGACGGTCGAATGCGGCCTGACGGGGCCGGATACGCTGACCTTGTCGGTCACCGACACGGGCTGCGGCGTGGAACCCGGGCTGGCGGAAAAGATTTTCGATCGCTTCTACAAGGGCGATCCCTTTGCGCAGGGGCTGGGACTGGGCTTGAGCCTCTGCCGGCTGATCGTGGAGAAACTGGGCGGTACGATTGTCCTCGACACCTCCTATACCGGGGGTGCACGGTTCGTGGTGACGCTCCGGGATGCCTGACCTGCGGTTCCCGGAACGGGTTTCTGACGTCGTACGGCGTTTGTGAACCTGCAGCCGGATCGGTGTGTCGCCCTGTGGAAATACCGTTATAACAAAACGCCCCTCGTGATAAGAGGGGCGTTTTGTCTGCCATGCGGGTTAGAGGTGTATCGCCTCCCCCAATGCCGCCTCGGCCGCCTCCATGACCCCTTCGTTCATCGTGGGGTGTGCATGTATCGTGCGGGCGATCCGGTGTGCCGTGGCACCCAGCATCCGAGCCAGCGTCGGCTCGGCGATCATCTCGGTGACGTTCTGTCCGACCATGTGCGCCCCCAGCAGGGTGTCGTCCTCGCCGAAGAGGAGTTTCACGAAGCCGTCGCGGTCGCCCGCGGCGGTCGCCTTGCCCGAAGCCGTGAACGGGAAACGCCCTACCTTATAGGCGACACCCCGCTCCTGCGCCTGCTGCTCGGTCATGCCGACCGAAGCCACCTCGGGCGAGGTGAATACGCACGACGGGATGGCCGAATAATCCACCGGGGCGGGATCGAGGCCGCAGATGGCCTCTACGCAGCAGATGCCCTCGGCCGAGGCCACGTGTGCCAGCGCCGGGCCGCCCACGATGTCGCCGATGGCGTACACGCCCGGGACATTGGTGCGGTAGAATTGGTCGACGAGCACTTTGTCGCGCTCCACGGCGATACCCAGCTCTTCGAGGCCGATCCCCTCAATGTTGGACTTGATCCCCACGGCCGAGAGCACGATGTCCGCCGTCAGGGTTTCGGGGCCCTTTTTGCCCTCGATCTCGACCTCGCAACGCCCTTCGGCGTTGACCCTGACCGATTTCACGGTCGTCGAGGTCATCACCGCCGCCCGCAGTTTGCGGAATGCGCGCTCCATCGCCTTCGATACCTCCTCGTCCTCGAGCGGCATCATGCGGGGCATGTATTCGACGATGGTGACCCGCACGCCCAGCGCGGCGTAGAACCACGCGAACTCGCTGCCGATGGCTCCCGAACCTACGACGATCATTGATTCGGGCAGGCGCGTGAGCGTCAGCGCCTGCCGCGACGAGATCACATGCTCGCCGTCGATGGGCATGAAGGCCATTTCGCGCGGCCTGGCTCCCGTGGCGAGGACGATGTGGTCGGCCTCGTACTCCGCCCCGTCGACGTCTATGCGCCCCGGGGCCGTGAGCCGCCCGAATCCGGGGATCAGGTCGATCTTGTTCTTGTTCAGCAGGAACCGCACGCCCTTCGACATGGTTTCGGCCACGCTGCGCGAACGCGCCACGATGGCTTCGAGGTTGGGGCGCACCTCCCCTGCGAGTTCCAGTCCGTAATGCTCCGCGTTTTTGCAGTATCCGTAGACCTGCGCGCTCTTGAGCAGCGCCTTGGTCGGGATGCAGCCCCAGTTGAGGCAGACGCCTCCCGGTTCCGAACGCTCCACGAGCGCCACCTTTTTACCTAACTGCGCAGCGCGTATCGCCGCTACATAACCGCCCGGGCCGCTGCCCACGATGATGATGTCGTACCGCATCATTTCACTACTTTTAGTATTTCACCATTGTCTTTGGCCACGGCGCGCTTCCATTTCTCGTTGTAGCCCGGGAACTGGATCTTGCCGGGAATCTGTTTCCCGTTTCCGTTATCCACGAAATGTGCCGCAGAGCCGTCGCCGTCGAGGAACGTCAGCACGTCGCCGTGCTCGCTCTTGACGTTGCCGTCCATGTATTTCACCAGCAGATAGTTGTTGAGCCGCTGCCAGCGGTCGAACAGCTGCTGCGCCGTCTCCACGCTCAGCTGCGTGAGGTGGCTGCGGCGTGCCTCGGGCGACATTTTTCCGACTCGGGCGTTGAGCGCCTGCACGTTGCGGAGCATGTCGTTCTCCCACTTGTCCGTGACCTTGCGGATGTCCGCGGAGATCATGTCGTAGCGCATGTAGGCAAAATTGGTCGTGCGGTTGAAGAGCCAGAACGCCGACGTGGGCGAATATTCGAGCATCGAGCCGTTGTCCTCGCGGAAACATCCGGGGACCTCCTGCGCCGAGCAGAAGATCGGCGTCAGGCACGAGGTGGCCGCGTCGTCCACGCCGAACCAGAGGATGCCCATGTCGCGCGTCACGTCGGGCCGGGCCTGCGCCACGAACCAGAATCCGGTCTGCTGGGTGGCCGTGGCGCGCTCGTTGACGTACTTCACGCCGTCGACCTCGAATTCCATCGGACGCCAGCGGTAGGGGCAGTTGTGGCCTCCGGCGCCGAGATCCGTGGTCATGTCCATCGGGGTCCCCTCGTAGTGGTCGCGCATGCAGTCGAAGAGCGTCTTGGGCGACACCTTCGCGCGGGGCTTGACCCACAGCGGCATGCGGTTGTTCTTGTTGTGGCCCATCGCGTAGTCGGTGTATCGGTCCATGTCGTCGGCCACGGTGCGGAAGAAGGCCCACACGCGGGCTTCGCAGGCGCGCATGCCGCCGAAGTCGAGCGGCGCGTAGGCGTCCGAGAAGCTGAAATCGGCGTCTGGGCCGTCGTAGTAACCCATTTCACGGGCGAACGAGATCACGTCCGGGGAGTAGAGGCAGTTCTCGGGATCGTCCTTCGGGAAGGTGGTGATGCGGGCCTGGTTGGCGTGGGCCGAGACGTAGCCGTCGGGAATGCGGCGGGCCACCCAGACGATGCCTTTGCGGGCGTTGCCGCCCTTGCCGTCGTCCTTGAAACCCTTGCCGATCAGCTCCATGATCCACGCCTCGTCGGGGTCGGCGATCGAGAACGATTCGCCGCTCGACGCGTAGCCGTAGGTGTCGGCCAGCTCGGCGATCACGCCGATGGCCTCACGCGCGGTTTTGGCACGCTGCAAGGTGATGTAGATCAGCGACCCGTAGTCCATGCGGCCCGTCGAGTCCTCCAGTTCGGGGCGGCCTCCGTAGGTCGTCTCGCCGATGATGAGCGAATGTTCGTTCATGTTGCCGATGGTCGACCAGGTTTCGCGGACCTGCGGGATGTCCGTCAGGTAACGGCCCGTGTCCCATTCGTAGACGGGCAGCATCGCCCCGGACTTGTGCTTGCCGCCGGGGGTGTGGTACAGTGCGCCGTAGAGCGCGTGGGAGTCCGCCGCATAGGTGACCATCACCGAACCGTCGGTCGAGGCTCCTCGGGTGACGATGAAATTGGTGCAGGCCGACGCCGCGCCGTATGTGAGGGCGGCCGCCGCTGCAAGAATCAATCGGATTTTTTTCATGCTTTTCAGGTTTTGAGACCAAAGATACGAAAAAGTCGGATGGATTCAAAACCGAATCTTCCGACTGATGAATAAAAGTGTCGTTACGACGCCAAAGATGGAAAACAAATCGGATAACGGCGAAAAAACGTTATCTTTGTGAGCGGATGCGCTTTCTGCGCACCCCGGAAATACCCCCCCCCGGAGTGGCGGTAAAAATATGAAATCCAGTTATTTGAATGAGAAAGATGCTGTTTCTGCTCCTTTCCGGGGCGATCTTCGGGGCCTGTTCTTCGGACAAGGACCGGGTTCCCGTTTTCGTGAAGAACGTCGTCATGCCGCCCGATTCGTGGGTCTTTGCGCCCGGCGACGGGGTGACCGTCTCGGCCGAAGGGTTCGAGGCTGATGACGAAATCATGCTCGAAATCCATTGGCAGGAGAGTGCCGAGGGGTTCGCTCCGGAGGGCTATGCCAAGGGCGTGCGCGGGATCGTCATGGTGCGTTCCGCCACGAGCGTCACCTTTCTGGCCCCGGGGCACTACCCCGCTTCGACGGTTCGGGTGCTGTTGCTCCGCCGCGGCAGGATGATGCCGCTGGGCAAGATCCGCGTTGCCAACGGAACCCCGAAAGCCGAAGCGCTCTACGGCATTTCGAAATCCGATACGGACGAAACCCTGATCGAGCGCATCGACCTGTCAACGGGCGGGGTGACACGGGTTGCGACGCTCGGCATCGGCCGGGGAATCGCCTGCGCCGTGGGGCTTCCCGGCTCGGGCTGGATTTACGGCGTCTGCTCCGGTTCGATGGCAGGTTTCGACCTCACGATGAATTATTATGACGATTTCGGGTACCGGAATTACCTGTTTGCCGGGCAGGTCACCGATTCCTCCGTCGGACTCATTTCCCACGACGCGGGGCGGCTGACGCTGACGACCCGAAGCGCGACCCGCTCTCCCTCCCCGGTTCCGGTCTCCTGGCAGGTGCCCGACGAGGTTGTGCAGACGCTGGCCGTGCAGCCGTTCGTGCGGGTCGGTTCCGACCTGCTGCTCGCGCAGCGCAATGCCGACGGGACGTGCGCTCCGCTGGTGTTGAGGGTCTACGGCGGGGCGGGACCGGGCGAAGCCGTCGGGGCCGATGCGATGATCCCCTTTTGGACCGTGGTCGCCTCGGCCGACGAGCCGGACAGGATGGTTCAGGCGGGCGGCTATGCCGTTTCGGCCGGGGGCAAAACGCAGCTGCGGCTGTTCAACGCCGCCGGTGACGGCGCTTTCGGCGAGACGCTGGCCGAAGTTCCGGGCACGGCGCTTTCGGTCACGGAGTACGCTCCCGATAAGGATTCGCTGGAAATCTACCTGCTGTGCGAGGCGGACGGCATGCGCCGCATTCACGTCTACGATGCGCTGAAGAAGACGCAGCGAACCCTTCCCGGGGAGTTCGGCTGCTCGGAGATCGTCATGGCGAAATAGTGTTTTCGTGCAGAAAAACGAGTCGCAGACCCGGATTTTTCCCGGGTCTGTTTCGTGTTGTACGAATTTTGCGTATTTTTACCGGGCAAATACCGAAAAACTTATGTCTTCAATAGCCTGTCAACTGTCGTTCGTGCGCTCGACGCTTCCCG
>OJSO01001858.1_pt1 | contig 11130 bp, 7 predicted proteins | sample 1599521 | NCBI WGS metagenome assembly OJSO01 (sample SAMN04168659, study PRJEB22393) | human gut metagenome | biome: human gut microbiome; feature: stool | host: Homo sapiens | collected 2014-05-12 | reverse complement strand
CGATGATGCACCCCGAGGGGATGCGGGCGTTGTCCAGAAGGGTGGCGCCCATGCCGATCAGGCAGTTGTCGCCGATCACCGCGCCGTGGATGATGGCGTTGTGGCCCACCGAGACGTCGTTGCCGATGATCGTCTGCGAAGGGTGCTTCGCCTTGTCGTAGATGGTGTGGAGCACCACGCCGTCCTGGATGTTCGTGCGGTCGCCGATGACGATCCGGTTCACGTCGCCCCGCAGCACGGCGTTGTACCAGATCGAGCAGTCGCGGCCGATGGTCACGTCGCCCAGAATGACGGCCGTTTCGGCCAGAAAGGTGTTCTCTCCGATCACAGGCTCATGCCCGCGGACTTTTCGTATAAGCGCCATATCTGAATTTCTGATTTTTAATTAATTTCTCTTGGCTTCCTGCCACAGCTCCTCCATCGCGCCGAGCGACATCTCGTGAAGCGTATATCCTTTTGCCGCAGCGCGTTCCTCCATGTAATTGAAGCGTTGGATGAACTTCTTGTTCGTGCGTTCCAGCGCCGATTCGGGGTCCACGCCGTAGAGGCGGCAGGCGTTGACGAGCGCGAACAGCAGGTCGCCGAATTCGCCTTCGAGGTCGGTCTTGCTGCCCGATTTCATTTCGGCTTCCACTTCGCCCAGCTCCTCGCGGACCTTGTCCCAGACATCCTCCTTCTGCTCCCAGTCGAAACCCGCCCCGGCGGCCTTTTCGCCCATGCGGTAGGCCTTGACCATCGCCGGGAGCGAGCGCGGAACACCGCCCAGCGTGCCGCTCCGGCGGTTCTTCTTGCGGAGTTTCAGCGTCTCCCAGTTCTCCTTGACCTGGTCGGGCGTGTTGGCGTGAATGTCGCCGTAGACGTGAGGGTGGCGGTAGATCAGCTTGTCGCACAGCGCGTCGGCCACGTCGCCGAAATCGAATGCGCCCTCTTCCTCGCCCAGTTTCGAATAGAACACCACGTGCAGCAGCAGGTCGCCCAACTCCTCCTTGATGCCCTCCATATTGTGGTCGGTGATGGCATCGGCCAGTTCGTAAGTCTCCTCGATGGTGTTGCTGCGCAGCGAGTCGAATGTCTGCTCGCGGTCCCAGGGGCACTCGCGGCGCAAGGTGTTCATCACCTCCAAAAGACGGGCCGTGGCCTTCAGACGTTTATCTTCCATGTCGCAAATTATTTTTTCACACCGGGCGCAGAAGCGGAATCTGTCCGTGATTCGCCGCCGTCCGCCCGCTAAAACCGTGGTTTTACTCCGGCAAAGGTAGCACATTCGGCGGAAAAAAAGTAACTTTGCGGGAAACAAAATCCTCACGTCGCATGAAATTACGACTTCTGATCCTCTTGACAACAGCCCTTTGCGGCCTGTGCACCGCCGCGGCGCAACCCGCCCCGGAAAAGACGACGCCCCGCGAAGGGATCTTCACGTTCGGTCCCGGAACGACAATCTCCGCCGACCGCGAACTGGCCCCCCTGGCCGAATACGCCGCCGAATACCTCGGGTGCGGGGTCCGCAACGGCATGGCGGGGGAAGGCTCCGTCGTGCTGACGCTCGACGCCCCGGACGGGGAGCCGTCGGAGGCTTACACCCTCGACATCGCGCCCGACCACATCCAGATCGGAAGTTCCACCTGCGGCGGGGTTTTCAACGGACTGCAACAACTGTTCCGGCTGCTGCCGCCCGAAGTCTACGCCCGCAGGGGGATCGCCCCGGGAACCGGCATCGCCTGCGTCAGGATCGAGGACAAGCCGCGGTTCGGCTATCGGGGGATGATGCTCGACGTGGCGCGGACGTGGATCGGAATGGATGAAGTGAAACGTTATATAGACCTGTTTTCCTACCACAATATCAACAAATTGCATCTTCATCTTTCGGACGACGAGGGGTGGCGCATCGAGATCCTTTCGCACCCCGAGCTGACCGAGATCGGCGGCTTCCGCGGCGGCGACTCGCCCGTGAGGCCCGTATACGGCAAGTGGTCAGAGAAATACGGAGGTTACTTCAAGCAAAGCGAGATGCGCGAGCTGATCCGTTACGCCGCCCTGCGGAATATCGAGATCATTCCCGAAATCGACCTGCCGGGCCACAGCCGCAACATCGCGTCGGTGCATCCCGAAATCCGCTGCAACTATCCGCCCGACACCGTGTCAACCAACGGTTACGACTACCGTTCGGCATGGTGCGTGGCCCGGGAGGAGAATTACGCGCTGCTGGGCGACATTCTGGGCGAACTGTGCGAGCTGTTCCCCTCGGAGTACATCCACGTGGGCGGCGACGAGGTCGACATGTCGCAGTGGGAGCGGTGTCCCGACTGCCGGGCGCTGATGAAACGGGAGGGGATGACCGACCCGCACCGGCTGGAGGACCTCTTCATGGAGCGCATGGCCGCAATCCTCCGTTCGCACGGCAAACGGCCCGCCGTGTGGAACGAGGCCGTGCGCACGGGAGCCTTCGCCCGGGAGTGCCGCGTGCACGGCTGGGAGAGCGTCAAGGCCTGTCTCGACGCCACGGCGAAGGGTTACCGCACCGTCGTGATGCCGGGCCAGTACTTCTATTTCGACATGCGCCAGTCGCCCCATGAGGACGGGCACGACTGGGCGGCGGTCTTCGACGCGAAAAAGGTCTTCGGGTTCGACTTCACGGACAAGGGGTTCAGCCCGGAGCAGATGCGCAACGTCGTCGGGTTGCAGGCGGCGTTCTTCAGCGAAGCCTACGTCTCGCACGAGCCGGAAAAGCCCGACTACCTCGACTATATGCTCTTTCCGCGCGTCTGCGCCCTCGCACGCATCGCCTGGAGCGGCAACGCCGAAGGGTGGGACGCCTATTACGAGGAGTTGAAAGGAAAACATTACGACCGGATGGCGGCCATGGGCATCCGGTTCCGGCTCTTCCCGCCGAAGGTGAGCTATAAGGATGGCGCATTCACCGTGACGGCCGACGACGGGTCGGAGATATACTACACGGAAGGCGACGCGCCCGAAGAACACCGTTATACCCGTCCCGTCAAGACCGGCAAACCGCACCTGTACCGCTTCTTCACCCGCTACAAAACGGGGCGCAGCCCCTATGTCGCCGACAAATCCTACTACCGCACGCTCGCACCCGCCGTGGCCATCACCACCTCGATGGGCGAGAGCAGGCAGTTCCCCCTTGCCAATGCCGCGGGTTACAAGGGGCTTTCGCGGACAGCGCGCGCCTGCCGGCAGCAGGACTGGGTGCTCTACACCTTCGAGCAGCCGGTGAAATGCCGCGAAATGTACCTCCAGACCGGAAACCGCCAGCTGCCGAAGACCATCATAACCACAGGTTATGCCGAGGTGTCGTACGACGGTGCGACGTATGAGCGGGCGGGCGACCTCGAAAAGGGAAGCATCACCCTGAAGCCGGGGCGCGCGGTGAAAGCCGTGCGGATCGTCTCGACCTGCGACGACAACGGCACGCCCTATGTGACGATCCAGCCGCCGCAGATCAAGCCGGTGCTGTAACGGCGGCCTGCTCCGGCCAGCAACGGCGCATCGGCGCGGCAGGACTGCGGCACATGGATGAAAAGGTTGCGAGCAGGATGCCTTCGGGCCATCGGCGGACGGACGGCACGGGCGGAAGCAATCTTCACACGGATCGGCCCTCAGACGGGAGGGCGGGAAGCGATTTTACGGCAAAGCAGAAGAACAGGCACTGCGCCAGGTAGTAGGGAACCATCACGACGTAGGTGCGCCCGGGAACGGCCCCGATGAAACGGCTCCAGGCTATCACGCCGTCGGAAAAAACGAACAGCAGGGCCGCGAAGCGGAACCATGCGGCATACGCCCCGCGATACCGGAGCACGCTGTAAAGCATCCCGGCGATGACCGCACCGTAAACGGCGACGCCGATCCGTTCGGCCGGATCCAAGACCCGGGGCACGACCCCGGCGAAGAGCAACGCGAGCAACGCCGCGGGAAGCAGCCATGCGGCAGGACGGGCAGGAAGTCCCCCGGCGCAGAGGAAATAGCGGATATAGGCACCGTGGGCCAGCGCGAAAAACAGCATCTGCGGAATGAACAGACCCTTCGCACCCGCCGCATCGCCCAGGGCAGACAAGAGGAGTGCAGCCCCGACCGGAAGCAACGTTTTCCGCCGGAGGCAGAAAACCGCCACAGCCAGCAAAAGCACCGGATAGGCCACCTTGTACGGAAGAGCCGCCGCCTTGGTGAAGAACAGGGCGGCGCCTGCGGCAAAAAGCAGGGTAGTCAGGGCCAATATGCGGGAAGTCCGATGCATCGTTTCAGGAAAAATCATTTCAGGAAAAAAGCCGCCCGTCAGAAAACTGGCAGGCGGCTTCGGTTCTTATCCGTCACGACGGGTCATGCACGGACATGGGCGCCGCACTGGCGCTCGAACTGCGCCGTGAGGTTCTGCATGGCCCGTTCGATGGCCTTTTCGTCCAACGTGCGGGTCTTGTCCTCGAGGATAAAGCTCAGGGCATAGGATTTCTTGCCTTCGGGCAGCTTGTCGCCCTCGTAGACGTCGAACAGCGAAACGCTCTTGAGTAACTTGCGCTCCGTAGCGAACGCCACGTCGCGCAGCGCCGAGAAGGTCACCTGCTTGTCCACGAGCAGCGCCAGGTCGCGCTTCACCTCGGGGAACTTCGACAGCTCCTCGGCCACGATCCGGTGCTTTTTGGTCGATTTGACAAGCGCCTCGAAGTTCATCTCCAGATAGAAGACATCCTGTTTGACGTCGAGTTTGCGGCGGATATTCCGGCTGACCGTACCGATCTGCAACAGCTCCCTGCCGTTGAGCGCCATCGTGAGCGCCTCGCCGAAGAGGTCGCTTTGCAGCGTTTCGGTCTTGAGCGCATAGATGTCGATGCCGAAGCGGCGCAGCAGTTTTTCGGCCACGGCGCGCAGCGTGAAGAACGATGCGGCCTGCGGCTGCACGTTCCACGAAGCGGGCACGGCGATGCCCGTCACGGCGATGGCCAGGCGGTACTCTTCGGAATAGGCTGCCAGGGGGGTTTCGTCCGCACGTTTGGCCTCGTCGTAGAAATAGCAGTTGCCGAACTCGTAGAGTTTCAGGTCGCCGTTGCGGCGGTTGGCGTTGAGCTGCACGGCTTCCAGCATGTTGAACAGCAGCGTCTGGCGCATGACGCTGAGGTCGGCGCTCAGCGGGTTGAGGATACGCACGCAGTTTTCCGCCCGGTAGCTCTCCAACCCTTCGTAATAGGCCGCCCTGGTCAGCGAGTTGGACATGATCTCCGTAAAGCCGTTGGCCGATAGGTAGTCGGCGGCGAGGTTCATCAGGCGGTTGCGGTCGGGTTTGGGCGCATAGGAAAGCGTCGAACGGACGCGCGAGGGTATTTCGACGTTGTTGTAGCCGTAGATGCGCAGGATGTCCTCCACGAGGTCGGCTTCGCGCTGCACGTCGACACGGTAGGGCGGCACGGCGACCGTCAGCACGCCGTCTTTCTCGGCGAGGATCTTCACCTCCAGCGCCGCGATGATCGTGCGGACGACCGTTTCGGGAATCTCCTTGCCGATCAGCGCGTTGACCCTTGCCAACGAGATGTCGAAGACGAAATCCCCGATCGGCTCCGGATAGATGTCCGTGATGCCGCTGGAGATCGTACCCCCGGCCAGCTCCTTCATCAGCAGGGCGGCGCGCTTGGCGGCGTAGACCTGCATGTTGGGGTCGATGCCGCGCTCGAAGCGGAACGAAGAGTCGGTATTCAGGCCGAAACGCTTGGCCGTCTTGCGTACCCACACGGGGTTGAAATAGGCGCTCTCGATAAATACGTCGGTCGTGGTGTCGCTCACGCCCGAGTCCAGTCCGCCGAAGACGCCGGCGATGCACATGGGACGCTCGGCCGAGCAGATCATCAGGTCCTTGTCCGTGAGTTTGCGCTCCACGCCGTCCAGCGTCACGAAGGGCGTGCCCTCGGCGCAGGTGCGGACCACGACTTCGCGGCCCTCGATCTTCGCGGCGTCGAAGGCGTGCAGGGGCTGGCCCAGCTCGAACAACACGAAATTGGTGATGTCGACCAGATTGTTCTTGGGATTGATGCCCGCGGCGCGCAGGCAGTTCTGCATCCACTCGGGCGACGGACCGATCTTGCAGCCCGTGACCGTAACGCCGGCATAGCGGGGCGCGGCCTCGGGATTTTCGACGCGGACCGCCACCTCCAGGTCGTGATTGTCGGGAGCGAAGGCCGAAACATCGGGCAGTTTCACTTCGGCATTTTCGCCGCGGCTCTTCAGGTAAGCGGCCAGATCGCGCGCCACGCCGATGTGCGAAGCGGCGTCCACACGGTTGGGCGTGAGTCCGATCTCGATCAGGTAGTCGTCCTCGATATGCAGATACTCCTTGGCCGGCATCCCGACCGGTGCATCGGCGGGCAGCTCCATGATACCGTCGTGCGACGCGCCGATCCCCAGCTCGTCCTCGGCGCAGAGCATTCCGAGCGACTCCACGCCGCGGATCTTCGAACGTTTGATCTTGAACTCCTCGTCGCCGCCGTCGGGGTAGAGCACCGCGCCGACCGTGGCGCAGAGGACTTTCAATCCGGCCCGGCAGTTCGCGGCGCCGCAGACGATCTGCAACGGCTCGGCGGCTCCCACGTCCACCGCGGTGACGTGCAGGTGGTCCGAATCGGGGTGATCGGCACAGGTCACAACCTCGCCGACGACAACGCCCCGAAGGCCGCCTTTCACGGTTTCGATCTTCTCGAAGCCTTCGACTTCGAGGCCGATGTCCGTCAGGATTTCAGCGATCTTTTCGGCCGGAAGATCGGTCGCGATATAACGTTTGAGCCAGTTATACGAAATATTCATATCGTTAAGTTTTGAATTTGCGGATAATCATGCAAAAATATAAATTTTTCCGCAAAGTACGGTAAAAATTCCTTACATATATAGGTGTCGAAAATAATTCGTAAAAAATTTGCATTTTACGAACCGACCGCATATATTTGCAGAAACAAAACTGAAAGATGATCCGCAATTTCAACATACAGGCATGGTGGTGGCGCTCGTTGACTCTCGTGGACAATGAGTGCGGCTCAGTGCGTGTATAGTTGAAAGCATAACGAACACACAAGCCCGTTGTTTACGAGAGAGTAAACAACGGGCTTTTTCTTTTGCATCACATTTTACCGAACACAGAAATAGACAAAAAAAAACATGGAAACAAAGAAATTCTGCCTGACCGAGCGTCAGATGCCCACACAATGGTACAACATCGTGGCCGACATGCCCAACAAACCGCTGCCGCCGCTGCATCCCGCGACCAAGCAGCCCGTGACGAAGGAGCAGATGAGCGCCATCTTCGCCGAAGAACTGATCGACCAGGAGATGTCGACGGAGCGTTTCATCGACATCCCCGAAGAGGTGCAGGAGATCTACAAGATATGGCGGCCTTCGCCGCTGGTGCGCGCCACGGGACTGGAAAAAGCCCTCGGCACCCCGGCAAAGATCTATTTCAAGAACGAAAGCGTATCGCCCGCCGGATCGCACAAGCCCAACACCGCCGTGCCGCAGGCCTACTACAACTACAAGCAGGGCATACGCCACCTGACGACCGAAACGGGCGGCGGACAATGGGGTTCGGCCATCGCGCTGGCCAGCCAGTACTTCGGCCTCGACCTGAAAGTCTTCATGGTCAAGGTCAGCTACGAGCAGAAACCTTACCGCAAGCTGCTGATGAACACGTGGGGAGCCGAGGTGATCCCCTCGCCCAGCACGCTGACCGACGCGGGACGCCGCGCTCTGGCCGACGATCCCGACTGCTCGGGCAACCTCGGGCTGGCGATCTCCGAGGCGGTCGAGACAGCCGTACAGCACCCCGACGACACGCGCTACTGCCTGGGCAGCGTACTGAACCACGTGCTGCTGCACCAGACCGTCATCGGCGAGGAGGCGCTCATGCAGATGGAGATGGCGGGCGACGAACCCGACGTGGTGATCGGCTGCTTCGGCGGCGGTTCGAACTTCGCAGGCATCGGCTTCCCGTTCCTGCGCCGCAACCTCCGCGAAGGAGCCCGCACGCGCATCGTGGCCGTCGAACCCGCCTCGCGCCCCAAACTCACGCGCGGCACGTTCCAGTACGACTTCGGCGACGTGGCGGGCATGACTCCCATGCTGCCCATGTATACGCTGGGACACAACTTCCAGCCGGCAGATATCCACGCCGGAGGATTGCGCTACCACGGTGCCGGCAGCATCGTAAGCCAACTGCTCCGCGACGGGCTGATCGAGGCGCAGGCCGTTCCGCAGCTCGAAACCTTCCGTGCGGGGCTGCTCTTCGCCCGCACCGAGGGTATCGTACCGGCTCCCGAATCGACCCACGCCATCGCCGCCGCCGTCCGCGAAGCGCTGCGCGCCAAGGAGGAGGGAGCGTCGAAGACGATTCTCTTCAACCTGTCGGGCCACGGCATGATCGATCTCTACGCCTACGAACAGTACTTCGCGGACAAGTTGCAGGACTACACCGTCACCGACGCCGAACTGCGCCGCTCAATCGACCAGCTCGACCGGATCATCAAATAACGCCCTGTGTTTTAGCCGCAAACAAAGTGCTGCCGGATGTATCCGGCAGCACTTGCATTCATATTCCGCCTGCACAACCGAGCGGAATAGTATCGTTATTGAACAAACTCGATCTCGTCGACGATGAGTTCTTGATTTCCGAACGAATAGAAACCGACCCCCGAATAAGAAAGCGGCATATAGCGAATCGTCAGCATCGGCTCGCCGTCGACCGAAAACCGAAGCATAGAACCGTCGTAAGTCAATACCCACTCCATATCCGTCCGGCGTTTCCCCTGCCAGCGAATTCCCTGCATCACATCGCCGACTTCCACGTTGTCAACATAACGGGTGAATTTCACGAAATCGTCATTGAACGAAAAACAGTAAAAATTACCTCCGTCACGATAATTGAAGATCAATCCGACCAGACGATCGAATCCTAACTGCTTGACATTCACTCTGGCCCGAATCTCAAAAGGTCTTTCCATATTCAACGGAGCATAGCAATGCGTCTCGAAGAAGGTATTCACGCCAGCCTTCACAGCGGTGCCGCTCGCTGCACTTGCCAATGCGGACAAGCCCTTCTTTTCACCTTTCGATTTAACGGTCATTACCCCACGGTCGATAACGGCCGTACCGATCGGGTTCTGGAATGCACACTCCGTCCACCCGAGCGAATTGGAATCGAAGGTCTCTTTATATTGCGCCGAAACGGGCAGCACGGCAATCGCCAAGATCAAACAAAAAATCAGTTTTCTCATACGAATCGTTTGTGTTTAAATTAGTAGAAATGATTATCAGTTGTTGTGCATTTTCCCCAATCGCGTTTGAAGTTCCTGAAGCATCGGCTCCCACTCTTTGGCAATGCGGTCGACGGTTTGGAACTCACCATGACGGCCCCCTATGGCACTGGCGACCTCCGATGAAATCTTGATCTGAATGGCAACCTTATCAAGGGTAGAGATGTCGCGTGCCGTCACACGAATACGAATCTGACGATCGGCCAACGGCGACGCTTTATAATGCCAAGGGGTCTGTACGAATCCTCCGCTAAAATCGGTCGTAGCAATCTCCTCGAAATAATTCAACAAGATTTGATGCAACAGTTTCCATGCTTTCGATATATCAGTCGAACCGTCGTCATCAAGCGTATAAAGCTGGTTGTCGAGTGTGACAGTCAAATATTTATTGACAATGCCCGAAGCGACCGTACCATTATAAAATCCGTCTTCCTGCATGGTATAAGAGACTGCCGTCCGCTTATCGTCAGCATAAATTTTCGTTTCCAATGTCTTATAGCCTTCGCACTCCATACGGATGATGATTGCCGATCGCTTGTCTTTTCCGGTCGGACGGCTAATCTCAGCAAAACCATAACCGGCATGTTGATTATTCACATAAATAGCAGCCGTTTGAGGAGTTGCCGTAATCTTAATCGTGTTGCTCTTTGCGGCAAAAAGCATTTGGCTACCCAGCAACGCTGAGATAACCAATAACAAAAACTTTCTCATCTCTCTTTTTAAGTATTAATGAACTGATATTGAATTATAGTCGCTCGAATAACGCTGAAACTCGCGGGGAGCCTGCATCGTGGCGACCGACGGCATGCTGCGAACGAAAAATCGGCGACGAGCGAATTCCACACCGTCGACCGAACAGGATATCTCCACATACTCCTGTCCTTTGACCAATGTGTGTTCCGCAATCCCGTTTCCGACGAACACATCATCGACATAGATCGCAGCACGTGCAGGTTCGCTGTAAATAGTGAGTTGTTTGGGACCTGCGCACGAACACAGTCCCGTCGCAGCCCATAAGGCCGTCAGAAAAAACAGCCTCCGGAAGCAGTCAATTCGCTTCATAATATGAATCAAGAATTTAGGCTATCCGCACCCCGATAGCGGTCACCAAAAAGAAAGCGTGGTGCCGAAACTTATTTTAGCCAGACAGGTCGTAGGAAACCTAAGGTATAAAATAAAGCAACAGCCCCACGCCTATCCCGTATAAAAGGATATGACGCGAAAATGCAATTTCACCTTCTTTTTCGGGCTGTTGTACAAATTTTGTACAAATATCTCAAAAACAAACGATCCCTGCAATAATCCTACGGGTTGATTTTCAAGATTGTTCTTGTCAGTTTGAGAGATTATGCAAAAAATCCCACAAAAAATTTGCATCTTCCGAACTTTTTCGTACTTTTGTTCCATACAGACGATTGAAGACATGCAGTCATTCGGTTTTGCATACAACTTTTTCAGCTTTTTCTATTTTAGCAGATAGAGAACGGGGTTGTATGGTCTGAATCGATTACGAAATGAATAACGTATGAATCCCGTTCCGCTGCGAACAGGATTTTTTATTGACATTACGGATGAAACAGGTTACCATTCAGGGCGAGCCGGGGTGTTTCCACGAAGAGGCCGCACGGCGCTATTTCGGCGACGAGCCGATCGAGATCGTCCCCTGCCGGACGTTCGAGGCGCAGTTCGAACGGATGCGGCACGAAGGATCGCTGCTGGGCATCGTCGCCATCGAAAATACCATCGCCGGCAGTCTGTTGCAGAATCACGAATTGTTGCGCCGCAGCGAATCGCAGATCATCGGCGAATGCAAACTGCGCATCTCGCACGTGCT
>OJSO01001853.1_pt1 | contig 11162 bp, 8 predicted proteins | sample 1599521 | NCBI WGS metagenome assembly OJSO01 (sample SAMN04168659, study PRJEB22393) | human gut metagenome | biome: human gut microbiome; feature: stool | host: Homo sapiens | collected 2014-05-12 | reverse complement strand
AAGGAGAATTGAGGATGTTATTAAATTTACAAAAAAATGATATATTAGATTTAACTAAAAAGGATCCTTCTTTAAAAAATGTGATTTTAGCAGCAGGTTGGGATGTAGCAAAAAAAGGTTTTTTTGGATTAGGTAAAGATTTCGATTTAGATTTAGTTGCGTTACTTTTAGATGAAAGTGGAAAGCTAATAGCTAAAGATGGAATGGTCTATTTTGGTAATAAAAGAAATAATGGAATATTTCTGCATGGAGATAACTTAACAGGTCATGGAGATGGCGATGATGAAAGAGTTTCAGTTTCATTAAATAATCTTCCAACAAGATGTTGTAGAATAATGTTTGCTGTTACAATATATGAAGGAAAAGCAAGAAAGCAGTCTTTTTCAAAAGTAAAAAATGCTTTCGGATCGTCTCCGACAGTACGGAAGAAAGGAATGCCGATTCATGTTAAAGATTTTTCTGTCCTCTCATGGCCGCTTTGCCAGCGGCATCAGGAGTTCCTGCGAGATCCTTCTGGGAGCGCAACAAAATCTGACGGTTTTTGATGCCTATGTAGACAACGATACCGTGCAGGAGCATCTGGATGATTTCTACAAAACCGTTTCTGCTGAGGATCAAGTCCTGCTTTGCAGCGATCTGTATGGAGGCAGCGTCAATCAGTCAATGTATCCATATCTCCAGAAGCCGAACACGCGTCTGGTCAGCGGCGTCAACATGACATTCATGATGAACGTCTTGTGTGAGGAAGAATTGTCCGATGAGCGACTGGAGGAGATTCTGGAGGAAAGCCGCAGCTATCTGCGCAGGGTAAATCTGGAAACCAATGAGACAGAGGATGAATCCTTCTTCTAAGGAAAAAGCAGTAGGAAAAGCCACGACGAATGTTCATATTGTGACGTTTCATCGTGGCTTTTCTTGCGGTCAGAGTGGCGAGACTCAAGCTCGCGGCCTCCTGCTCCCATAGAAGAAGTAAAAAGACATCGCAAGCCGATGCTGCTCAGTTCAAAAGGAAGCGTTGAGCAGCACCCGGAGGGAGAAGAATGATTCCCAACGCTCTGTAATTTTGGCACCCGCCCAGGCTGCGATTAAGTCTCCCCGGAAATAAAATCTGATAGGACAAAGAAGAAAAAAGCTCTTGGCTTCTGTAATGGAGGCCAAGAGCTTTTTGCATCTTGTTTTGTAAGAGGAAAGAGGTTACAATAATAGAAAAGAAAGCGTATATCAGTCGAATAAGGTGGTAGGCCTATGAAGTTTTTTGAAGCGGTTCCAAGCGAACTTTTCTCGCCGCTGGCTTCGCCCAACCGTATTTTATATGCGGATGCACTGGACGTACTGTACGCAGCATACCAAGAAAACCTGAAAATACGGGAAGATGTCTTGTATTCCATGCTACGCGGCAGGCTGGAGCAGGAACTGGCGGATGCTACGTTTGAAGATGAAGACATTGACGAAGAGGAACTGAGGGATATCTCTGGCCGCGCCCGTTTTTTGATCCGCAAGCTGTGTAGTAAGGGGTGGTTTGAGAAGGAACGTGGGGATGATTTTGAAGAGTATATCACGATTCCTAATTACAGCAGCCGCTTGCTGGAATTATTCCACCAACTCCGCGATGATAGCCCGGCTCGTGGATATTCCTATGTGTTCGGAACGTTCTCTGCATTAAAGGTCGCTGACGATAGCGACAATGCTTACGAAAAAATGACGGCGCTTTACAGTGCCTACGATAACACAACGGCACTGATTAGTTTGTTGCAAATGGTCTATCATAACGTAAAGCATTACTTTCAGATGCAGATCGATATGCAGGATGTCAACCAGGTGCTGGCTGCACACTTCAATGACTTCGGACAAAAAGTTGTGGAGGCATACATCCGTCCGCTGAAAATCAAAGACTCAGTGCCGAAGTATCGTGTCCCAATTCAATCTATACTGAGACGGTGGGAAGAAGATGACGCGCTGCTGATGACGATGGCAAATGAAGCATTGCGTGATAAGCGGGGCAAGACATTGGAAGACTGCCGTGCCGATCTGCTGAGGAAAATTTTCTGGATCGAAGAACGCTATGACAATTTAGAGAAGGACTATCTTGAAGAAATTGATACGCAGGTCCGGCGCTATACCAGGGCAGCAACACAGAAAATCGAGAACCTGACGAACCGAGATCAAAGCGTGCGCGGCAATTTGAATGTTTTGCTGACGACACTGTCCAGAAACCGCAGGGCGGCTGAGCTGGTGGACCAGATACAACCGGCATTTCAATTGTATGAGCAGTCTTTTTTGTCAGAAAAAAGTCTGTGGTACCGTAAGCGCCCCGAAAAACGGACAAAAACCGCGTCGGTGCTGATACAAGATGATCAGGCACCGAATACGGAAGAACAGGTCAGAGCGGCACAGTTACTGCAATCGAAATATGGCCGGGCAGCAGTAAATGCTTACGTGCAGGGATGGCTGGGAGACGCTGACATTCGTTGCTCGGAGGAGCTCTCGCTTGAAGAGGACAAGGATTATATCATGAGTTTGCTGGCAATCCTTGGAAGCAAGGATACATCTGCCGGTTATGTGGTCCAGGAACTCGATGGCATTTTTTGCAAAAATGGCTATTCGATCCCGAAAATGCAGATCCGGAGGAAGGAGAAGAAGCCGTGAATTTTGATTTTGTTACCAATGCAACGGCAAAAGAACTGGAACAATTCAAATCTGTCTGCAATCAGCTGCTCAGCCGCACATACATTGTGCGAACCATCTACCAGCCGGGAAAAGGCAGGGTGGATAACCCAGACTATCTTTTTCTATCACGGCACTATGAGGCTGTACAGGAGTACCTGAGTCTGCTGGACTGGGATTTGCGCAGGGATGAACTGAACGGATACTTTTATGTGTTGAACACAGACGAGGCTAACCGTTGCAACCTCAATAAAAAAGAAACGGCGATTTTGCTGGCATTACGGCTGATCTACGAAGAAAATATGGAGCGTTTGGGTTTGGAGCAGGATGCCGTGTGTACTGTGCGGGATGTGCTGGAAAAAGTGGTGACCGACTATCCCGTTTTTCCGGCTAAGCCGAATATGGAAGAGGTCAAACGCGCGTTTACGGTACTGGAAAACCATTCTGTGATTCAAAGACTGGAAGGAAAATTCAACCAGGGCAGCTGCAGGATCGCAATATTGCCAACCATTCTTTCTGCGGTCTCCAGCGAAAAGCTGAACTTGGTGGTGTCTGTTTTGAAAAAGGAGGAAACAGATGAAGAAGCTGAAGAAGATCCTGCTGATCAACTGGCTCTATTTCAGTAAGGAACTGATTGAAGTGGGCGACATCAATTTCCTGACCGGCAAGAACGGCGCCGGAAAGTCAACGGTCATCGATGCACTGCAGATCGTGCTGCTGGGCGAGACAAATTCCCGCAATTTCAATCAGGCAGCCAAAGAAAAATCGCAGCGCACATTGGAAGGCTATCTGCGCGCCGACATGGATGATAACAGCCCGTATTCCCGCCGTGGTAAGGACTTTTCTACCTATATTGTCTGCGAATTTCAGGATGAGATGGAGGGCAGCAGCTTTGTGACGGGCGTTACCTTTGACTGCCGCAGCGATGGAAGTTACCGTGATACATTCTTTATTTACACGGGGACACTGCCGGAAAATTGCTTTATTGAGCAGGGCGAGGCAATGGAGATTTCTGCACTTCGCCGTTTTTTGAAGCAGAACTATGCACGGGCAGAATTTTACGATACCCAAAAAGAGTATCGCCGCAACATGCTTGCAAAGTGGAACGTCCACAACGAGCAGGTCTTACGGATGATGAAGAAGGCTGTTTCGTTCCGGCCAATTGTGGATATCCAAAAATTCATCACGGAAAACATCTGCGATATTCCGGATAAACCCAATATTGAGCTGATGCAGCAAAACATCCGGGATTATAAACGGCACGAATTGCTGGCGCAGCGTCAGCAGGAAAAGCTGGATGCGCTGCAGCAAATCAGCAGGCTGTATCAGGAGATGAACCAAGCCATAGACCGCTGCCAGATCCAGAAGTTTCTGGTACGGTGGGCCGAAAAAGAAGCTGCGCAGACAGAGATCGACCAGAGGGAATTGGAACGAACTGAATGCAAGGAGAACCTTGCAAATGTGAATGAGCAACGGGAGGAGCTTGAGCGGCAGATCGAACAGAAAGAAACGCGCCGGAGTGAGCTGGAGCTGGCCTACAGGCAGAGCAACGTTTTCCAGGAGGAAGAGCGTCTGCTCAACACGGAAAAGGCTCTGAGAGATGAGCAGAAAAAGCTGGAACAGGGTCTGCAAAATCTTGAAGTGGAGATCAAGCGGGAAGCACGGCATTTGCAGAGATTCTGTGGGGAGATACAAGAACTGGAACCGGAAGAACTTCTCATACCGGTGCAGGAAGCGGCGAACACGGCGCAGAAAGCATATGCTGTATTTACTGGTGACGAGAAGGGATTGTTTGCCCGGCCTGTGGAATTGTTTGAAACGGGGCAGCAGGCAGTGGCCGAATTGTCGGATGCTGTCCGCAGTGCGGCTCATAAAACAGAGGATCGTATTGCAGAGCTGAAGAAGCAAGCCGACCAGAAAAGTGCGGTGCTTGCAAATCTGCGCAGGAACATCAAAGATTATCCCCATGGGCTTCTGCTGTTCAAAGACCGGCTGGAAAAGGATCTGGCAGATAAAACGGGGCATGCGGTTCCCGTTTATATTCTGGCTGATGTGCTGGAAATGGCAGATGAGCGCTGGCGTGGAGCGGTAGAAGGCTACCTAAATAACCAGAAATATTATCTGCTGGTGGAGCCGGGACGTTATCAGGATGCACTCAACATTTACGACCGGCTGAAGCAGGAAGCAGAGTACCGTGCGTTTGGTCTGGTAGATATCGGAAAACTGCGGGAAAAAGAAACACTTCGACCGTTGCCCGGTAGTCTGGCAGAAAAGGTGGAGACAGAAAACAAGCTGGCACGCAGCTATGTGGACTATCTTCTGGGTCGGGTGATATGCTGCGACACGGCAGAACAGTTGCGCTGCTATAAGACGGCAATTACGGAAGAAGGAATGCTGTATCAGGGCTATGTGGCCCGCGCACTTCGGAAGGGCTGGATGGAAGACGCCTTCATCGGGCGGCGTGCGGTGCAGCTCCGCATCGACCATCTGGAAAAGGAACTGGCCTGTCTGCAGGAAGAGCTGCGGCATTGGCAGCCGCTCCAGAAGCAGCTGACCGGCCTGCAGGAGCCGCTTTTTACCCAAAGATTCGTCCGAATCGATGTGGCGCAAAAGCAGGAGGACTACCAGCGCGTCCAGATGATCATCAAGGAAATCGCAGAAGTCAAAAATCAGCTTTCCCAGCTGAATCTGTTCTGGTTGGATGAGCAGCGGCGCATCATTGAACAGTTGAAAGAAGAGATCCTTGCATTCAATAAGGAAAAAGATGCGAAAAATGTGCAAAAAGGGAAGTTGGAAGGCCGCATCCATCAGCTGGAATATGAGATCTTGCCGGAAAAATACCAACGGTATGAGGCCATCGAAGATGTTTTGAACGAGGAGTTCACGAAGGAATACCGAGAAACCATCGGCGTTCCCCGCTATCGGCAGGAGCTTGTCCGCTTGAAAAAGGCAGATGTCATCCGCAAGAACTTCGGCGACAGTTTGGCGCAGAGCACAAAGGCGATGGACGGGGCTCAGAAGAAACTGTTTGCAGCACGCAGAGAATATGCAGAACGGTTCAAACCCTGTGCATTCCAGATCGAGGTGATGGATAACACAGAATACGAGGAAGAACGGCGTACTCTGCAGGAAAGCGAGCTGCCCCGATACAAAGAAAAGATCCGGGCGGCACGGGAAAGCGCAATGGAGCAATTCCAGAACGATTTCCTTGCCAAACTGAAATCCAGCATCGACCAGGTGCAAGACCAGGTGCACAATCTGAACAAGGCCCTGCGCCAGGCACAATTTGGCACAGACAAGTACCAATTCCGCGTAGGGCCAAACCCGGATTATCTGGATTACTATAACATGATCACGGCAGATGAACTGATGGAAGGCGAATCCGGTCTATTCGCACTGCCCTTTCAGCAAAAATACGGCCCATTGATCGAAAAACTGTTCAGCCAGATCACAATGGCAGACGATACGCAGCTCAATGCCCGCAAACAGAGCGAACTGCAGGAGAATATCGTCCGCTATACAGACTTCCGGACGTATCTGAAGTTTGATTTGGAAACGACCGATCAGAACGGTTCCAAGCAGCTGCTTTCTCAAACACTGAATATGAAGTCCGGTGGCGAAACACAAACGCCATTCTATATTGCGGTGCTGGCCTCGTTTGCCCAGCTGTACCGCGTCAACGACGCTACCCGTTTTGGTAATACGGTGCGTCTGGTGGTGTTCGATGAAGCTTTCAATAAAATGGATAGTGACCGGATCACGGAGAGTGTACTCCTTCTCCGAAAGATGGGGCTGCAGGCGATCATCTGTACGCCGCCGGATAAGGTCTCGGACATTATGCCCATTGCAGACCGTACGTTATTAGTGGACAAATCCGGATACCGGATGCATATCATTCCATTTGGAAAGGAGATGCAGAATGAAGGAAGCACAGGTGATCCTGAATCGTCTGCTGGATAAGTTTGAAAATAGTAAGCATCTTTCTGAACCCAACACATCCAGACGTCGGGTAATGCTGCGCATTGATAAAAGGGAGTTGCCGGAGTATCAATACGAAGATGCGGTGGTTCGGGACGCTTACAATATTGCAGCGCGGGAGCTGGAGCAGCAGGCTTTGGTGCGTCTGGAATGGGCGAGAAAGCAGAGCGTTCTCTCCTGCATTGTGCTGGATCTGGAACGGGTCGCACAGTGCTATGAATGCGCCGACAGAGTGCATCCGCAAAAAAAGGCAGAAGAGGTTGCAAACATCATCATGCAGAAGCTGGCATACAATCCCGTTCCATGGATCGCGGCATGGAGTGATGCTGTATGTGCTCAGGTGCGGAACAGCATGAAAGTGCCGACGTATTGCAGAGAAAACGACGGTCTGCTGCAGGAGCTTTTGCTCACGTTTCAACGGTATGCGGAGCTGTCCGGCAGTGTGACGATGCGTGCATTCAGCAGCCAGTGTTTTCACGATACCAAGTATTTTGAGCGAAATGTACGGGAGCTGTTTCTTACCATTGCACGAAAGTACAATACCCAACTGGCGGCGGCCTGTACAGAAGCGGAACTTGGTGAGCGGGATCAGCTTGCATTTCTGGGAATCTATGCCCGCCCGGAGCTTTACGAACTCTCGGGCGATTGCGCGATCTGCTTGAAGAAGGGAGAACTACGGCTCAGCGCAGCAGAACCTTATGGATTGGCTTTGCCCAGTACACTTGTGTCAGAGATTGTGGACATTGAACTGAAAAACATCTGCTGCATTACCTTTATCGAAAATAAAACGAACTATGATGAATATTTGCTGGCAGAAAAACAGCCGCAAGAACTTGTTGTTTATCACGGCGGCTTTCTGAGCCCGCGGAAGAAAAAACTTTTTGAAAAACTGGCTGCTGCGGCAGGGGAAACTATGCAAATTCGATTCTGGGCAGATATTGATCTGGGCGGTTTTTGTATGTTTGAAAACCTGCAAACGGTGTTCCCACAGCTTGAACCCATGCGTATGGAAGGGCGCTTTGTGGAACAGTACCACAAAAATGGCCTGAAGCGGCCGGAGCAGTATCTGAAGAAGCTGAAGGAAGAGCGGAATGCGGGAAGACATACGCTGTTTGTTGATGCAATTGATAAGATTTTGCAATATGGGGTCACAATCGAACAAGAAACATTTCTGGAGTAGAATTCGTGCGAAGATAAAAACGCTTGTTGCCCCATAAAAACGTACTATTATTCTTTCCAACGCTCTGCAATTTTGACATCCGCTCAGGCTGCAATTAAGTCTCCCCGGAAATAAAATATGGTAGGACAAAGAAGATAAAAGCTCTTGGCTTCTGTAATGGAGGCCAAGAGCTTTTTGCATCTTGTTTTGTAAGCTGAAAGAGGGTACAATGATAGCAGAAGTACGCACATCGATGAGGTGATAAGATGCTGAACATTTTTTACGGTGATATGAAGGAAGCGGTGTACAATACGGCTTCTTATTTCAAATACGATTACGAGGAAGACTGGATCGTTGACCCGATGGTCAAGGAAATGATTCAGGATGTGGATAAGTCTACCGTTATCGACAGTGGTGTAATTGACAGCCCGGTCTTGGGTAAAATTCCACCGATTGGTTTGTCTGGTGGCGTAAAGACACTGATTTTGGTAAAGTTTGAGCCGGAGAAAGTGTTCAATGTATCGACTTGCGGTGACAACTGTGCAAAGTGGCTGCTCAAAATTGCAGAGCAGGAGGATCGCACGGTGAATTTGCGTCACCTGATGGATTTTGGCAAAAAGCCGTTTACAATAAAAGTGCTGAATACGAATCAAATCGTTCACAGTATGGAAGAGCTGATTTTGGCCGCAGGTGAGTTTGTGTAAAGGGGCTGACAGAAATGAAAGGCATTCATAAAGTGGTCGTTGGCACAAAGTACCTGAAATATGAATTTGAACTGCGACGCAACTTGACCATCATTCGCGGAAATAGCGCAACGGGTAAAACGACTCTCGTAGATATGATTCGTACACATATGAACGATGGAGAGAGTGGACCGGTCACTCTAAATTGTGATAAAAGTTGCTACGTGGTAGAAGGAAATCTTTGGAAGGGACAACTTGACAATATTCAGGACAGCATTGTTTTTATCGACGAAGGAAACGAGTTTGTCAGGACCAAAGATTTTGCGCGTGCGATTCAGCAGACGGATAACTATTATGTTATCGTGACCAGAGAGGGTTTGCCAGCCTTGCCATACAGTGTGGAAGAAGTGTATGGAATCCGAACCTCTGGAAAGTATGGGACACTGAAACAGAGTTATCATTCGTTCTATCGAATTTACCCGGATAGTACGACTGAAAATATTAAACCGGAGAAGATCTTGACAGAGGACAGCAATTCGGGGTATCAATTCTTTGATGCGGTCTGTAAAGAACAGCAAATACAGTGTGATACTGCAAACGGAAAGTCCAATGTGTTTTCCTATTTGAAGGCTCATAGGGATGAAAAAATTATGGTGATTGCAGATGGTGCAGCATTTGGTCCTGAAATGGACAGGGTGTTGCAGTTGGTGCAGACAAGAGAAAATCTGACACTCTATTTGCCAGAATCTTTTGAGTGGCTGATATTATCTTCTGGGATTCTGAAAGATGCGGAGGTCGTACAGATTTTGCAGACGCCGTCTGACTACATCGATGGCAAGGACTATTTCAGCTGGGAACGTTACTTTACGGCGCTTCTGACGGAGAAAACGGCTGGAACATATCTGAATTATACCAAGAAAACGCTGAATGAGGCCTATCTGAAAGATGGCGTGAAGAATGCGATTTTGGATCAGATGGCAAAAGTAAGGTTGAGTTGAAGTGTTATTGAATGAGAAAATCAGACAGATTGGGAGAGGAAAATATAAAAATGCCGGAGTAGGATTGCTCAAAAGTTTTGAAGATAGGTTGGATTACTTCACGTCTATAGTGGAACTCGGTGTGGAAATGACTTCGGTTGAAAATGGGTGGATTTCATGAAAGAGCAGAATGGTAAATTATCAAGGGATGAATTTTTATCGTTTGTTAAGGCAGTCTTGAAGAAAAAATCGTTGGAAGAAAACAAACCGCTCTATTTTGAGTACAGATTATCTGAAAATGGTGAGAAAGAAAAATTTTTAAACCGTTTTGATGCGTTTGCTCCAGAGGGATTTTCCGAGTACCGAAATTCGGTGATTTTTGAGTTTATATACAGCCGCACACTGAAAGCAGAACAGATAAAAAAACGAATAAAGGGTGTGACTGATACCTATAGAAAAAGCTATGATGCAACAATTGTTTTCATTTTAAATACTGAGTTTCAATTTGAAGACTCCAATTCTGCAGTGTGGGACTTAAGTGTCATAAATAATTGGATTGAAGAGTATCCAACTGAATATAGCCATGCGTGTTCATTGGGAATGGAGCGTAAAACAGTTGCGAGTGACAAGGAGAACATACAGCTTTTTGAAAAGCTGTACAGCGAAGGTTTATATTTAAAAAACAATGACAGCTATACGAATGCAATACGCACCTGCATCAAAGAGCAAAATGGCTTTGCAATCGTACTGGGTGCAGGTGTTTCAAAGGAACAGGGTGCAAAAACTTGGGATGAGCTGCTGAAAGATTTTCAAAAAGAAATAGAAGAAAAGCATCTTTTGGATGATTCCAAGGCTGTTTTTGAAGAAGTTGGGGGAAGTAGCTTTACAACGGCTCAGTTATGCAAGGATATCTGGGCAAGCGAGAAAACCTTTGCTTGGCAGATTCACAAAAGCTTATATGATGCAGCAAGGGATTTGGACATGAATACCGAGCTGGGAGAAATTGCGCGATTAGCCCAAAGATGCCAAAAAGATCAAAATTTTAGAATTTTAAGTTACAATTATGATGACTTTCTTGAACAGTATTTGGCTTTTCTTGATGTAAAATGTTGCTCTATATTTACAACAAAGGTAAGATATTCAAACGGACGGGATAGTGCAGACTTTTATGGCATGAATGGACAACCAAATCAAAGTCTGCGATTGTATCATGTACATGGCTTTTTGCCGAAAGTCACAACGAGAGATCAACTGGATATGCTTCACATGAGATCGATTTGTTTGACGGAGGCCGACTATAATATGCTTTATAATCAGCCCTATAGTTGGCCGATTGCAAGTCAACTTTCCTTCTTTAGAGAAAATACATGTTTATTTATTGGGTGCAGTTTAAGTGATCCAAACATCCGAAGACTTTTGGAAATCACCGCATATAATCCACCAAAACATTATGCAATTTTTGCTATGACATATAAAAGCACAGATGCGTTGGGTTACACAACAACAAAACAACTGACATCAAAAGATCGACTTCAAATTGAAAACCATTTTTACCGTATTGGAATCAACATTCTGTGGGTAAAAGATTATAGCGAGATACCAGCATGGCTGCATGATCTGAATCAAGTGATCGTTTAAACGTAGGTATGATTGGTACTGTATTGAACCAATGAAAATATTGGAGGTATCTTTTATGCCCCA
>OJSO01001852.1_pt1 | contig 11179 bp, 7 predicted proteins | sample 1599521 | NCBI WGS metagenome assembly OJSO01 (sample SAMN04168659, study PRJEB22393) | human gut metagenome | biome: human gut microbiome; feature: stool | host: Homo sapiens | collected 2014-05-12 | reverse complement strand
CCACGCGGCCGGGGCGCTGCAGCATGCCCATAAAGACATGCTCCACGCTGATATATTCATCCTTCATCTGCTGGGCCTGCTTTTCAGCGGCGGTCAGGGCCTGGTCCAGCTCATTGGAGATATAGACTTTATCGGGGTCACGGCCGGAACCCGTCACATGCGGCAGCTGGGAAACTTTTTCCGCTGCGGCAGCTTCAAAGGTACCGGGGTCAACGTTCATCTTGGTCAGCAGCTGGGGGATCAGGCCGTCCTGCTGCTGGGTCAGGGCCACCAGCATGTGCTCCTGTTCCAACGCCTGGTTGGAATATTCAATTGCCAAACGCTGGGCAGCCTGCAGGGCTTCCATCGTTTTTTGGGTAAATTGGTTGGTATTCATATCGCAAACCTCCTTTATCGGCAACGATAATGGTTTTCTATCTATTAGCAGCGAACCGGTTCAAGTGCTGCTTCGTGCCCGGCGGCTTGATATCCTTGCAGGTTCAAGGGCGTTATGCGGAAGCATTATCTTTATTAGCACTCTATCTGTTCGACTGCTAATATTGTAACACATAGCCAACCGTTGTCAATAGGGTAAATTGAAAAAGATTTATGAACTGTCAAAAAGTTTCCTGCTTTTTCGGGCGTTTTCCATCTTGCAAGATTTTGGATACAAGTATACAGTAGAATTAGAAAGTGAAGAAGCACAAAAAGCCAAAACGGCAAAGGATCCGCCCATGAAACCTATTTTGATTGTGGATGACGAAGCGCCCATCCGTGCGCTGATCCGCCTGACGCTGGAGCGCGCGGGCTACACCTGTGACGAAGCTGCCACCGGCACCGAGGCCGCCGATAAAATTGAAGCAAACACCTATGATCTGGCCCTGCTGGACATTATGCTGCCCGGCCCCGATGGGTACGAGCTGCTGGACTACCTGCGCAGCGTGCAGACCCCGGTGATTTTTTTGACCGCCAAAACCGCGGTGGCGGACCGTGTGCGTGGGCTGCACCTGGGCGCGGATGATTACATTACCAAGCCGTTCGAGCCCACCGAGCTTGTGGCACGGGTGGAAGCGGTGCTGCGCCGCTGTGGTAAAGCCCAGGGTACTCTTGCTGCTTTTGATGTGGTGCTGGACCCGGCTGCCCGCCGGGTAACGCGCAGCGGCACCCCGCTGCACCTGACCCCGCGGGAATTTGACCTGCTGGAAGTATTGCTGCGCAACCGCGGCATTGTGCTGTACCGCGAAGTGCTCTATGAGCGCGTGTGGGGGCTGGATGCCGAGTATGACAGCCGCACGCTGGATCTGCACATCCAGCGGCTGCGCAAAAAACTGGGCTGGAAGAACGAGATCCGCACCGTATTCCGTGTGGGCTATGTGCTGGAGCGCGGGGAATGAGCGCCGCTTTGCCTATTCTTTTATATAAATTATATAGAGCAGGAGTTTTGCCATGAAGTTTGCCCACAAGCTGACCCTTGCCCTGCTGGTGGTGCTGGCAGTTGTGCTTTCGCTGTGCAACACGGTGCTGATCGGGCAGCAGTTCCGGCAGGAGCTGCACACCGCGCAGGAAACGTTATCTGCAGACTGGCAGCGGGAAAGCCGCGTCATGCAGCGCACCCTGGTCACACCCGGCAGCGGCAGCCTGGCCGCACGGGTGGGCAGCTATTTGCAGGCCATCACCGAGCAGAACAGCCTTGCCTGCGCCGCTTACAGTGTGGATGGAACCTCCCTGTATTATGCCCTGCCCACCGCGGTTCCCTTATCCGAAGTGGAAGCCCTGCTTGCCCAGGATGGCGAGCCGCGCATGGTGCTGGCGAACAACCATACCCTGCTGTGCGCCGGAACGGTCGTTTTGCCGGAACGCTGCATCACCTTGGTCATTGCGCAGGATGCCGCCCCCGTGTGGCAGGCGCGGCAGGCCCGCACCCGAAATGCACTGATCGTAGAACTTTTGGCCATGGTGCTGGCCGGGGGCCTGGTTCTGCTGCTCTGCCGCCGCATGACCCGCCCGCTGGAGCAGCTGGAGCAGGCCAGCCGCCAGATTGCCGCCGGGGCCTACAGCCAGCGCACGGCCATCCATGGCAGTGACGAAATTGCCAGTTTAAGCCGCAGCTTTGACGAGATGGCCCAGGCGGTGGAGGGCACCGTGCAGACCTTGCAGCAGAACGCCCGCCAGAAAGATGATTTTGTGGCCGCGTTTACCCACGAGCTGAAAACCCCGATGACGAGCATCCTCGGCTTTGCCGCTGCCGGAGAGCTGAAAACCAAACCGACACAGCATTCTGTCAAGGAACTCCAGAGCGTAGGTATTCAGCCGGACGTATTGGTGCTTCGTGCCGAACACCCGCTGAGCGACGGACTCCGCAAAAAAGTAGCTCAATTCTGTAATGTGGATGACAAGGCTGTCGTTCAGTCTATCGACGCAGAAACAATTTATGAAGTACCTCTCCTGATGCAGGCACAGGGACTGGACAGCACAATCCTTGAAAAGATGGGGCTGCCCGTAGGAGAAACTCCGGGACTAGGTCCGTGGCGTAAATTCCTGGAACGCCGTCATGCTGCTGAAACGAAAGAACCCATCAACATCGCATTGGTAGGTAAATATGACTTGCAGGATGCTTACAAGTCAATCCGTGAAGCATTGTCACAGGCAGGTACTTACAACGACCGCAAAGTGGAGGTTCACTTTGTGAACAGCGAAAAACTGACAGATGAGAACGTAGCCGAAGCCTTGAAAGGCATGGCAGGCGTGATGATCGGTCCGGGATTCGGTCAGCGTGGTATCGACGGTAAGTTCGTTGCCATCAAATATACACGTACACATGATATACCGACCTTCGGTATCTGTCTGGGTATGCAATGTATCGCTATCGAATTTGCCCGCAACGTATTGGGATATGCCGATGCCGACTCACGCGAAATGGATGAAAAGACTCCGCACAACGTGATCGACATCATGGAGGAACAGAAAGCGATCACCAATATGGGAGGTACGATGCGTCTGGGCGCTTACGAATGTGTGCTTCAGAAAGGATCAAAAGCATACCTTGCTTACGGCGAAGAACATATTCAGGAACGTCACCGCCATCGCTATGAGTTCAACAATGACTATAAGGCTCAATACGAAGCTGCCGGTATGAAATGCGTGGGTATCAACCCCGAATCGGATCTGGTGGAAATCGTTGAGATCCCGGCATTGAAGTGGTTTATCGGCACTCAGTTCCATCCGGAATACAGCAGTACGGTATTGAACCCGCATCCGTTGTTTGTGGCTTTCGTGAAGGCAGCCATCGAGAACGAGAAGAATTGACAATTGACAGTTGACAATTGACAATTTATTATTCAAAAATTTATAATTCATAATTAATAGGAATGGATAAAAACACCATTACAGGTCTCGTTTTAATAGGTATATTATTGGTAGGATTCAGTTATCTGAGCCGTCCAAGCGAGGAGCAGATAGCTGCGCAGAAGAAATACTACGATTCTATTGCCGTGGTGCAACAGCAGCAGGAAGCGCTGAAAGCAAAAACAGAAGCCGCACTCGCCAATGAAAACAAAGGTGCAGCGGCGGCAGCAGATTCTTCTGCCCTGTTTTTCAACGCGATGCATGGAACTGATTCCAAAGTAAGCATCCAGAACAGCGTAGCGGAAATCACTTTCACTACGAAAGGCGGACGGGTATATTCGGCTATGCTGAAAGAATACAAAGGACAGGACAAGACAAACCCTGTCGTACTGTTCGACGGTGATGATGCTACCATGAGTTTCAACTTCTACAACAAGCAAGGAGCCATCCAGACAAAGGACTATTACTTCGAAGCTGTCAATAAGACAGACAGCAGCGTAACTATGCGTCTGGCTGCGGACAACGCCAGCTACATCGATTTTATCTATACGCTGAAACCGAACAGCTACCTGATGAACTTTGAAATCAAAGCAACAGGCATGGAAGGCAAACTGGCCAGTACGGAGTATGTAGACATCGACTGGACACAGCGTGCACGCCAGCTGGAAAAGGGATTCACTTACGAAAACCGCCTCTCAGAGCTGACTTATAAGGTAAAAGGTGACAATGTAGATAATCTGTCGGCTGCCAAGGATGACGAAAAGGATCTGGGCAATACAGCGATAGACTGGGTAGCATTCAAAAACCAGTTCTTCTCTTCTGTATTCATTGCAGACCAGGACTTCAACAAGGTTTCTGTGAAGTCAAGAATGGAACAACAAGGAAGCGGATATATCAAGGATTATTCTGCAGAAATGAGTACCTTCTTCGATCCGAGCGGAAAACAACCGACAGAAATGTACTTCTACTTTGGCCCGAACCACTTCAAGACCTTGAAGGCACTGGACAAAGGACGTACAGAGAAATGGGAACTTAACAGACTGGTATATCTGGGCTGGCCGTTAATCCGCTGGATCAACCAGTTTATCACGATCAACGTATTCGACTGGCTGTCGGGCTGGGGCTTGAGCATGGGTATCGTACTGTTGATTCTGACAATTATGGTGAAGGTGGTAGTTTACCCTGCTACCTGGAAAACATACATGTCTTCTGCCAAGATGCGTGTATTGAAACCGAAAATCGACGAGATCAACAAGAAGTATCCGAAGCAGGAAGATGCGATGAAGAAACAGCAGGAGGTGATGAGCCTTTACAGCCAGTATGGCGTGAGCCCGATGGGCGGTTGTCTGCCAATGTTATTGCAGTTCCCGATCTTGATGGCATTGTTCATGTTCGTACCGAGCGCTATCGAGTTACGTCAGCAGAGCTTCTTGTGGGCGGACGACTTGTCCACTTACGACGCGTTCATCACATTCCCGTTCCATATCCCGTTCCTGGGCAACCATCTCAGCTTGTTCTGCTTGCTGATGACGGTAACCAACATCCTGAACACAAAGTATACAATGACGATGCAGGATACAGGAGCACAACCGCAAATGGCTGCGATGAAATGGATGATGTATCTGATGCCGATTATGTTCCTGTTCGTACTGAACGACTATCCTTCGGGATTGAACTATTATTATTTCGTGTCAACACTGATTAGTGTAGGAACCATGATTTTGTTGCGTAAAACTACAGACGAAACAAAATTACTGGCTATTCTGGAAGCTAAGAAAAAAGACCCGAAACAAATGAAAAAGACCGGATTTGCTGCACGCCTGGAAGCTATGCAAAAGCAACAGGAACAGTTACAGCAGCAAAAACAGAATAAACGATAAGAAATTATCCGAAGATATATTCTGAGAAAGCCGGGCAACCGAAAGGGGTTTGTCCGGCTTTCTTTCTCTAAAAAACAAACTTAATATGAAGACAAAATATACTTATAAACAAATCTGGACGATCGCCTACCCTATTCTGATCAGCCTGATTATGGAGCAGCTGATCGGCATGACGGACACGGCCTTTCTTGGACGTGTCGGGGAAATTGAATTAGGGGCATCCGCCATCGCCGGGGTTTACTACCTGGCTATTTTCATGATGGCATTCGGATTCAGCGTAGGAGCACAGATATTGATCGCCCGTCGCAACGGGGAAGGAAACTACAAGGAAATCGGACCGATTTTCTATCAGGGGATTTATTTCCTGGTAGTGGTTGCTGCGATTCTGTTTACACTTTCCATCGTATTCTCGCCATTTATTTTAAAGAATATCATTTCGTCCCCTCACATTTATGATGCAGCGGAAAGTTATATTCATTGGCGGGTGTACGGGTTCTTTTTCTCATTTGTCGGAGTGATGTTCCGCGCCTTCTTTGTCGGTACGACACAGACCAAGACGCTGACGCTGAATTCCATCGTGATGGTGCTTTCTAACGTGGTATTCAACTATATCCTGATTTTCGGTAAGTTCGGTTTCCCGCAACTGGGCATTGCCGGTGCAGCCATCGGTTCATCCCTGGCTGAACTGGTATCGGTGATTTTCTTTATCATCTATACCTGGAAGCGGATTGACTGCAAGAAGTATGCGCTGAATATCCTGCCGAAATTCCAAAGCCGGACATTGAAGCGGATTCTCAATGTCTCCGTGTGGACAATGATTCAAAACTTCGTTTCTTTATCTACCTGGTTTATGTTCTTCCTGTTCGTGGAACACCTGGGAGAACGGTCATTGGCTATCGCGAACATTATCCGGAATGTGTCGGGTATCCCGTTTATGATCGCCATGGCTTTTGCTGCAACCTGCGGATCTCTGGTCAGCAACCTTATCGGTGCGGGCGAAAAAGATTGTGTACGGGGAACCATCAATCAGCACATCCGTATCGGATATGTGTTCGTACTGCCGATATTGATATTCTTCTGTCTGTTTCCCGACCTGATTCTGCGCATATACACGGATATGCCCGATTTGAGGGATGCGTCCATCCCTTCTTTATGGGTATTATGCGCAGCCTACGTAGTGCTGGTACCAGCCAATGTGTATTTCCAGTCGGTATCGGGAACAGGTAACACACGCACGGCACTGGCCATGGAACTTTGTGTACTGACAATTTATGTAGCTTACGCTACTTATTTTATTCTTTACCTTAAAATGGACATTGCGTTTGCCTGGACAACAGAAAGTGTGTATGGAATCTTTATCCTCCTCTTCTGCTACTGGTATATGAAGAAAGGAAACTGGCAGAAAAAGCAGATTTAAATCCTTTTTTCATTATCTTCGCAAGAAAATAAACATTTTTATAAAATATGAGACAAGCAAATCTATTTATGATGTCGGCAGCAATGTTGTTAGCTGCCTGCGGCGGAACAAAAGACGCGGGCAAAACGGATCAGGTGCTTATCGAAAAATCCGATATTAAGATCGAAGGGAAGCGTATGACGCCTGAAGCCCTTTGGGCAATGGGACGTATCGGAGGACTGGCGGTATCGCCCGACGGAAAGAAAATTGCGTATACGGTAGCATACTACAGTGTACCGGAGAACAAGAGTAATCGCGAAGTTTTCGTCATGAACGCGGACGGCAGCGATAACCGGCAAATCACCCGCACTCCTTATCAGGAGAATGAGGTGACCTGGATAAAAGGAGGATCGAAGCTGGCTTTCCTGAGCAACGACAACGGAAGCAGCCAACTATATGAAATGAATCCGGACGGTAGCGGCCGTAAACAACTGACCAACTACGATGGTGACATCGAGGGTTATTCTATCTCACCGGACGGCAAGAAACTGCTGTTCATCTCGCAAGTGAAAACCAAAGAAAGCACTGCCGATAAATATCCGGATCTGCCGAAAGCTACAGGTATTATTGTCACCGACCTGATGTATAAGCACTGGGATGAATGGGTGACAACTGCTCCGCATCCTTTCGTGGCAGACTTTGACGGTAACGGTATTTCCAATATCGTGGATATACTGGAAGGAGAACCATACGAAAGTCCGATGAAACCTTGGGGCGGCATTGAGCAGCTGGCGTGGAATACGACTTCGGACAAAGTGGCTTATACCTGTCGCAAGAAAACGGGGCTGGAATATGCTGTTTCTACCAATTCGGATATTTATGTGTATGATCTGAATACAAAGAAAACGGATAATATCACCGAAGAAAACAAGGGGTATGACACCAATCCGCAATACTCTCCGGATGGCAAGTACATTGCATGGCAAAGCATGGAGCGCGATGGATACGAAGCTGATCTGAACCGTTTGTTTATCATGAATCTGGAAACCGGAGAGAAGCGTTTTGTCAGCAAAGCATTTGAGTCTAATGTGGATGCGTTTGTCTGGGGCAACGATGCCAAGACCATCTATTTTACAGGTGTATGGCACGGAGAAACTCAGATTTATTCTCTTGACCTGACGAATGATTCTGTAAAGGCGATTACTTCGGGTATGTATGATTATGAAGGGGTAGCACTCTTCGGTGACAAACTGATTGCTAAACGCCACTCAATGAGTATGGGTGATGAGATCTATGCGGTAGCATTGGATGGTTCTGCCACTCAACTGACACAGGAGAACAAGGAGATTTATGATCAGCTGGAAATGGGCAAGGTAGAAGGTCGCTGGATGAAAACGACGGATGGCAAGGATATGTTGACATGGGTGATCTATCCTCCCCAGTTCGATCCGAACAAGAAATATCCGACATTGCTGTTCTGTGAAGGTGGTCCTCAAAGTCCGGTAAGCCAGTTCTGGTCTTATCGCTGGAACTTCCAGATTATGGCTGCCAACGACTATATCATCGTAGCCCCGAACCGTCGCGGATTACCGGGATTCGGAGTGGAATGGAACGAACAGATCAGTGGTGATTATGGTGGTCAGTGTATGAAAGACTATTTCACTGCTATCGACGAGATGGCAAAAGAATCGTATGTAGATAAAGATCGTCTGGGATGTGTGGGCGCAAGTTTCGGAGGATTCTCCGTATATTGGTTAGCCGGTCATCACGACAAACGTTTCAAGGCATTTATCGCTCATGACGGAATCTTCAATATGGAAATGCAGTATCTGGAAACAGAAGAGAAATGGTTTGCCAACTGGGATATGGGCGGCGCATACTGGGAAAAACAGAATCCAATAGCACAACGTACTTTCGCCAACTCCCCTCACCTCTTCGTGGAAAAATGGGATACTCCGATTCTCTGTATTCATGGAGAAAAAGATTTCCGTATTTTGGCTAACCAGGCTATGGCCGCATTTGATGCCGCTGTAATGCGTGGTGTACCTGCAGAGTTGCTGATTTATCCGGATGAAAACCACTGGGTACTGAAACCGCAGAATGGTGTCTTGTGGCAACGCACTTTCTTTGAGTGGCTGGATAAGTGGCTGAAGGCTCCTGCAAAATAAATCTTTGATATAAGACAAATAATGAAGGCTCTGTTCTCAAATCAAATTGAGTTCAGAGCCTTCTGCATTACATCTAAAATCCGCTAGACTTTACTCATGATATATATTTTCGATTGCTACTATATACTTAGATAAGGTCTATGATTCAATCTAGACCTGTTTCATAATCCTTTTCAAATAGCTCAATCGGAGCCTCCATTAAAACAGTTTTTTCAGCACCTTTTTCGTCTGATAAATCAATTAATCCCATTTTTTGCTCCCTTAATTGTTCTCCAGTCCATCTGCCTTTTAAATGGTATTCTTCCCCTTTATTTACGGCCTTCAGTACCAAATAAAAAGTTAAGGTACATCGATATCCACATTCTTGTTTTGTTAACTCATAAGTTGAATAGGGAGGTATCTTATACTTTACATTTCCAATAGAACGTGATCCATTCTTTACTTTTAATGTTTCTCCAAAAATCAACGGAGTCTTCGCACCCGTTCCGTCTATAAAAAGCTTACCTCCAGCATCAATGAAAGGAACAGGAATCTTCAAATCCGCCAAATTTTCAGCATTAACAGGCAAAGAACCTTCAGTCAATACAAATAAAGAGTTCTCTTCCTCTTCCACATCCCATGCATATATCATTGGAAGAGGTTCATCTTTATCATTTACTTTATGTTGCAAGACTACTACAGGATATTCAACCCGCTCTACTACATCCGTTTCCTCCTGCACAAACTTATAGGAAACAACCTCTAATATCGCCGGAGTATTGGATGGAGAAGAAGACACATCATCCGAATCACTACTACAAGCTGCGAGTGCAGCACAGATACCTGCAAGAAAGAACATTTTTGTTTTCATAACGCTTAGTTTTAGTTGTGTTACAATAGTTTAGTTTAGGGCAAATGTATAATATTTATATCACTTATCAAAGCTTTACCGATAAAAAATAAAAAAAGGGAGAATTAATCTCCCTCCCAAATATTTTCGATTTCTACTATATACATTTTATGAAAACCTCCATGAGCATCGTCATACCATTTTTCCAAGGACTCTTTATCCAGGAAACATTCAGGTTTAATGTTATCCGCATACAGTTTTCTTCCTTCCAGACTCAGGCGGGCCTGTTCGAAAAGCACATTCCCCTGTTCTGTGAAGACCGGCTTCAATCCGGTTGCTTTCACCTTATCCGTATCACGACCGGACTTTGAGCCACAAACTGCATGAATCTTCTTATTTGCTTCGCCCAAAAAAGAAAGTGTCAGATAATCACTTTTCTCGATGAACTCATACGTATATCGTTCGGGGCGGACAAAAACAAAAGCAACGGGCTTATTCCAAAGCCAGCCAATGCCACCCCAGCTGGCAGTCATTGTATTGAATTTCTCTTTGGTGCCGGCAGTAACCAACATCCATTCTTTGCCAATCGCCTCAAAGAAATTTTCTTTCAGGTCTTTTACTTCTAACTTCTTCATCTCTCAGTTTATTTTATAATTACTTTCTTTTACTCAGTTTTACGATTTCTCCCAGATAAGGGATTTCTACACGAATCTTTCTTTTCTTTGCTTCTGCCGCAAATACTTTAGGCGGATCATGCAAGGGTTCATCAGACAAATCAAATGTACCGTAGTGCATCGGAATGGTTATTCCTGCATGCATCTCTTCGGAGGCAGTCAGTGATTCATAAGGGGAAATATGATTGGGACGCATGAACCAACGGGGTTTATATGCACCGATACCCAACAAGGCATAGTCCGGAGCTCCGAACAGATCCGGGATTTCCCTAAAATGGGTAGAATACCCTGTGTCTCCGCTATAATAGAGAGAAACACCATTCCCCTGCAGCATGAAAGCTCCCCACAATCGCTGCCCTCCATCACGTACGGAGCGTTTGCTCCAATGCTGTGCCGGCAAGAAAGTTATTTTCAGCCCTTCATCTTCCAGTTGCTGATACCAGCCGGCCTCGATCACTCTCATTTCCGGAAACCAGCTCTTTATCAGTTCTCCGGTTCCCAAACCGCAAAACAGTTTCATCTGCGGATTATTATTCAGCAAACGGGTGATACTTTGCTTGTCCAAATGATCAAAATGGTCATGGCTGATAAGCAGGTAATCAATTTCTGTAAAAATGTCGGGATTGGCAGGAAACTCACTCTGTCTTTTCACAAAAGGGATGTTTCCGAAAACCGGATCGAACATGATTCTTTTGCCTGCCAACTGAAGGAAGAAGGAATTATGTCCCAGCCATATTAAAGAATCTCCCACCACAGCATCCAGCGAACGAAGATAACAGACTTTTGGGTCCCACTTCACCGTTTTCTTTTCTTTCCGCTGAGGATTGGGGGACAACCGCCATTTCAACACACTTCCCATACCGGGGCGGAAACGGTGCTGCCTGTTAAAAAAACGTCCGCGCACCATC
>OJSO01001826.1_pt1 | contig 11367 bp, 5 predicted proteins | sample 1599521 | NCBI WGS metagenome assembly OJSO01 (sample SAMN04168659, study PRJEB22393) | human gut metagenome | biome: human gut microbiome; feature: stool | host: Homo sapiens | collected 2014-05-12 | reverse complement strand
TCGGCCTGATCGCCCACATAGAAGGCGAACCTAGCCACAAGGTAGTGCGTACTGCCATACACGCACTGGCCCGTATGCAGCACCGTGGCGCAATTCTTGCCGATGGAAAAACCGGCGATGGTTGCGGCCTGCTGTTACAAAAACCTGACCGCTTTTTCCGCATCGTGGCGCAAGAGCGCGGCTGGCGTTTAGCCAAAAACTACGCCGTCGGCATGATCTTTTTAAATAAAGACCCTGAACTGGCTGCGGCTTCTCGTCGCATTGTTGAAGAAGAATTACAGCAGGAGACCCTGTCGATTGTCGGCTGGCGCGACGTGCCGACCAACGAAGGTGTTCTCGGTGAAATTGCGCTCTCCTCCCTGCCTCGTATCGAGCAAATTTTTGTTAACGCCCCTGCGGGCTGGCGTCCGCGTGATATGGAGCGTCGCCTGTTCATCGCGCGTCGTCGTATCGAAAAACGCCTCCTGCAAGACAAAGATTTCTACGTCTGTAGCTTGTCGAACCTGGTCAATATCTATAAAGGTCTGTGTATGCCGGCGGATCTGCCGCGCTTCTACCTGGACCTGGCAGACCTGCGTCTGGAATCGGCCATCTGCCTGTTCCACCAGCGCTTCTCCACCAACACCGTACCGCGCTGGCCGCTGGCGCAGCCGTTCCGCTATCTGGCGCACAACGGTGAAATCAACACCATCACCGGCAACCGCCAATGGGCGCGCGCCCGTACCTATAAGTTCCAGACCCCGTTGATCCCGGATCTGCACGACGCCGCGCCGTTTGTTAACGAAACCGGCTCAGACTCCAGTTCGATGGACAACATGCTGGAACTGCTGCTGGCAGGCGGGATGGACATCATCCGTGCCATGCGCTTACTGGTTCCCCCGGCATGGCAGAACAACCCGGATATGGATCCGGAGCTGCGCGCGTTCTTTGACTTTAACTCCATGCACATGGAACCGTGGGACGGCCCGGCGGGCATCGTCATGTCCGACGGCCGCTTTGCCGCCTGTAACCTTGACCGTAACGGCTTGCGTCCGGCACGCTACGTCATCACCAAAGACAAGCTGATTACCTGCGCCTCTGAAGTCGGGATCTGGGATTATCAGCCGGATGAAGTGGTAGAGAAAGGCCGCGTCGGCCCTGGCGAGCTGATGGTTATCGATACCCGCAGCGGGCGCATTCTCCACTCCGCCGAAACCGATGATGACCTGAAAAGCCGTCACCCATACAAAGAGTGGATGGAGAAAAACGTCCGCCGCCTGGTACCGTTCGAAGACCTGGCTGACGATCAGGTCGGCAGCCGTGAACTGGACGATGACACCCTCGCCAGCTATCAGAAACAGTTTAACTACAGCGCTGAAGAGCTGGATTCCGTGATCCGCGTGCTCGGCGAAAATGGCCAGGAAGCGGTCGGTTCAATGGGTGACGATACCCCGTTTGCCGTACTCTCCAGCCAGCCGCGCATCATTTATGACTACTTCCGCCAGCAGTTCGCGCAGGTCACCAACCCGCCGATCGACCCGCTGCGTGAAGCGCACGTCATGTCGCTGGCCACCAGCATCGGTCGTGAGATGAACGTCTTCTGCGAAGCTGAAGGTCAGGCACACCGCCTGAGCTTTAAATCGCCGATCCTGCTGTACTCCGATTTCACCCAGCTCACCACCATGAAAGAGGAGCATTATCGCGCTGACCGTCTGGATATCACCTTTGACGCGACCGAAACTACGCTCGAAGAGACCGTCAAAGCATTGTGCGATAAGGCGGAACAGATGGTGCGCAACGGCACGGTGCTGCTGGTACTCTCTGACCGCAACATCGCTAAAAATCGTCTGCCGGTTCCGGCGCCGATGGCCGTGGGCGCAGTGCAAACGCGTCTGGTAGAACAAAGCCTGCGCTGCGACGCCAACATCATCGTTGAAACCGCCAGTGCCCGCGATCCGCACCATTTTGCCGTCCTGCTCGGTTTTGGCGCGACGGCAATCTATCCGTATCTCGCGTATGAAACATTGGGACGTCTGATCGACACTCAGGCGATTGCCAAAGATTACCGGACCGTGATGCTGAACTACCGTAACGGCATCAACAAAGGTCTGTACAAAATCATGTCCAAAATGGGCATCTCGACCATTGCCTCCTACCGCTGCTCGAAGCTGTTTGAAGCCGTTGGTCTGCACGATGATGTGGTTGCGTTGTGCTTCCAGGGCGTGGTCAGCCGTATTAGCGGTGCAGGGTTTACCGACTTCCAGCAGGATCTGCTGAACCTCTCCAAACATGCATGGCTGGCGCGTAAACCTATCAGCCAGGGCGGTTTGCTGAAGTACGTCCACGGCGGCGAATACCACGCCTACAACCCGGACGTGGTACGCACTCTGCAGCAGGCGGTACAAAGCGGCGAGTACAGCGACTATCAGGAATACGCCAAGCTGGTTAATGAGCGTCCGGCGGCCACGCTGCGCGATCTGCTGGCGATTACGCCTGGCGATGAAGCCGTAAGCATTAGCGAAGTAGAACCCGCGACCGAACTGTTTAAACGCTTTGATACCGCCGCCATGTCTATCGGCGCATTAAGCCCGGAAGCACACGAAGCGCTGGCCGAAGCCATGAACAGCATCGGCGGCAATTCGAACTCCGGTGAAGGCGGCGAAGACCCGGCGCGCTATGGCACCAATAAAGTGTCACGCATTAAGCAGGTTGCTTCCGGTCGCTTTGGCGTAACCCCGGCATACCTGGTCAATGCCGATGTCATTCAGATTAAAGTCGCTCAGGGCGCGAAACCTGGCGAAGGTGGTCAGTTACCGGGTGATAAAGTCACCCCGTACATCGCCAAACTACGCTATTCCGTACCGGGCGTGACGCTGATCTCCCCGCCGCCGCACCACGATATCTACTCTATCGAGGATTTAGCGCAGCTGATTTTCGACCTCAAGCAGGTCAATCCAAAAGCGATGATCTCCGTGAAGCTGGTTTCCGAACCGGGCGTAGGCACCATCGCGACTGGCGTGGCAAAAGCTTATGCCGATTTAATCACCATCGCAGGCTATGACGGCGGCACCGGCGCAAGTCCGCTTTCATCGGTGAAATACGCAGGCTGTCCGTGGGAGCTGGGGCTTGTTGAAACCCAACAGGCGCTGGTTGCCAACGGCTTGCGTCACAAGATCCGTTTGCAGGTCGATGGCGGCCTGAAAACGGGTGTCGATATCATCAAAGCGGCGATTCTTGGCGCGGAAAGTTTTGGCTTCGGCACTGGCCCGATGGTAGCGCTTGGCTGTAAATATCTGCGAATTTGCCACCTGAACAACTGCGCCACGGGTGTAGCAACTCAGGATGACAAACTGCGTAAGAATCACTATCACGGCCTGCCGTTCAAAGTGACTAATTACTTTGAGTTTATCGCCCGTGAAACCCGCGAGCTGATGGCACAGCTGGGGGTAACGCGTCTGGTGGATCTGATTGGTCGCACCGACCTGCTCAAAGAGCTGGATGGCTTCACCGCCAAGCAGCAGAAGCTGGAGCTGTCTCGTCTGCTGGAAACCGCCGAACCGCATCCTGGTAAAGCGCTGCATTGCACCGAGAACAACCCGCCGTTTGATAATGGCGTGCTGAACGCCCAGCTGTTACAGCAGGCGAAGCCGTTCGTCGACGAGCGCCAGAGCAAAACCTTCTGGTTCGATATCCGCAACACCGACCGTTCCGTCGGCGCATCGCTGTCGGGCTATATCGCTCAGATGCATGGCGATCAGGGGCTGGCGTCTGACCCGATCAAAGCGCACTTCAGCGGTACTGCAGGCCAGAGCTTTGGCGTGTGGAACGCGGGCGGCGTGGAGCTGTATCTGACCGGCGATGCCAACGACTATGTCGGTAAAGGCATGGCGGGTGGTCTGCTGGCAGTGCGTCCTCCGGTTGGCTCTGCTTTCCGTAGCCATGAAGCGAGCATCATCGGTAACACCTGCCTGTATGGCGCCACTGGTGGTCGCCTGTTTGCTGCGGGTCGTGCGGGTGAGCGCTTTGCAGTGCGTAACTCTGGCGCAATCACCGTGGTTGAAGGTATTGGCGACAACGGCTGTGAATACATGACCGGCGGCATCGTCTGTATTCTCGGCAAAACCGGCGTTAACTTCGGCGCGGGCATGACCGGCGGATTCGCCTACGTGCTCGACGAAGACGGTGAATTCCGCAAACGCGTAAACCCGGAACTGGTCGAAGTGCTGAGCGTGGACTCGCTGGCGATCCACGAAGAGCACCTGCGTGGCCTGATTACCGAGCACGTACAGCATACCGGCTCTTCTCACGGCGAAGAGATCCTGGCGAACTGGCCAGCATTCTCGGCGAAATTCGCGCTGGTAAAACCAAAATCCAGTGATGTGAAAGCACTGTTGGGTCACCGTAGTCGTAGCGCAGCAGAGCTGCGTGTGCAGGCGCAGTAAGGGGTAGCAGCAATGAGTCAGAACGTATACCAATTTATCGACCTGCAGCGTGTTGATCCGCCGAAGAAGCCGCTGAAGATCCGCAAGATCGAGTTTATCGAGATTTACGAGCCGTTTTCCGAAGGCCAAGCCAAAGCACAGGCAGATCGCTGCCTGTCCTGCGGTAACCCGTACTGCGAGTGCCCGGTGCATAATTACATCCCGAACTGGCTGAAGTTGGCGAATGAGGGACGTATTTTTGAAGCGGCAGAGCTTTCGCACCAGACCAACACCTTGCCGGAAGTCTGTGGCCGTGTATGTCCGCAGGATCGACTGTGTGAAGGATCCTGTACGCTGAACGATGAGTTTGGCGCGGTAACCATTGGCAACATCGAGCGCTATATCAACGATAAAGCGTTTGAGATGGGCTGGCGTCCGGATATGACCGGTGTTCGCCAGACGGACAAGCGCGTCGCCATTATCGGTGCCGGTCCTGCAGGTCTGGCGTGCGCTGATGTGCTGACCCGCAACGGCGTGAAGGCGGAGGTCTTTGACCGTCACCCGGAAATCGGCGGCTTGCTGACCTTCGGTATCCCAGCCTTCAAGCTGGAAAAAGAGGTCATGACCCGTCGCCGTGAAATCTTCACCGGCATGGGCATTGAGTTCAAACTGAACGTGGAAGTAGGCCGTGACGTACAGCTCAACGATTTGCTGAAGGATTACGACGCCGTGTTCCTTGGCGTAGGAACCTATCAGTCGATGCGCGGCGGGCTGGAAAACGAAGACGCTGATGGCGTGTTTGATGCCCTGCCGTTCCTGATTGCCAATACCAAACAATTGATGGGCTTTGGCGAAAGCAGCAATGAGCCATACATCAGCATGGAAGGCAAACGTGTCGTCGTGCTCGGCGGTGGCGATACCGCGATGGACTGCGTGCGCACCTCCGTACGTCAGGAAGCATCACACGTTATCTGCGCCTATCGTCGTGATGAAGAGAACATGCCGGGTTCGAAACGCGAAGTGAAAAACGCGCGCGAAGAAGGCGTCGAGTTCCAGTTCAACGTCCAGCCTTTAGGTGTGGAAGTGAATGCCAACGGGAAAGTGTGCGGCGTGAAAATGGCGCGCACTGAAATGGGCGAACCGGATGCGAAGGGACGTCGCCGTGCGGAGATCGTCGCTGGCTCCGAGCACGTTGTTCCGGCTGATGCCGTGGTCCTGGCGTTTGGTTTCCGCCCACACAGCATGGAATGGTTGAAAGAGCACAGCGTCGAGCTGGATTCACAGGGGCGCATTATTGCCCCGGAACGTAGCGACAACGCTTTCCAAACCAGCAACCCGAAAATCTTCGCAGGCGGCGACATCGTACGCGGTTCGGATCTGGTGGTCACCGCGATTGCCGAAGGTCGTAAAGCGGCAGACGGGATTCTGAATTACCTGGAAGTGTAAAAGAGCCTTCTCTGGCCCCTGTTCACGTTTGTCGACAGGGGCTTTTTTTCTCCGTATTTCTCCACCATTCTTTAAAAGCTACTCGCAATTAAGACTGCAAGTCTTTGTAATTAGTAGAACGTGGATTGACCACTTCAGCACCCGGGCGTATTGATCGCGGAATATTTTTACACCGTAACTTTCACGAAAGGGATGAAGATGACCACGCCGACGTCACTTCAGGATGCAGATGACTATCAGCAAATCCATAACGGAATTGTTCGACTACTGGACACCGCGCGGACAGAAACTGTCCGTAGTATCAATGCACTAATGACGGCGACCTACTGGGAAATTGGTCGACGAATTGTTGAATTTGAGCAAGGTGGTGAATCCCGGGCAGCCTATGGCGCTCAGCTTATTGAACGGCTGTCAGTGGATCTAAACCAACGCTATAAACGGGGGTTTTCCATGGTAAACATACGGCAAATGCGTATGTTTTATCTTTATTTTCAACAAATTGAGATTCAGCAGACACTGTCTGGTGAATCTCAAAATCTCATACAGCTCGCCAAAACATTCCCACTACCCTGGTCGGCGTATGTCCGCCTCTTGTCTGTTAAAAATGCCGATGCCCGCACTTTTTATGAGAAAGAGACTCTCCGTAACGGCTGGTCAGTACGGCAGCTAAATCGACAAATTGCCACTCAGTTTTATGAGCGGACGCTGTTGTCCCGCGACAAATCCGCCATGTTGCAAAAGGCAGTCCCGACGGAGCCTGAAGTCTTGCCTGAAAAGGCCATCCGCGATCCGTTCATTCTGGAGTTTCTTGGCCTCAAGGATGAGTATTCAGAATCGGATCTTGAAGAGGCGCTGATCAATCACCTGATGGACTTTATGCTGGAGCTCGGCGACGATTTTGCTTTTGTTGGCCGTCAGCGTCGATTGCGCATTGACGATAACTGGTTCCGCGTCGATCTGCTGTTCTTTCATCGTCGTTTACGCTGCCTGTTGCTCGTTGATCTAAAAGTAGGCAAATTCAGCTATGCGGATGCCGGGCAGATGAATATGTATCTGAACTATGCCAAAGAACATTGGACGATACCGGGGGAAAATCCGCCAGTCGGGCTGATTCTGTGCGCAGGAAAAGGGGCGGGGGAAGCGCACTACGCGTTGAACGGCCTACCGAATACCATCCAGGCGAGCGAGTACAAAGTACAGCTACCTGATGAAAAATTACTTGCAGACGAGCTCATTCGTTCACAAACCATGCTGGGAACTCAACTCACAGACGCGGGTTAACTGTCGACCAAGGAAAATCAACGCAATCATCAACACCATAAATAATAACCATGTAAAGATTATACGTAATCGTTTGCTTTATTCTGAGAACTGTATATTATGCGGCGGATTTTTTGGGCAAAATTCATGGAGGCGTTGTGTCGCAGGACAACAATTATAGCCAGGGCCCCGTCCCTCTGGCGGCGCGGAAAGGCGTGGTTCCACTAACATTTGTCATGTTGGGGCTTACATTTTTTTCCGCCAGTATGTGGACCGGTGGCACACTCGGTACCGGTCTTTCCTATAATGATTTCTTCCTGGCAGTTCTCTTCGGTAATCTTCTCCTCGGTATTTACACTGCATTTCTCGGTTTTATCGGCGCAAAAACAGGGCTCTCAACCCACCTTCTGGCGCGTTACTCATTTGGTTTGAAAGGTTCATGGCTTCCCTCACTGTTGTTAGGCGGTACGCAGGTAGGCTGGTTTGGCGTGGGTGTGGCTATGTTTGCTATCCCGGTGGGCAAAGCGACAGGAATTGACGTCAATATCCTGATTGCGGTTTCCGGTCTGTTGATGACCCTGACCATCTTTTTTGGCATCTCGGCGCTGACCGTTTTATCTATCATCGCCGTGCCTGCCATCGTCGTTCTTGGCAGCTACTCCGTCTGGCTGGCGGTGAGTGATGTCGGCGGTTTAGACCATTTAAAAGCGATAGTGCCGCAGACGCCGCTGAATTTCTCCACCGCCCTGGCGCTGGTGGTCGGTTCGTTTGTCAGCGCAGGAACATTAACCGCCGACTTCGTTCGCTTTGGTCGCAACGCCAAAGGCGCGGTGCTGATTGCCATGGTGGCGTTTTTCCTTGGCAACTCCTTGATGTTCATCTTCGGCGCTGCGGGCGCGGCTGCCGTTGGACAGGCGGATATCTCTGACGTGATGATTGCCCAGGGATTGCTGCTGCCCGCGATTGTAGTGCTCGGTCTGAACATCTGGACGACTAACGACAATGCGCTGTATGCCTCAGGTCTGGGATTTGCCAATATTACCGGCCTTTCCAGCCGTACGCTGTCGGTGGCTAACGGTATTATCGGCACATTGTGCGCGCTATGGCTTTACAATAACTTTGTCGGTTGGCTGACTTTTCTGTCGGCAGCAATTCCCCCGATTGGCGGGGTGATCATCGCCGACTATCTGCTGAACCATCGTCGCTATGCCGACTTCAGCAAAGCGCAATTTATTTCCGTAAACTGGATAGCGATCCTGTCCGTTGCATTGGGCATTGCCGCAGGTCACTATATTCCCGGTATTGTGCCCGTCAACGCCGTACTTGGCGGCGTATTCAGCTATATCCTGCTGAATCCACTTTTCAATCGCAGCCTTGCTAAATCACCAGAGGTCAGCCATGCAGAATAATAACATCACCCTTCGTCAGGCACGTTTACAGGGACGCGAAGGATTGTGGCAGCTCACGATTGAAAACGGGCGCTTCAGCCGGATTGAGCCACAGGACACCGCCACGTTACCGCAGGGCGAAGTGCTTGATGCCGAAGGCGGCCTGGCCATTCCACCGTTCGTTGAGCCACATATCCATCTGGACACCACGCAAACCGCAGGCGAGCCGAGCTGGAACCAGTCTGGTACGTTATTTGAAGGCATTGAGCGTTGGGCCGAACGTAAGGCAATGCTCACGCACGAAGACGTCAAAGCGCGCGCCATGCAGACGCTGAAGTGGCAGATGGCCAACGGCATCCAGTATGTCCGCACGCACGTTGACGTTTCCGATCCGACGCTGACTGCACTGAAAGCCATGCTGGAGGTGAAGCAAGAAGTCGCGCCGTGGGTAGAGCTGCAAATTGTCGCCTTCCCGCAAGAGGGCATTCTTTCTTACCCCAACGGTGAAGCGCTATTAGAGGAAGCCGTGCGTTTGGGCGCAGACGTCATTGGCGCGATCCCCCACTTTGAATTTACGCGTGAATATGGCGTTGAGTCGCTGCACAAAATTTTCGCTCTGGCGCAGAAATACGATCGGCTTATCGATGTGCACTGCGACGAAATTGACGATGAGCAGTCACGCTTTGTTGAAACCGTCGCGGCGCTGGCGCATCGTGACAATATGGGCGAACGCGTGACCGCCAGCCATACCACGGCAATGCATTCCTATAACGGCGCGTATGCTTCCCGCCTCTTTCGCCTGTTGAAAATGTCCGGCATTAACTTTGTCGCGAACTGGTAAATATTCACCTGCAAGGGCGCTTTGATACGTATCCTAAACGTCGCGGCGTAACGCGCGTCAAAGAGATGCTGGAAGCGGAGATCAACGTCTGCTTCGGCCATGATGACGTCTTCGACCCGTGGTATCCGCTGGGCACCGCCAATATGCTGCAGGTACTGCATATGGGATTACATGTGTGTCAACTGATGGGATACGGACAGATCAACGATGGGCTGAACCTGGTTACCACCCACAGTGCGAAAACCCTGCACCTGCAGGATTACGGTCTGAACGTGGGAAACTCCGGAAATCTGGTGATTTTAGCGGCAGAAAATGGGTTTGACGCAGTTCGTCGCCAGACGCCTGCACGTTATTCCATTCGTCACGGGCGAGTCATTGCTGAGACAGTGCCAAGCCAGACCACGCTGCATCTGGCGCAGCCGGAAGCGGTGACGTTTAAGCGCTAAGTTGTTCTATCCAGTGTCGGATGGCGCAAGCCTTGCCATTCGACACGGTCTCTCATCGTCAGGCTTGTAATAAGCTGGCGCGCACCTTGATCACGACCTTTTTGATTTCCCCCGGCCCCCCCACCATACAGCCCGGTTTATGCGGCTCGCCCGGCATAAAAATCGCAAATCTTCCCGGTTTCAGTACGATCGCCTGCTCATCGGCAATCTCGCTGCACAGCTGATAGTCATCCTCAACATGCATCTCATCGCACTGGCGAGCAGAATCGGTCATCCCGAACAGAATGCGTTCTTCGCCGGACAACAGCACCTGAATATCAATGTACTGCTGATGCAGTTCCGCTTTCTTTTGCTCTGGGCTCTGCGTCGCAAACTGCATGACATTCATAAAAATAGTATCGCCCTGCAACGCGTAGCGCCCTGGCGTTTTCTCCTGCGGATTCGCCGCAATGGCAAGCGTTAATGCCTGCTGTAAGACCGGATGTAATCCGGCAGAAGGCAGTGAACGCAACTCATCTGATATCATCATCATTCTCCCTGGGCCAACAGCGCGGCCCCCAGTAATCCAGCGTCATGGCGGTAATGCGCCGCCAGTAATTCCACGTGATAGGCCAAGGGCTCTTGTGCCAGATAATGTTCAACCAGCGCCAGATATCCTTCAGCCAGCCCAACGCTGCCGCCAATCACCACAATCTGGCAATCGGTCGTGGCCTTCACATCGCCGATAAGCCTTGCCAAAGTACGCGCCGAGCGATGGATCAACCTGCTTGCCTGCTCATCTCCTTGCCCGGCGCGGCTAAAAATGGTTTTGGCGTCGCATCCAGCAAGCGTACCTTCGGCTGCAGCCGCGATCCCTCGACCGGAAGCAATCGCCTCGACGCAGCCCACACGTCCGCAGCCGCAGGCCGGGCCATTGGGATCCGCCAGCGTATGTCCTAAGTGCCCAGCCAGACCACCAGACCCGGTGAGTAACTTGCCGCTGCTGATCACGCCGCCGCCGACGCCTGTCGACACGGTGATAAACACCATGTCGCTTATCTCATCTGCCATAGCGTGGTATTCCGCCCAGGCCGCCGCCTGTGCGTCATTGACTGCCAGCGTCGGCAGGCCGGTGATTTGTTCCAGCGTTTGTGTTAGCGGAAAATGCATCAACCCGCCAAGGTTATGCGGGTTCAGCGCCAGTAAAGCCCCCTCACGGATAATCCCCGTCGAGGCGATCGCCACCCGATTAGCACGCCCCTGTAGCGGTGCAACCAGTGCTTGTAGCGCAGCGCGCAGCGCCTCCGGCGTTTTGCTGGCGGGCGTCGGCAATTCACGCCGCTCGCGAATTTGCAGATTACTGTCTAACAGCGCGGCAGCCAGTTTGGTACCGCCGATATCCATTGCCAATGTGGTCATGACACCGCCTTCTGCATCGCGGTGATACGCTTTTTATCCCGTTGCTCAAGTAACGACATACTTCTTCCCTTTCGCTAATTGCCCGGTTCAACACCGGGCAATGGGATTAACTTTTGGATTTCACCATGGTGCTTTTGTCACCGCCGAACGGCACAGCCCCGCTGAACGGTCGACCATCAATGGCATCA
>OJSO01001825.1_pt1 | contig 11367 bp, 8 predicted proteins | sample 1599521 | NCBI WGS metagenome assembly OJSO01 (sample SAMN04168659, study PRJEB22393) | human gut metagenome | biome: human gut microbiome; feature: stool | host: Homo sapiens | collected 2014-05-12 | reverse complement strand
CAGAGCTGGTTATGAACCCATAGCACATATTGAGATGGATCACTATGCTTGTGACTCATTGAAAACTCGTGCAGCATTTCATTATTTAAAGGAGAACGGAAAACTTGAAATATACGAAGAATACCTCAAAAACAAGAAGGAAAAAACAGATGGAAGTTGGCTTTGGAATCAAGTTCCTAAATCTGTGATTGACTCGGTTATTCAAGAAGCTATAGGGAAAGAAACATTGCCAAGCCTTTTTGAAAGAGTTGATAAACTTTGTAATGGGAAGCCCGTTGATATGATTATTGGAGGTCCACCATGCCAGGCATATTCTGTCGCTGGCCGTGCTAGATTAGGAAAAAAAATTGAAGAAGACCCTCGTAATGACCTATATAAATTCTATGTAGAGTTCCTTAAACGTTATAAGCCCAAAATGTTTGTGTTTGAAAATGTTTTGGGAATTTTTACTGCCAAAGGTGGAGAGCCATTTAGGGATCTTATTCGATTGGTGCGCGAGTTAGATTATAATATAGATTTTCGTGAACAGATAGCATCACAGCATGGAGTTTTGCAAAAACGTCATAGGGTCATTATTGTTGGTTGGCAAAATAAAAGAGACACACAAGAAGATACCTCGTATCACTATCCGTACCTTCTTGAAGAGCAAATGCCATACAAAATGATGAGGGATTTGTTTTGTGATCTGCCTATAGTTAAGGCTGGAGAGGGTACACTTTGCGGAATTGTTCATTACACAAAGCCTTTAAGCGATATGGAATACCTTAAAAAATCAGGAATTAGAGGAGTCTTGAGCTTTACCACTCAGCACATTGCACGTCCTAACAATCCTACAGACAGAGAAATCTATAAGCAGGCAGTTGAACAGTGGAATGAAGGAAAACGTTTACGGTATGATAAGCTTGATCCCTCACTGCAGAAGCATAAAAATACGCAGACATTCTTAAACAGGTTTTGTGTGGTAGATCCTAACGGTGTATGTCACACCGTTGTAGCACATATCGCTATGGATGGACATTATTACATATATCCAACTCCTAATCCAACGACGGATAATGTACGTTCTATTACAATACGTGAAGCTGCAAGAATTCAATCATTCCCAGATGACTACTTTTTTGAAGGAAGTCGCTCTTCCGCATTTAAACAAATTGGTAACGCTGTCCCTGTAGTCCTTGCAGAGAAGATTGCTTTAGAGATAAAAAAAATATTAGCTCATGAAGATGAATTACGAAGAACTCAAAACCGCTAATGCTACACCTGCTGCTGCGTCCATGGTTGAGACTTTTCGAGCTATGGGCTATAGTTTGGAAACAGCAATGGCTGATATATTAGATAACTCTATATCAGCTGGATCTCGAGAATCTGGAAAGGTGGTCAATCAATTATCACTATTAAAGATGATGGCATTGGAATGAATCATCAGGAACTGATCGAAGCAATGAGACCAGGTTCTCAGAATCCTTTGGAAGAACGTTCAAAAAGTGATTTAGGTCGATTTGGTTTGGGACTGAAAACCGCCTCATTCTCTCAATGTAGAAGACTTACCGTATATAGCAAAAAGGCTGATTACAAGCCCGTTTATTGGACTTGGGACTTAGACTACGTTGCAAAAACAAACCAATGGGAACTTCTTCAATGGATTCCTGATGAATATATAAATGCTCTTGATGATGTTTCTCATGGCACTTTGGTTATATGGTCAGGTTTAGACCGAATCATTAACCCAGAAACAAGTGAGATTGATATTAACTCAAAGGTCAAATTTTCTTCACTATTAGACAATGTGAAACGACACATTTCAATGACTTTTCATCGTTTTATAGAAGAAAAAGTTGTGAGGATTTTCTGGTGTGAACATGAAATTGAGCCTTGGAATCCATTCTGTGAAAATGAACCAAAGACGCAGATAAGACCCACCGAAAACATTATTGGTGGAATATCTGTCAAGGGGTATGTTTTGCCTCATAAAAGTGCGTTCTCTAGCGAAGCAGCCTATGCTAAAGCAGAAGGTATTAATGGATGGGCAGCTCAGCAAGGATTCTATGTATATAGAGGAAAAAGATTACTTTTAGCAGGTGATTGGCTTGGGCTATTTAGAAAGGAAGAGTACTATAAATTAGTGCGAATTAAAATAGACTTACCTAATACATTGGACACTGAATGGCAGATTGATATTAAAAAATCAAGAGCCTATCCTCCAATGCAAAATAGAAGTCAACTTGAATCTTACGCTAAAGCTGTGAGATCAATTGGTTGTGAAGTCTATCGACATAGAGGAAAGATTCTAAAGCAAAAAGCTGGTACATCTTTCCAACCTCTATGGTGCGAGAAGAAAAAAGATAATAAATGGTCTTTTGTGGTTAATCGTGAACATGACATGATTAAGCAAATAAAAAGTATGGCTCTTGACAACCCTGAGAAGGCTATTAACACTCTTCTTAGCTTTATTGAGGAAACATTACCAACTAAGACAATTTATATCAATGAAGCAAAAGGTGAAGAGTCTCAACTTGAACCTTTTATGGGTATCAATCCTTCAATCATAACAGATATGATGCGGACGATGTATGATAACCAAATTAAAACGGGAAAGACATCTGAACAAGCCAAAGCATATCTAAAAACAGTAGAACCTTTTAACCTCTTTGAGGATTTAATCGAAAATTTATAGCTATGCAGAATCAGATTATTAATATGTGTCGAGTCCTAATCGGACCAAATGCTGTTGTAACAGACGATCAGATTAATGATGCTATAGAAAGGGTATCACTAATCTTTCCCAATATGGATATTGCGCAAGTAAAAAGCGAATTACTATCCTTGTATGGAGTAAGGATTCAGGACTTTCAAATACTAGAAGGGAATGAAAGAAGACAACCTTGGCTTAGAGATTTCAAAGCTGAGCGCAAGTCTACTTGGGACTTTTGGGTGAGGTATAAACAATATTTGTCTGAACAAAAAGGTTTTGCTCCACTTGTCATTCAAAAGTTAGATGAAATGAGTGACCGCATTTTAGATAATTTGTTTAATCCCCAGCTGACCAATATCACAATTGATAAAAAAGGGTTAGTTGTAGGTCAAGTTCAATCTGGTAAAACAGCTAATTACACAGGCTTAATTTGCAAAGCTGCTGATGCAGGCTTCAATTTTATCGTTGTACTAGCTGGCATCTTGAATAATCTGAGAAGTCAAACTCAAAGTAGAATAGATGAGGGTTTTTTAGGATTTGATACCCAATACGAACGAGCATATAATATCAACAATACTACCAAAATAGGTGTAGGACTGATTCCTGGTTTTGATTCCGCAATTGCTAATTCCTATACCACAAGTTTGGATTCTGGCGATTTCAATAGTAGGGCAGCAAATACTGCTGGGTTCAACTTCAATGCACCGCAACCCATAATTCTGGTTGTAAAAAAGAACGCATCAGTATTAAAGCGCTTGAACACTTGGCTGAAAGCTCAAGCTGGAGGTCACAAGATTGCAAATAAATCGTTGCTACTGATTGATGATGAAGCTGATAATGCTTCAATCAATACAAAGAAAGATAAGGATTTAGACCCAACAGCAATCAATAAAGGTATTAGAACGCTGATTGGACAATTCAATAGGTCTGCCTATGTTGGATATACAGCCACACCTTTTGCTAATATATTTATAGCACAAGACGAATCAGATTTGTTTCCACGTGACTTTATTATCAATCTCCCTGCACCAACTAATTACATTGGTCCTGAAAAAGTATTTGGGACAAGTATGGATGTTGAGGAGGAAGAAGACTTGTTGCCGATTGTAGTTCCTATTAGCGATTATCTGACTTTCATACCAGAGGGGCACAAAAAGAATGATCCTAAGCCAACATTTGCAGATATACCAGAGTCGTTAAAGACAGCTATTAAGAGCTTTATATTGACATGCGCTATACGCTTAGCAAGAGGCCAAGAAAATAAGCATAACTCTATGCTTATCCACGTTTCTCGTTATCAGCTATGGCAAAATGAGATTAAAGAATTGGTAGCTCAACAGTTTTCATATTATAAGCAAGAGATAGAAGCAAACGACCCATCTGTACTCAGTGAATTTCAAGATTTGCTAGAGAATGACTATACTGAAACAACCAATAAGATTAAGAATTCAACTCTTTCCAATATTGATCATTGCTTGCAAGTCCATCAGTGGGAAGATATTAAGCCTTTACTTTTCAAAGTTGTTCAGAAAATTGAAGTGAAATCCATTAACGGATCTTCTGGTGATATTGTTGATTATCAACTGAATTCTAAAAATGGGGTTTCTGTTATCGCTATAGGCGGAGACAAACTATCTCGAGGTCTGACGTTGGAGGGACTTTCTATAAGCTATTTCTTACGTGCTTCTAAAATGTATGATACATTAATGCAGATGGGTAGATGGTTTGGGTATCGTCCAGGATATGTTGATTTATGCCGTCTATTTACAAGTGCTGAACTCAATGAATGGTATCGACACATTGCTATCGCTAGTGCTGAGTTGCGTGAAGAATTCAACTATCTTGCAGAATCAAGAAGTACACCGGATAAGTATGCTCTCAAAGTACGTACACATCCTGGATGCCTACAAATCACTGCTCTTAATAAGATGAGGAATACCAAGGAAATTCAAGTATCGTGGGCTTCTCGACTCATTGAAACTTATCAATTGCCGATTGATAAGGGATTAAAGAACAGAAATCTTGTTGCTACTGATGAGCTTCTGGCCGGATTAGGTGAACCCATAATCAAAGATGGAGACTATCTTTGGAAAAATGTTCCAGCAAATCAAATTTGTGATTATTTCAATGAATTTACTGTTGCAGAATCCCTCAAAAAGGTAAATCTTGAATTAATTGTTAAGTACATCAATGAGTTACAAGGACATAACGAGTTGACGAATTGGAGCGTTGCTCTGATGAATAAGTCGGCTGGAAGTGGTCCTAATAAGGAATATCGTTTCTGCAACAAATATAAAGTTAATTGTTTCTATCGTAATAGAGCTATTGATACAGATTACAAAACATACTTTATTCGAAAGAATCATATCGTTGGTAATCAAGCTGATGAATTTGTAGATTTAGAAAAAGATATGCTAAATGAAGCTTTAGAAACAACAAAACGAGAATCTGTAGATAATGGTAAAATTTGGTCTAAGGCATATCCAAAACCATTGGTTGTACGTAGTAGTTTTAGACCCAAAACTCAACCACTACTGATAATTTATCCATTAAATCCAATAGGTGCTAACGTCATGAAGAATGGTGTGCCAGCAGAAGGTTCAACCGTATTTGTCGAAAGTGATGATCCATTTGTTGGGTTTGCCATTTCCTTCCCAGCAACAGATACATCGTTTGCAGTAAATTATAAAGTGAATATGGTAGGAGAATATGCTGATATTGAGGATAATTTCGATAACGAAAACGATAATGAGTATAGAGAATAAATATCAGATTATAGAGTTGTGGAACTCGTTAAAAAGTCTTGCGACAATAGGACTTGTGAAAAAGCTTTACGACACGACATTACCTATACAGGTATATGTCACATATAGCTATCCCGATGACATAATAGGTATTGCCGTCTCTTTCTCGAAAGAATTCAAGATTGATGTCACATCTTTAAGCAATTTAAGCGAGCTAAAAATTAGACAGCTCGTCGACACATCAATGCCTGGACAAAAAATGCTCCATGTTCAGCTAATGAGGAATGAGTACCAAAGAGCCTTTGCTGCATTATGTGAGGATTTGGTAACTACACTTAAACCACTATCCACTCCAAAGAAAATGGCTCAGGAAGTTGTAAATCAACTATATAGATGGAAAAACTTGTTTGGTAAAATGAAGTTTGACGGCTTGTCAAAAGAAGAACAGCAAGGCTTATATGGAGAATTAGTATTCCTTAGAAAAATGCTAAGTCGAAGTACTAATGATACCTACGCATCTACATTAAAGCTTTGGACAGGGGTTGAGAAGACAAATAAGGACTTTCAAGGTGATAATTGGGCTGTTGAAGTTAAAACAACATCTACTAATAATGCTCAATTCATAACCATAAACGGAGAACGACAATTAGATAATTCACTTGTAGCCCATTTATTTATCTACCATTTAGTATTGGAAGTATCCAAAATTAATGGAGAGAGTTTACCTATGATTGTAGCAGAAATAAAAAATCTCCTCAGCAGCAATGTACCTGCATTATGTATCTTTGAGGAAAAACTTATTGAGGTGAAGTACATCGCTAGTCATGAATCCTTGTATGCTGAACGTTTTTATAAAAAAAGGAACGAAAAGTGCTATAAAGTATTAGCTGATTTCCCAAGAATCATGGAAAATGACCTTAGAAACGGAGTAAGTAATGTTGTTTATGCCATTTCTATCGGCATGTGCGATGAATATTTAGTTTCTGAGGGTGTCTTATTTAATACCATTAAATGATATGAATAATGATATAAACAAATATTATCTATCTCTTATTCAGGAAATTTCGACCCGCCAACTATCTAATGAAGATGGCGATAATCAAGAACAGACATTCACAAGATATGTTTTTGATGTATTGTCAGAAGCTGGAGAAACAGAGAATGCGACAGTAGCTTTTGATGAAAAAGACCTAGGAACCAAAAAACAGCATAAAATTAATGGTTATGCAATAGCAGATAATTATGAGACTGTTGACTTATTCATATCTATTTATGGGTGTGAAGAAAGTATTTATTCAACACCTAAAACTGAAATAGATAGAGCTTCCACTAGAATTATTAATTTCTTCAGGAAGGCTGTATATGGAGATTATGCAAACGAAGTAGCAGAATCATCTGAAATATTTGAATTTGCAAACACATTATCTTCATACCAAGAACTAAAAGATAATTTGGTAAGAGTTAATGCCTTTATTCTTACGAATGGTGAGTATAAAGGCGAATTTCCTGCCAATGTAGATATATGTGGATATAAGGTATTCTTCCGCGTTATAGACCTTAGATATCTTTACCAGATAACTGTAGAGTCACGTGTGCCTATTGAAATCAATTTCAAGGAAGAAGGATATACTGTTCCATGTCTATCTGCCGCTTCTGAAAATCCCGATTATCAAGCATATGTAGCTATAATACCAGGAACTTGTTTAGCCAATTTATATGAAAGATTCGGTGCCAGATTATTGGAGCAAAATGTCCGTTCTTTCCTCCAGTTTACAGGAAAAATCAATAAAGGTATCAGAGATACAATAAAAAAAGAGCCACATATGTTCTTGGCTTTCAACAATGGATTAGCGGCTACTGCTGATCACATCGAATTAGATTCTACCGGTAGAAACATTGTCAAAATATCTAATTTACAGATAGTAAATGGCGGTCAAACAACAGCGTCTATTTATCACACATGGAAAAAAGACAAGGCTGATATATCTGGCATTTTTGTTCAAGCAAAAATATCTGTTATCAAAAGAGCAGAAGAATTTGCAGATATTGTGTCACGCATTTCTCGATATGCAAATACTCAAAACAAGGTAAATGATGCTGATTTTACTGCCAATAATGCGCATCTTGTAGCTTTCGAAAAGTTGTCTCGATATATCTTGACACCAATAACAGAAGATTCAAACATCCAGACATATTGGTTCTTTGAAAGGGCAAGAGGACAGTATAAGAATTTTCGTCAGAAGGAGGGATTTACCAAATCTCGCCAAGCCGCCTTTGACTTAAAATACCCCAAGAAGCAGGTTATAACAAAGGTAGAGTTAGCTAAGTATATAAACGCATACGAAGAAGTATATGATGGGAAGAAAATTGCTATCGGACCGTTTATTGTTGTACGTGGTAACGAAAAGAACTACAGCAAGTTCATTAATAACAACTTACCTGAAAATATTAAAAACCTCAATAGTATATATTATGAAGATGCCATTGCAAAAACGATATTATTCAGAACTACCGATAAAAGATATGGAACCAAGGTATCAGGAAATAATATTGGTGAGCTAAAACAGGTAGTTGTTCCATATGCTATATCTTTATTAACTACTATAACGAAGGGCAAACTAAACCTCTACAAAATATGGAAAAACCAATGCCTTTCTAATGCTCTTTCAGATTTCATCTATGAGCTAATGAAACAAATTAATGATTTTATTCTCAAAGAATCGCCTGTATCGCACTATATTGAGTGGTCTAAGAAAGAAGAGTGTTGGGAAAAGGTTAAGGCATATACATGGTCTTACGATTTGAATGATATAAAACCAGATCTTATTAATTCGTCGACTCCAGCCAGAAAAGGTTTCTCACTGAGTTCTGACGAAAATGACGAAGATGTTGCGCATGATATGGAAATCATAGAATCTATTCCATATTCACTGTGGAGAAAAATTGCAGAATGGGGAAAAGAAACTGATTGTTTATCTATCAACTATCAATCTGCGGCCCAAGAAACTGCTCATAAGTTGAAGTTTAATCATAAGTTCACTGATTCAGATAGAAGAAAGGCCATAAATATCTATAATATCGTTTGTGAAAAAAACATCGATTTATTGTTTGAGGCAGACAAACTTGCTTCCGAAGACAATAGGGCATCGAGCGCAATTCATTCCTCCTCTACTGATTATGATAACGATAATATCACAATAGAGTTAGTTCAAAAAATGGTTGAGTGGGATCGCAGGCGTAGAGTTCTCAAAGATTGGCAATGGAAAGTTATGGATGAGATTGCCAAGGGGAAACGTCCATTGGATGAAAGGATGAAAAGAGGGATGTATATGAACTATATAGCTCTCAAAAAAAGAGGGTTTACAGAATAAAAAGATTGTGTAGATTCAAAAACGAAGTGCTCATTTGGCAAAGAAACAAATCTACAATAAAACAGAAAGCAATAGAGAAAATTTGCGAGAATATTAAACCAAACTTAATTGAACATTATAAATGATATGCAATTTCTGTCATCAATATGGACAAACTAACCAAAGAACAGCGTCATAAATGTATGTCCGCAATAAAAGGGAGAAATACGAAACCTGAATTATTGGTGCGGAAATTCCTTTTCAGCCGTGGTTTTCGCTATCGGCTTAATCACCCACGTCTTCCCGGTCATCCTGATTTGGTGCTTCGCAAATATCGAACAGTTATTTTTGTGAACGGCTGCTTTTGGCATGGTCATGATAATTGCAGATACTTTCGCCTACCTAAAACAAACATTGACTTTTGGCAAAAGAAAATAGAACGAAACAAAGAGCGTGATAAAAAAGAGCAATGCCAGCTTGCTGCTATGGGCTGGCATTGCATTACAATTTGGGAATGTCAACTAAAACCTAAAGTCCGCATACAAACACTTGAATCATTGGCTTATACTTTGAATCATATTTTCCTTGAAGACAGGAAAATAAGAACATACGACTTACCTGATATAAATAATACACCTATGGTGGCAGAACCAGAAGTAACTTATGGAAGAAAGGAGCAATAGTAAAAAGCCGTTGCTTATTTTCTCCAAGGACTATTCCGTATTCCTTTGGGGCTCTAGTCCTATTTTTCCCATCAAGTACTGATGCTGTTCCCTCACCGCCCGATACATAGAATAATGAGCAAAGGATTCTTCCTTATACTTCATACTACTAATAGAAGCAGCAACAGCCCATATCATAATAACGACCACGAAGGCCACGACATATCGTAACTTAATATAATAGCCACGTATAAACATCCCATTGATATTGGGTGGAATAATGGTCACTGGATTTTTCAACTCATTAATTTTTGCAAGTATCTCATTCTGCCGTCTTAATATACTGTCGGTATTCGCCTCGATATTCATACGGTTGAGATTGTAATCGCAAACGTGCCGATAAAGATATTCAAGAAGTTTGGACTTCTGCTTGAATAATTCAATGAGTTTCGGAAACCATAGCGAAAAAGTCAATGTGTCCGACTGTTGTTTCCAGATATGCTTCTTTACCACAGACAAGGCTTCGTTCCAGCAAGTACAGAAGCTTTTGGCAACTCCATTATAAATGATCTTTTCGTCAAAGTCCACTTTTACAGATTGTTCCGATTTAGAAACAGTGGCATTCTGTTTTTCAATACATTCTTTTAGCTCGTTGATACTTTGACGCAAATTCGCAAGATTTGCAGCTACTACATCTCCTTTCATTATCTTCTACGTTTTGAGGGTTTATAGAAAGGTTCGTTTCTTGGGTTATCCTTATCTTTATCATCTCGCCATCCTTGTTCACTGTTGGTTCCTCCACCCCCACCAGAAGTTATGGCTTGATGAGGTTGAATAATCAGTTCCGCAGCTATATCACCCAACATAGTGCAAAGGTTGTTGAAACTCAAATCACGGTCAAGTTTAGAACCAGCAATGCTAAATTCATCCATACAAAAGGATATACCACGAATTTTGTCAGAATTCTCAGCATGATTAAATCGCATATCTATACCCTGACCTTTGAGAATACTAAAAAAATCATTCCAAGAACGAGAATTTGCCCGTGCGTCAAGCACTGAGGAACGAAGGGTATACTTCCGTAATTGGTGAGGACGCAAACGTTTTTTATTTCTGGCTTTACTATTTTTAGGGGCAAAGTAAAGTCCATACTCTTTAGTCAAAGCACGACAAACTTTTGCGTTACGTATTCTTTCATTGCTGTCAGAAATAAGATTGCCTTCATTGTCTATCCGATTGAATACCAAATGGCAATGAGGATGTTTCGTGTCGTGATGCCGGGCTATAATATATTGAGTATTACGAATCCCCATTTGTTCCATCCATTTCTTGGCAATCTCCACCATCAACGCATCCCTTTCTTCATCATCGGGAAAACGGCTAATGTCTTGCGAAGAAAAAGCAAGTGATACATGTTTCACCGGAATTTTTACTTTCGGGCGCATGGATGCTTGTATCTGAAAAGAATCGGCTATGGCTTTATTGTTAATGGCACAGACTCCTTCGTGCGCCAAGAGTGTGGCACTTTTTTTCTTGTTCTTTTGGTCATTGGCGTAATTCACAATTCCACCAAAATCTGCTCTTGTTTTAATCTTCGCTATCATGGCAGTTATTCTTTACTTGAGTGATAATTCTACTGACTTCTGATATGATTGAGAAGCATTGTTGTTTGACTGCTTCCAAGCCAGAAGTGTGCATCTGGTGAGCAATCTGATTGACATTATTGGCGATACCGGAAAGGTCACGAATAGCCGATACCATTTCAGGACTGATGCGTTGACAGACTTGACAATCCATTGCCGCCTGATGGCAAAATTCATTGACAGGCATTCCAGCCTGTTCCGCTTTGGATTGGATATAAATGTAGTCGTTCTCGGTAAACATTACCCGAAAACATTTCGTGCGTTTCTGATAACTCG
>OJSO01001823.1_pt1 | contig 11373 bp, 9 predicted proteins | sample 1599521 | NCBI WGS metagenome assembly OJSO01 (sample SAMN04168659, study PRJEB22393) | human gut metagenome | biome: human gut microbiome; feature: stool | host: Homo sapiens | collected 2014-05-12 | reverse complement strand
CATCCGCAAACCGCAGATGCCCCTTGTTACATATCAAAGTGCAATATATAGTATTCCTGTATTCATTCAACACAACATATAGAGAAAAGAGGTATTCTATGCGCTCTCAGTTCACTTCGTATGAGCAGCTTCCCATCACCCTGACAGCCGATCATGTCGCTGCTGCGCTGGGCATCTCCCGCGCCAACGCTTACATCCTGCTCCGTTCGGACGGCTTTCCCACGCTCCACATCGGTAAGCGGATGGTCGTACCCAAAGACCGTTTTCTTCAGTGGATCACGGACAGCGTAAATGGCTGATCTGACATCCTTGATTCAAGAGGTTTCTTTTTCTATACTATTCCCGAAACGACTTGACATCAGGAAGGAGGCAATATGCCAAGCAAACGTTCACACGGCGAGGGTACGCTTCGCCACCGCAGCGATGGTCGCTGGGAATTACGTATGATGGACGGCTACCAGAAAGATGGTTCGCCGCGCTTCAAGACCTTCTATGGCAAGACCCAGAAGGAGGTCAAGCTCAAACTGAAAGAGTATCAGGATGCGCTTATCAGCGGTGTCCAGCTGGACACGATCCTGTACTTTGAGGATTGGGCTGATACATGGTTCGAGGGTCACAGGGATAATATCGCTCCCACGACACAGGAAAGCTACAAATACTGCCTGAAAATGCTCAAAGAGGGATTTTATCATCGCCCCTTGACCGTCATACGCCCCATCGACATTGAAAACTTCCTGAAAGGGATGCGGCGCGATGGCCGCTCGGATTCTTACATCAGCAAGGCACGAGGGATGCTCTACCAGATCTTTCAAAAGGCAGAAGCCAATGACCTTGTGCGCCGCAACCCGGTCCGGCTTGCTGAAAAGATGCGGGCATCCGGCACCGCAAAACGCAAGGAAGCCTTTACCACAGCGGAAGTCGCACACCTGATGAAGGTGCTGCCCGATGACCGCATGGGCTTGAGCATTCGGCTTTTACTCGGCACTGGAATGAGAATGCAGGAACTTCTGGCTTTGGAGCCGCAGTTTATTGAAGAAGATGGCTCTGTCATTCACATCCGGCAGGCAGTAAAGGTCATAAAAGGTACAGTCAGCATCGGCAGTCCGAAATCCAAAGACAGTATCCGGGATATTCCGGTGCCGCTGAATGTCCGCCCGTGTGCCATCAAACTGCGGGATACCACCGACCAGTTCATCTGGGAAAGCCCCAAGACCGGCTTGCCCTGCAATCCCACCCATTTCCGGGATGTATTCCGCAAATCTCTGGAAGAAGCGGGCGATGTCCGCTTGCTCACGCCGCACAGCTGCCGCCACACCTATGTGTCGCAGATGCAGGCGTTGGGCGTGGATATTCAGACCATCCAGAGCATCGTAGGCCATGCCGATACCGAGATGACTGAGCATTATCTCCATGTTCAGGAATCCATTCGGCAGAGTGCGATCCAGTTGTTCAGCGAGGCATTTTCGGCCTGAAAATTGGACGGAACGGCACTAATTAGACCAGATAAAATCTTTGGCATTGTGGTCAAAATTGTGGTCGAAACCAAATGAGGCCAGCCTATAAACAAAAAAATCCAACGATTTCTAACGTGAAATCGTTGGATTTATGGTCCGAGTGGCGAGAATCGAACTCACGGCCTCTTGAACCCCATTCAAGCGCGCTACCAAAACTGCGCTACACCCGGATATTTGTTGTGGCTCATCGCTCACAGCTCCATTAGTATACCCGCTATAGGCCGTTTTGTCAAGCGCTTTTTTTATTTTTCTTGGATTTTTTCTGGATTTTTCGCTCATCGTCCAGAAGCTCTCGATGGTGCGTCCATTTCATTTTCGGTGACTGCCATTGCCACGGCAAAGACGCTGTGGGCGCCCGCATCCAGCAGTGCCTGCGCGCAGGCTGCGGCGGTAGCGCCGGTGGTGATGACGTCATCCACCAGCAGCACCCGCTTCCCTTCCACGAGCTCCGGCTCCTGCGCCCGGAAGGCACCGGCCGCATTTTCCAGACGCTCGTCCAGCGAGAGTCCTGCCTGATGGCGTCCGGCCCGGACGCGGCAGAGCGCCTTTGGCAGCAGCGGGAGGCCCAGTGCATGGGCCAGAGGCTGCGCCATCCGTTCCGGCACATTGTAGCCGCGCCGACGGCTGGTGGCAGGCACCGGAACAATGCAGTCGTAACCGATGGCCGCACCGGAGACCAGCCCCGGCACCGGCTCTGCAAAGTGCATCTCCACCTCTGCCCCGAACAGCCGGGCCGTCATCTCCACGCCAAGTTCCACCGCCGTCCAGCTTTCGCCTTCGTATTTGGCGCGGAGGATGGCGCTGCGGACGATGCCCTCGTACCGGTAGGGCGCAGCCGCCCCGTCCAGAGCGCCCAGATAGTGGCGGCTCGCGTCCAGTCGCATGACCGGGCCGCGGCGCAGCTCTTCCAGCCGCGGTGTACACACCTCACAGAACGGAAGCGTTCCCAGCACCCTGCGGCAGCAGGGACACCGCCTCGGGAAAAGCAGCTGGCGCATCTGCCGGGCAAGCCGCGCGGGGCGGCTGTAGTAGCCCGTCATCAGTCTTTCTTGACGGCGACGATGATACGCACCTTTTTGCCAGCCGCGCAGCCAAAGTTGTCGTACCAGCCGGTAAGGTAGTAATCATCGGAGTTGACGGAAGTGAGCTTGGTGTAGTAATACTGGCCCTTGTACCACAGGTAGACCTGCGTATCATCGGCCATTTCAAACCTTTCGCCCTTGGAGGAAAGGACGCTGGCCGCACCCACCTTGTCGATCTTCATGGGCATCAGCTGCACCATGTTGCGGACAGAGCCGGTCGTCTCCTGGCAGACCGCGATGCCGCCGGCCAGCACAGGATACTTGATGGAAGTGCTCAGACTGACCTGCTGGCCGCTGACGTAGCCGATATAGGTCGCACCGCTGCCGATGAAGTCGAATATCTGGCTGAAGGGAGTGCCGGTGATCTTGGCGATCTGCTGGAAGCCGAGGCCCAGAAGTGCGCCGGTGTTGCTGGTCAGGCGTTCCCACGCGGTGCTGAGGATGTCGCCGGAGATAACGCCCCACAGGATCTCTGTGGTGGTGGGTACCATGATGCTCTTCACCTGACTGACGACTGCATCGGTATCAATGGTGCCGTCGCCCGGCTGAGCCTTGATGGCGCTGAGAAGGGTGCTGTAGATGGCGGCGACATTCTTCACATCGTCCAGCACACCGTAGTACCACAGGTCACCGGTCACATCGTTCAGGATGAGCTTGTCGATCTGCCCCTGCGGATTGGTAGTGTAGTAGCGGACATCGGAAGCCTTTAAGTTTACCCCCGATAGGCGGCTGGGACGAACCGTCCCAGCCACACCCCCTGTACTCGTATCAAGGATCTGCACGTCATCCGCCAGAGCCCTATCGCCCAGCGCGGTGGCGTTCTCGTTCACAGTGCCGCTGACGGAGCGCTCATCGATCGTTTCCACGCTCTCGCCTTCGGGGCTGACCCGCACTTCCACCAGCCAGCCGGTGGGAAAGTTCAGGCTTTTGTCTACGTTCACCTCGCGGGCAAGGCCGTCGGTACACAGGACCTTGACGGTCTGAAGCACATCGGCGCTGTTGTCCTCGTCGATGAGGTTGCGGGCAGACGACTGCACCACGCCGTAAAAGACCTCGTCGGCCTCCTCACCGGTGATGATGCCTGCGGCCACATTGTTCATGCCCAGCAGCAGCGTGACCACCTGGCCGACACCGCCGCCGTTGAGGGAGGACACCTGGGAAGCAATGGCCGTGCTGCCCAGCGTGTAGGAGGTGCCTGCCACCGTAATGGAAGCGGGAGCGCTGGCCGTGGGAGACACCTCGGTGATGCGGCCTGCGGCACGGCGGGTATAGACCCAGAGGGTCTTGAGGCTCTCGCTGTAGTAGTAGACGTCGTATTTGTTCAGCTCTGCGGAGCCGGAGACCTTATCGTTGCGGTAGATGCTCACCGGTGCAAACGGCAGCTGGGTGCCTTCCGCTGCCACAAAGGGTCCCTTCAGGCTCTTGAGCATTACCGTGGAGGTGTCCACCTGACCGTTCGAAACCGTAAAGCCCAGGCTGGTGCCGTAGGCCGAACCGCTGGCATTGTTGGCGGTGAGGGCATTGTAGAGCAGGACGGCGCAGTCCTCGTAGTTCATCGCTTCGCCCTGACGGCGGTCGAGGCCGGCACGCAGGCCGAGCTCGCCGGCCTTGTTGAGCTGGGCGTTGGGGAACGCGCCGCTCAGGTCGGTCATCTTATAGCCCATCAGCTTGAGCACTGCGGTGCAGGCTTCTTCCAGCGTGACGGCATTGTTCGGACGGAAGCTGCCATCGGTGTAGCCGTTCATCCAGCCCTGCTGCACGGCGATGCGGACATAGGGCGCCCACGCCGAGGAGCCAGGCAGGTCGGTGTAGAGGGTCCCCACTGCCCCCTGGGAAGAGACGCTCTCCCGGTAGGTAGAGTAAGAGGTCAGCATTCTGGCAAATGCGCCGCGGGTCACGGCTGCATCCAGTGCGCCGGACTGCTCGGAATCCATGGCACCCAGCGTGATGGCAAACTGGACGGCGGTGTTGTTGCCCGCAGCCGATGCCGGCATCACCAGCATCGACACTGCGATGCTGACCGCCAGCAGAAATGCGAGAAGACGTTTTTTCATTGTGATCTCCTTATAAAAAATGTTAAACCTCTCAGTCTCGCTTCGCTCGACAAGGCCGGGTTGCGGCACCCAGCATCCGCAGCGCTTCGCTTGCGTCTTGCTGGCCGCTGCCCCAACAACGACTCCCTGTTTCCGCCACTGGCGGCGGTCGTCGTTGTTGCCCCTACCGAGGGGAGCCTCTGGCGAAGAGAGAAAGCTTTCCGTACTGCCAAGGCATCCCCTCGTCAGGGGAGGTGGCTGCGCCAAAGGCACAGACGGAGAGGTTAATCATATCTCAACGCGTCGATGGGGTTGAGCCGCGCGGCGCGTTTTGCGGGCAGATAGCCGAACAGCACTCCGATGAACACCGAGATGCCGAAAGCTGCCACGATGGAGTTGAAGGACGGACTGACCGTGATGTCCATGCCGTCGGTGAACATGGGAAGCACCTGATTGGCGATGGCCGACACGATGTAGCCGAGGACGATGCCCAGCGTGCCGCCGAGGGCCGAAGTGGTGGCTGCCTCGGTGACGAACTGGGCCAGAATGGTCCTTTCCTTCGCGCCCATCGCCTTGCGGATGCCGATCTCGCGGGTGCGCTCGGTGACGGACACCAGCATGATGTTCATGATGCCGATGCCGCCCACCAGCAGCGAGATGCTGGCGATGCCGGTGAGGATGACGATGACCATATTGATCATCTTGTTCATCTCTTCCAGCCACTCGCTGGCGCTGTAGACATAGTAAGCACTGTCGCTCTTGAAGATGTCATACAGTCCCTTCTCCACCGCAGCCTTGGCCTCGTTGGCCTGGCCCTCGTCCACCATGATGGCGGAGTAGGAGTCCGGCGAGCTTTCATTGGAAAGGCGCATGGCTGTGGTGTAGGGCAGGTAGACGCTGTCGTCGTCGCTGCCCTCCTGCTGGTCGTGATTGGAGATCTTGGCCTTCAGCACGCCCACGATGCGGAACTTGTACGCGCCGAGCTTGATGGTCTGGCCCACCGCATTGCCGCCGTAAGCCGTACGGTTGATGTAATCGCCGATGACGCAGATCTGCTTGTTGTCTGCGATGTCCATATACTGGATGTTCCGGCCCTTGGCAAGGGTGTAGCCCTTCATCTCGATGTAGTTTTCATCCACGCCGTACATCTCGCTGTAGCGGTAGGTCGTAGTCCCCACCTTGGGGGTGTTGTCGCTGAAATCCAGCTGCGGCGAGATGGAGGAAAGCAGTTCGGGGTTCTTTTTGACGATGTCGTACAAATCATCCACCGTCGCAGTGCGGGAACCATAGCCCCATATCTGGATGGAGAGGGTGTTGGTTCCCATTGCGGAAAAGCTGTCCCGCATGCTTCTGGTCATGCCGTTGCCCAGACCGACGATGACGATGACCGCCATGACGCCGATGATGATGCCCAGCATGGTCAGAAACGTGCGCAGCTTATTGCTCCAGACGTTCTGCAGTGCCTGGCGGAAAGTCTCTAATACCATTATTTTGCTTCCTCCTGTGCCGCTTCGCCGGACAGAGTGGGCTGCACGATGGCCTCGGGCGCGTGGGCGTCGCCGTCATACACCACCTGTCCGTCCTCCAGACGGATGATACGCTCCGCCTGCACGGCGATGGAATTGTCGTGGGTGATGAGCACCACGGTATGGCCCTCTCTGTGGAGCTGCTGAAGCATCCCGATGACCTCGCGGCCGGTGTGGGAGTCCAGAGCGCCGGTGGGTTCGTCGGCGAGGATGACCGCCGGGTTGCGCACCAGAGCCCGTGCGATGGAAACGCGCTGCTGCTGGCCGCCGGAAAGCTGGTTTGGCAGGTTCTTGAGCTTGTCGCCCAGACCCACCTTTTCCAGCACATCCTTGGCCAGCTTGTGGCGCTCGGCGCGGGAGATGTTGGCGTAGACCAGCGGCACCTCCACGTTTTCCAGAAGGTTCAGCCGGGGCAGAAGGTTATACTGCTGGAAGATGAAGCCCAGCATCTCGTTGCGCACATCCGCCAGCTCGTCCCGATTCATCCTGCCCACGTCCCGGCCATTGAGCCGGTAGACGCCGTGGGTAGGCACATCCAGACAGCCGATGATGTTCATGCAGGTGGACTTGCCCGAGCCGGACTGGCCCACAATGGCCACGAACTCCCCCTTCTCGATCTTCATCGTGATGTGGTCGGCGGCCTTTACCAGCGTATCGCCCATCTGATAATACTTGCACACCTGCTCAAATTCGATCAGAGCGCTCATGGGGCACCTCCTTACCAGATACTGTCGCTGTTGTCGCTGTAATAGTCATCCGACACAGAGCTGGTGTCGTAGGCCACCGTGTCGTCCTCCTGCAGGCCGCTCTTGATCTCGGTGTAGCTGTCGTCGCTGACGCCGGTCTCCACCTTGACGTAGACATAGCCCTCCGGTGCGTCCATGTCTTCCACCGCATTGGCTGCGCTGGGAGACTTCTTGCTCACCAGCACATAGCCGCCGCGGATGACAGCGGCGTTGGGCACAACGAGGGCGTTGCGGGCCTCTGCCACGACGATCTCTGCGTTGGCGTTCATGCCGGGGCGCAGGCCGTCGGTGTCATCGATGCGGATGGTGATGGGGTAAGTCGTGGTTCCGCCGCTGGAGCTGCCCTTCATGGACACACGGGTGACTGTGCCGACATAGGTCTTGTCCGTCACAGCGTCAGCGGTGAGCTGGACTTTCTGGCCCACGGACAGTGCGCCGATCTGCAGCTCATCCACATTGATGACCATCTCCAGATAGCTCAGGTCGTAGATGACGCAGAGGGTGCTGCCGGAGGTCAGGGCGTCGCCCTGCTTGGCGTCCTTCTCAATGATGGTGCCGCTGATGGGCGAGGTGATGGTGTAGTTGGACATATTGTCCTGCTGGTTCTGCATCGAGATCTCGGCGCTGCGCAGGGACTCGGAAGCAGACTGGATGGATTCGGTCAGATCGTCGCCGGTCAGCTCGATGAGGATGTCGCCCTTGGAGACCGCGTCGCCCTCCTGCACATTGATGGCGGAAACGGTGCCGCTGGCCAGAGCGGTCAGGGTGCGCTCTGCCTGATAGGCAAAGGTGGCGGAGGCGATGGAGCTGACGCCGTTGATGCTGGCGGTAGCGGCCTGAGCGGTGGTCAGACCGCCGGCATTGTTGACCCGGATGGTGACGGTGCGCACCAGCAGGTTGCCGGTGCTCAGCTCGTCGGTGCCGGTGACGGCGGTGACGGTGCCTTTCAGCGTCTCAAAGGTGCCGTCCAGCACCACGTCGGCGCTCTGGCCCACCGAGAAGTTGGCGGCGTCGGCTGCCGGGAACAGCAGGTTCAGCAGCATCTTGGAGCTGTCGCGGATGACCGCCACCTCCTGACCGCTGCTCACCTCGTCGCCCTTGGCGACCTTGAGGCTGCTGACGGTGCCGTCCACCTCAGCGTGGACGAACTGGCGGTCTACGGTCTTGTCGTAGCTGCGCTGGGCCTGCTGCAGGGCGATGCTGGCCTTTTCCAGATTGGTGGAGGCGTCCGAGCTGTCGATGGTGTAGAGCACATCGCCCTCTTCCACCTTATCGCCCTCTTCAAAGCCGCCGGTGAGGATTTTTCCGTCCACCAGAGACTTGACGGTATATGTATTGGCCGGGTTCAGCGTGCCGGTGCCGCTCAGGGAGTTGGAGACATCCTGACGGACGGGCGTCGTCTCGGCGTAGGTCACATCGCCGCTGGCAGCTTTATTCCCGCCGCCTATGAGAAAGACAGCGCCCGCTGCCGCCACGACGACCACCGGCACGAGCCATTTCCAGTTCTTTTTGGCGAATGCAGACACACCGGACTTGGCTTCTGCGGTCTCAGCAGCCTCAGCGGACGCATCCTTTTTCTTTTTCCAGATCATGCTTTTCCTCCTATGGTATGCAAAAGGGCAGCGTGACCCCTTTGCACGAAAAATCCGTTATTGGTAGTGTATCGCATTTTTCTGAAATACACAAGCGTCCAAATTTCATTTCACCTTTTATTTACAAAATTATTTCCGGTTTTTATGCAAAAAAGACACCCGCAGTGTCCTTTGCAGAACATTGCGGGTGTCTCGGATGATCTTGTCTTGTCAGGATGCGGCTTCGGCCTCGCTCAGCGGAGCCAGCTTCACATACACCCCGGCAGGGACGCAGGCAGCCCATGCACCTTCCTCGCTCAGCTGGCCGAACTGCTCACAGACATGGTCCGGGCATTGGCTGTCCTGAAACGAGATGGTGCCGTCTTTTACCTGTAAATGAACGAAATAGCTGCCCACATCGTACAGGTAATCGTAGTCCTTATCCAGCGGCAGCACCTCGGTGATGCCGTCGCCGAAGTCCACGACTGCTGCCAGCGGTTCCGCCTTGCTGCGCGGACGCAGCAGAAAGACCAGCAGGACAGCTGCCGTCAGGACGACGGCTGCGAAGAGGAGGTTCGCCTTCCAGCTCAGGCGTTTTGCGCCTTTTGCCGGTCGAGGCTGCTTGCGGGTGCTCATGCAGCGTAGTCGCTGGCAGCAGCACCGGCAATGCGGCCAAAGACGGTGAAGTCAGCAACAGCGTTGCCGCCCAGACGGTTTGCACCGTGGACGCCGCCAGTCACCTCACCTGCTGCGAACAGGCCGGGGATGACCTCGCCCTTCTCGTTCAGCACCTCGGTGTTGGCGTTGATCTTCAGGCCGCCCATGGTGTGATGGACACCGGCGGTGACCTTCACAGCGTAGTAGGGAGCGGTGTTCAGGGGGTTGGCGAAGCTGGTACGGCCAAAGTCGGGGTCATTCTTGGCCTCAACGTAGCCGTTCCACTTCTCCATGGTCTCTGCGAAGGCAGCGGCATCGACGCCCATAGCCTTGCCCAGCTCCTCGTAGGTCTCGCCGGTCACGGTGAAGCCCTTCTTGATGTAGCCCTGGATGACGCTGGAAGCATCGGCCATGGCCTGATCGACGACCAGCCAGCTGTAGCTGCCGGTCTGAGCGATCTCAGCGGCGGAGACCACGTCACGGGTGCCCACCTCGTCGATGAAGCGCTGGCCTTCCTCGTTGATGAGGATCGCGCCGTCGCCGCGCAGACCCTCGGTGATGAGGGCAGCGGTGTTGGCCTCAACGGTGGGGTGGATCTGGATCTGGTCCATGTCCACGGTAGCAGCGCCGATGGCCTGTGCCATCTCGATGCCCTGGCCCTGGATGCCGGGGGCGTTGGTGGTCATGAAGCCCTTCAGCTCGGGCTTGTACTTGACGACCATGTCGAGGTTTGCGCCGAAGCCGCCGGTAGCCAGAACGACTGCCTTGGCGTTGACGGTGACGGTCTCACCGGAAGCGCCGGTGGCCTTGACGCCCACGGCAGCGCCGTTGGCATCGGTCAGGATCTCCGTTGCGGTGGTGTCCAGCATCATCTTGACGCCGGCCTTCTTACAGTTCTCCTCCAGCAGGGGGATCATGTAGGAGCCGACGGAAACGGTCTTGCCCTCTGCGTTCACAGGGCGATGGATGCGCTTGACGGATGCACCGCCGAAGCTGGAGACGTTGTGCAGGGTGATGCCGTGCTCGTCCAGCCAGTCGATGGCGTCAGCGGAGTTTGCGCACAGGGTCTCGACCAGCTCGGGGTCGTTGATGCCCTTGCCGCCGATCATGGTATCCAGCTCCATCAGCTCGACAGAGTCGAAGTAGCCGGTGGGGTTGGCCTGATAGGCAGCCCACTGCTCGGAGACGGTCTTTGCCAGAGCGGTGATGGTCTCGTTGTCGGCGTACTTCTCGGCAGCAGTCTTCAGGGTCTTCTCGACGCCGGCAGACTCGCCGAACTCGTTCTCATCCTGATAGACGGTCTTGCCGGCGTTCATGCCGCCGGTAGCGCGGACGGAGTTGCCGCCCACCATGGGCTGGCTTTCCACGATCACAACGCTCTTGCCCTCGGCAGCAGCGGTGATGGCAGCGGTCATGCCTGCGCCGCCTGCACCCACGATGACAACGTCAGCGTCAACGGTGGAATCCTCAGCCTTGGTCTCGTCGGCCTTGACCTCGATCTTATAGTCGTCGGCGTTCAGGCCGGCGGCAGTCAGGGCAGCGGCTGCTGCCTCCTTGATGGCGTTGGAGGTGATGGTCGCGGTGGACACGCCGTCCACGGCGATGCTGCCGGTCTCAGCGATCTGAGCGGGCAGCTGCTCCAGTGCCAGCGTACCGATGCCCTGGGTCTCGTCCTTGCCCTCAGCGGTGCAGCCGGTGATCTTGCCGTCTTCCAGCGTCAGGGTAACGGTAACGTCGCCGCCCATGCCCTTGGCAGTGCCGATGAAATCACCGGACACGCCGCCTGCGGTGGAAGCGGGCTTGCTGCCGCAGCCGTAGCCCAGCAGGCTGACGCCCACAACAGCCGCCATGGCCAGCGCAGCCACGCTCTTGCGGATCTGATTCTTTTTCATTGTTTCTTCCTTCTCATATTCGGGTTGCTTATGTTCGGACATCTATCAGCAAAAAAGGGGAAGCTGCTCATTCGGAAAGCAGCTCCCCCTCGCTGAAACTTAGGAAAAACTTAGGCGTTAGCCTGAGCTGCAGCAACAGCGCAGGCGACCGTAGCGCCGACCATCGGGTTGTTGCCCATGCCGATGAGGCCCATCATCTCGACGTGTGCAGGCACAGAAGAGGAACCTGCAAACTGAGCATCGCCGTGGACGCGGCCCAGAGAGTCGGTCAGGCCGTAGCTGGCGGGGCCGGCTGCGACGTTATCGGGGTGCAGGGTACGGCCCGTGCCGCCGCCGGAAGCGACGGAGAAGT
>OJSO01001819.1_pt1 | contig 11404 bp, 8 predicted proteins | sample 1599521 | NCBI WGS metagenome assembly OJSO01 (sample SAMN04168659, study PRJEB22393) | human gut metagenome | biome: human gut microbiome; feature: stool | host: Homo sapiens | collected 2014-05-12 | reverse complement strand
CGTTAAAAGGCCTCCCGCTGGCATACAATAAAGATATGCAGGAAGACAAAGAAGGTCTGTTCGACGCGCTCGATACCTGGCTGGACTGCCTGCATATGGCGGCGCTGGTGCTGGACGGCATTCAGGTGAAACGTCCGCGTTGCCAGGAAGCGGCGCAGCAGGGTTACTCCAACGCTACTGAACTGGCGGATTATCTGGTGGCGAAAGGCGTACCGTTCCGCGAGGCGCACCATATTGTGGGTGAAGCGGTGGTGGAAGCCATTCGTCAGGGCAAACCGCTGGAAGATCTGCCACTCAGTGAGTTGCAGAAATTCAGCCTGGTGATTGGCGAAGATGTCTATCCGATTCTGTCGCTGCAATCGTGCCTCGACAAGCGTGCGGCAAAAGGCGGTGTCTCACCGCAACAGGTGGCGCAGGCGATTGCTTTTGCGCAGGCGCGGTTGGGGTAAGAACATTTATATGTATAAATTTGAGCCTGGCTTATCGCTGGGCTTTTTTATGGCAAAAAAAAGCGGATCCTGGAGATCCGCAAAAGTTCACGTTGGCTTTAGTTATTCGAGCTGAGAAACTCTCGAAACGGGCTGTGACTTCAAGGGTTAAAAGAGGTGCCGCTCCGTTTCTGTGAGCAATTATCAGTCAGAATGCTTGATAGGGATAATCGTTCATTGCTATTCTACCTATCGCCATGAACTATCGTGGCGATGGAGGATGGATAATGAATATTCGTGATCTTGAGTACCTGGTGGCATTGGCTGAACACCGCCATTTTCGGCGTGCGGCAGATTCCTGCCACGTTAGCCAGCCGACGCTTAGCGGGCAAATTCGTAAGCTGGAAGATGAGCTGGGCGTGATGTTGCTGGAGCGGACCAGCCGTAAAGTGTTATTCACCCAGGCGGGAATGCTGCTGGTGGATCAGGCGCGTACCGTGCTGCGTGAGGTGAAAGTCCTTAAAGAGATGGCAAGCCAGCAGGGCGAGACGATGTCCGGACCGCTGCATATTGGTTTGATTCCCACGGTTGGACCGTACCTGCTACCGCATATTATCCCGATGCTGCACCAGACCTTTCCAAAGCTGGAAATGTATCTGCATGAAGCACAGACCCACCAGTTACTGGCGCAACTGGACAGCGGCAAACTCGATTGCGTGATCCTCGCGCTGGTGAAAGAGAGCGAAGCATTCATTGAAGTGCCGTTGTTTGATGAGCCAATGTTGCTGGCTATCTATGAAGACCACCCGTGGGCGAACCGCGAATGCGTACCGATGGCCGATCTGGCAGGGGAAAAACTGCTGATGCTGGAAGATGGTCACTGTTTGCGCGATCAGGCAATGGGTTTCTGTTTTGAAGCCGGGGCGGATGAAGATACACACTTCCGCGCGACCAGCCTGGAAACTCTGCGCAACATGGTGGCGGCAGGTAGCGGGATCACTTTACTGCCTGCGCTGGCTGTGCCGCCGGAACGCAAACGCGATGGGGTTGTTTATCTGCCGTGCATTAAGCCGGAACCACGCCGCACTATTGGCCTGGTTTATCGTCCTGGCTCACCGCTGCGCAGCCGCTATGAGCAGCTGGCAGAGGCCATCCGCGCAAGAATGGATGGCCATTTCGATAAAGTGTTAAAACAGGCGGTTTAAGCCATTTAGCGCAGCTACCCGATAGGCTTCCGCCATCGTCGGGTAGTTAAAGGTGGTGTTGACGAAGTACTCAATAGTGTTGCCGCCACCTTTCTGTTCCATAATCGCCTGACCGATATGAATAATTTCGGCAGCGCGCTCGCCAAAGCAGTGAATACCCAGAATCTCTTTTGTTTCCCGATGGAACAAAATTTTCAGCGTGCCCACGTTCATGCCGACGATTTGTGCACGTGCCAGATGTTTAAACTGGGCGCGGCCTACTTCATATGGCACTTTCATCGCGGTCAGCTGCTGTTCGGTTTTGCCTACAGAGCTGATTTCCGGGATGGTGTAAATGCCGGTAGGGATATCTTCAATCAGATGTGCGGTGGCTTCACCTTTCACCAGCGCCTGCGCGGCAATGCGCCCCTGGTCATAGGCTGCCGACGCCAGGCTCGGATAACCAATCACGTCGCCCACCGCGTAAACGTGCGGCTGTGCGGTCTGATACATGCTGTTGACCTTCAGCTGTCCGCGACTGTCAGTTTCCAGCCCAATGTTCTGTAACGCCAGCGAATCGGTATTACCGGTGCGACCGTTGGCATAGAGCAGACAGTCAGCTTTCAGTTTTTTACCCGACTTCAGATGCATGATCACACCGTCATCACAGCCTTCGATCTTCTCGTACTCTTCGTTGTGACGAATCACTACGCCACTGTTCCAGAAGTGATAGGAGAGAGAATCTGACATCTCTTGATCGAGAAATGCCAGCAGGCGATCGCGGGTGTTGATCAGATCCACTTTTACATCCATACCGCGGAAGATCGACGCATATTCACAGCCGATCACTCCAGCACCGTAAATAAGTACATGGCGCGGTTCGTGGTGCATGCTAAGAATTGAGTCGCTGTCATAAATGCGTGGATGGGTGAAATCAACATCTGTTGGATGATATGGACGAGAACCGCAGGCAATAACAAATTTTTCAGCAGTTAGTGTTTCGACGCTGCCGTCCGGGCAATCCAGCGCCAACGTATGCTCATCAACAAAGCGAGCGTTCCCCTGCAATATTTCACAGTGATTACGTTCGTAAAATCCCTGACGCATGCGCGTTTGTTGATTAATCACGTTATCGGCATGGTTAAGGATATCGGCAAAAGAAGAGCGGAGCAGTCGGGAATGGTCGCTGTATAGTGGGTTTTGATTGAATTCTATAATGCGGCTGACGGCGTGACGGAGAGCTTTCGACGGGATGGTGCCCCAGTGGGTGCAACCGCCGCCAACATTTTGATAACGCTCGATAACTGCGACGCGCGCACCTTGCTTAACCAGGCCCATCGCAGCGCCTTCGCCGCCGGGGCCGGAACCTATTACTATGGCATCGTAATCGTAGGAATGTGGCATGGTAGGGCTTACCTGTTCTTATACATAAAAGCAACAGAATGGTAACATTTTATCGCGGGTAAGCCAATTGATCCCCGTCATTTATCTGGCTATATCGTGAGCGGCCTTTGCTTTGTCTTCCTCCTTCTTATTTTATTTATTCACTATTAATCGCTTTTTCTTATGGCTGATAGTTTTATCTTGCCGAAGCGTGCTTTTTTGTTATTGTCTTTATGAAATCTTCTTATAAAACAAATGTATAAATATTTTATATTGATGGGTTATTTGTATTTATACCATCAATAAAATCCGTTAATTAGCCTGTTTATAAGTGAATAAAGGAATAGCCGATGATCGAACACTATATTCGTGGGTTTGAGGAAGAACTTCGCGAGATCCGCCATCAGATCCACGAAAACCCGGAGCTGGGATTACAAGAATTTAAAACCAGTGCTTTGGTTGCGGAAAAGCTGCGCCAGTGGGGCTATGAGGTTGAGCAAGGGCTGGCGACAACCGGCGTGGTAGCCACGTTAAAAGTGGGCGACGGAGAGAAAAGTATTGGCCTGCGGGCGGATATGGATGCGTTGCCGATTTATGAAAATAGTGGCAAGCCCTGGGCCAGTAAACATCCTGGTTTAATGCACGCCTGCGGGCATGACGGGCATACCACCATACTGCTGGGGGCCGCGCGTTATTTTGCCGAAACCCGCCGTTTTAACGGCACGTTACGCCTTATCTTCCAGCCAGCGGAAGAGATGATTAACGGCGGTGAGATCATGGTTAAAGAGGGGCTTTTTGATCGTTTCCCCTGCGATGTCATTTTCGGGATGCACAACATGCCGGGTTTGCCGGTCGGCAAGTTTTTCTTCCAGCCTGGGGCGCTGATGGCGTCAATGGATCAGTTCCATATTACGGTTCGTGGTTGTGGCGGACACGGTGCGATCCCGCACAAAGCCATCGATCCAGTGCTGGTTGCCGCACATATCACCACCGCATTACAAAGCATTGTGTCGCGCAATGTCGATCCGCTGGAAGCGGCGGTCATTACCGTCGGCAGCATTGTTGCGGGTGAGGCGGCTAACGTCATTCCTGACAGTGCTGAGATGAAAATCAGTGTCCGCTCTCTTAGCCGCGATACCCGACAACTTCTTCTGACCCGTATTCCTGCTCTTGCACAAACCCAGGCTGCCAGCTTTGGCGCTACGGCTGAGGTTACGCATGTTAACGGTACACCGGTATTAGTAAATGACGAGGAGATGGCGCGCTTCGCCTGGCAGGTGGCGTGCAAAACATTTGGTGAAGATCGGGCTGAGTTTGGCATCAAACCCCTGATGGGCAGTGAAGATTTCTCTTTCATGCTGGAGGCCCAACCCAAAGGCGGTTTCCTGTTATTCGGTAATGGCGATGTCGGGGAAGGTTCCTGCATGGTGCATAACCCCGGTTACGACTTTAACGATGCAAGCCTGGTCCCGGCAAGCAGCTACTGGGGCGCACTGGTTGAAGCCTGGCTGCAATAAATAAAACAACACACAACAACACTTTTTGGCAAGGAACATGGAATGACGGCGATCGTAAATGAAACCGTGAGTGTGAAGAAAAAGCCCAGCGGCAGGCGGGTGATCTTTGCCTCGGCGTTTGGCAATGCGCTCGAATTTTTTGATTTTGGCGTTTACAACTTTTTTGTGGTCTATATCAGTACGCTTTTCTTCCCACCCAGTGCCGATCATAACGTCGCGCTGTTACTGGCATTTGCAACGTTTGGTGTGAGCTTTTTTATGCGTCCGCTCGGTGGGATTATCGTTGGTGCCTGGGCCGATCGCTTCGGGCGTAAACCGGCGATGGTGTTCACTATTGCTCTGATGAGCCTCGGTACGCTGATGATCGGCATCGCACCGACGTATGAAACGGCGGGCTATTGGGGAACCGCAACGCTGGTGCTGGCGCGTTTGATTCAGGGCGTTGCGGCAGGTGGTGAAGTCGGGGCTTCAATGTCGCTACTGGTGGAGTCAGCTCCGGCAAATCGTCGTGGCTTTTACAGCAGTTGGTCACTGGCGACTCAAGGCCTGGCAACAACTTTTGGCGGTGTTGTCGCTTTAGGTTTAAGCGCATGGCTACCGTTCGCCACAGGTTCAGAAACCGTAATGGCAGAATGGGGCTGGCGTGTGCCGTTTTTTATTGGTGTGTTATTAGCACCTATCGGTTGCTGGTTGCGTCTGAGCCTGGAAAATGACGTACCTGAGCCTGTGCGCAATAAAAAAGCTGCTACCAGCGAAAGCGCGTTTTCTCTGCTCCTGCAACATAAGGCGACTATCGTTAATGGCGTTTTACTCGCTATTGGTAGCACGGTCGCAACCTATATCTCCCTCTTTTATTACGGCACCTGGGCGGCGAAGTATCTGGCGATGCCTCAACATTATTCTCATGCAGCGATGTTACTGGCGGGCGTTGTTACGTTTGTGGGTGCGCTGCTTGTGGGGATGTTGTGCGATTCGGTCGGGCGTAAAAAGCTGATTTTAATCTCCCGTGTGATGGTGCTTCTCTGTAGCTGGCCGTCATTCTGGCTGTTGGTGAATTACCCAAGCCCTGGCATGTTGCTGACGGTGGTTTTCGTGATGGTCAGCTTTACCACGCTTGGCGGTGTGCCAGTGATGTTGTTGATCTCTGAACTGTTGCCGAAACGGATTCGGGCATTGGGTTTTGCGCTGGTTTATAGCATTGGTGTGGCAATCTTTGGCGGTTTTGCTCAATATTTCGCTACGCAATCCATCGTGTTGCTGGATAGTCTGACGGCTCCGGCGTGGTATCTGGGTGGAGGCACGTTGCTGTCGATGCTGGCGTTGTTGTACGTAAAAGAACCGGCCAAAGAATTGCAGTAAATATGTTTTATTGCGTTACCGTTCATTCACAACACTGGAGCAATCCAGTATGTTCATTCTCTGGTATAGTGCCAGCAGTACTTTTGGCAAGGATTCAGACATCGTGATGGGCGTAAGAGCGCAACAAAAAGAAAAAACCCGCCGTTCGCTGGTGGAAGCCGCATTTAGCCAATTAAGTGCTGAACGCAGCTTCGCCAGCCTGAGTTTGCGTGAAGTGGCACGAGAAGCAGGCATTGCTCCCACCTCTTTTTATCGGCATTTCCGCGACGTAGACGAACTGGGTCTGACCATGGTTGATGAGAGCGGTTTAATGCTACGCCAACTCATGCGTCAGGCGCGTCAGCGTATCGCCAAAGGCGGGAGTGTGATCCGCACCTCGGTCTCAACATTTATGGAGTTCATCGGTAATAATCCTAACGCCTTCCGGTTATTATTGCGGGAACGCTCCGGCACCTCCGCTGCGTTTCGTGCCGCCGTTGCGCGTGAAATTCAGCACTTCATTGCGGAACTTGCGGACTATCTGGAACTCGAAAACCATATGCCGCGTGCGTTTACTGAAGCGCAAGCCGAAGCAATGGTGACGATTGTCTTCAGTGCGGGGGCCGAGGCGTTGGATGTCGGCGTCGAGCAACGTCGGCAATTAGAAGAGCGACTGGTACTGCAGCTGCGAATGATTTCGAAAGGGGCTTATTACTGGTATCGCCGTGAACAAGAGAAAACCGCAATTATTCCGGGAAATGTGAAGGACGAGTAATGAAACAAGCAAATCAAGATAGAGGTACGCTGCTGCTGGCGCTAGTGGCTGGCTTATCGATTAATGGTACTTTCGCAGCGCTGTTTAGCTCCATTGTACCATTTTCTGTATTCCCGATTATTTCCCTGGTGTTGACAGTTTACTGCCTGCATCAACGTTATCTTAATCGCACTATGCCGGTAGGCTTGCCGGGTCTGGCAGCTGCTTGTTTTATTCTCGGCGTACTGCTGTACAGCACGGTAGTTCGTGCGGAATATCCGGATATCGGTTCCAACTTCTTCCCGGCAGTACTGTCCGTCATTATGGTGTTCTGGATTGGCGCGAAGATGCGTAACCGTAAGCAGGACGTTGCTGAGTAATCAGCATCATGCCGGATGCAGGCGCATCCGACATGGGTTTTACTTCGCGGTCAGTAATACGCCGCACTCCATATGGTGCGTGTAGGGGAACTGATCAAATAGAGCCAGACGTTCGACCTTGTGCGTCTGGCTTAATGTTTCCAGATTCTTGCATAACGTTTCCGGATTGCAGGAGATATACAGAATACGTGGATACGCCTGCACCATTTTCTCGGTTTCACTGTCCAGACCGCTGCGCGGTGGGTCGACAAAAATGGTTTCGCACTGATAACTCTTTAAGTCGATTCCTGCAGGCGGTTAAACTCGCGCACACCATTCATCGCCTGAGTAAATTCTTCTGCCGCCATACGAATAATTTGTACGTTATCAATATGGTTAGCGGCAATGTTGTATTGCGCGGCGGCGACTGACGGCTTGGCGATTTCGGTGGCTAATACCCGATCAAAATTGCGTGCCAGCGCTAATGAAAAGTTACCGTTGCCGCAGTATAGCTCCAGTAAATCGCCTTTTGAGCCTTTGGTTACGTCCAGCGCCCATTCCAGCATCTGAATATTCATCGCCGCGTTCGGTTGGGTAAAGCTGTTTTCTACCTGACGGTAGATCATCTCTTTCCCCGCGATCGGCAGACGTTCGTCGATGTAATCCTGATCCAGCGCGATTTTGGTTTTCGTTGCCCGACCAATCAGATGCACATTCAGATTCTGCGCGCGCAGTGCATCGCGCAGGGCTTCCGCCTGCTGACACCACTCATCATCCAGCTTTTTATGGTACAGCAAGGAAACAACCGCTTGATTGCTTAGCGTAGTGAGGTAATCAATCTGGAACAACTTGTGGCGCAGAATGGGATTATTACGCACACCCGCAATCATCGCCGTCATCAACTGGTTGATAAGTTCACTGGCGGCGGGGAAGCTATCCACACGGATACGACTTTTGGTTTGTTGATCGAAAATGATGTGGTACAGGTCATCGCCATCGTGCCAGATGCGGAACTCCGCACGCATCCGATAATGACTGACCGGCGAGCGAAACACTTCCGGAACCAGGTCAGAAAACGGTGCCATCATACTTTGCAAACGTACCACTTTTTCGGCTAACTGCGCTTCATACTGTTCTGTTGGAAGGTGTTCGGGGGTCATGATGTATCCTGAAAAATTAAAGTACGCGGCGATTGTAGGGATTGCTCATCAGATGTCCAGATCTTGATGAATTCCTATTTGTGAGCTACGTCTGGACAGTAACTTGTTACAACCTGTAGCATCCACTTGCCGGTCCTGTGAGTTAATAGGGAATCCAGTGCGAATCTGGAGCTGACGCGCAGCGGTAAGGAAAGGTGCGATGATTGCGTTATGCGGACACTGCCATCCGGTGGGAAGTCATCATCTCTTAGTATCTTAGATACCCCTCCAAGCCCGAAGACCTGCCGGCCAACGTCGCATCTGGTTCTCATCATCGCGTAATATTGATGAAACCTGCGGCATCCTTCTTCTATTGTGGATGCTTTACAATGATTAAAAAAGCTTCGCTGCTGACGGCGTGTTCCGTCACGGCATTTTCCGCTTGGGCACAGGATACCAGCCCGGATACTCTCGTCGTTACTGCTAACCGTTTTGAACAACCGCGCAGCACTGTGCTTGCGCCAACTACTGTTGTGACGCGTCAGGATATCGACCGCTGGCAGTCGACCTCGGTCAATGATGTGCTGCGCCGTCTTCCGGGCGTGGATATCACCCAAAACGGCGGTTCAGGTCAGCTCTCATCTATTTTTATTCGCGGTACAAATGCCAGTCATGTGTTGGTGTTAATTGATGGCGTCCGCCTGAATTTGGCGGGGGTGAGTGGTTCTGCTGATCTTAGTCAGTTCCCTATTGCGCTTGTCCAGCGTGTTGAATATATCCGTGGGCCGCGCTCCGCTGTTTATGGTTCAGATGCAATAGGCGGGGTCGTGAATATCATCACGACGCGCGATCACCCCGGAACGGAAATTTCAGCAGGGTGGGGAAGCAATAGTTATCAGAACTATGATGTCTCTACACAGCAACAACTGGGGGATAAGACACGGGTAACGCTGTTGGGCGATTATGCCCATACTCATGGTTATGATGTTGTCGCCTATGGTAATACCGGAACGCAAGCGCAGCCAGATAACGATGGTTTTTTAAGTAAAACGCTTTATGGCGCGCTGGAGCATAATTTTACTGATGTCTGGAGCGGCTTTGTGCGCGGCTATGGCTATGATAATCGTACCAATTATGACGCATATTATTCTCCCGGCTCGCCACTGGTCGATACCCGTAAACTCTATAGCCAAAGTTGGGATGCCGGACTGCGCTATAACGGTGAACTGATTAAATCACAACTGATTACCAGCTACAGCCATAGCAAAGATTACAACTACGATCCGCATTATGGTCGTTATGATTCATCCGCGACGCTCGATGAGATGAAACAGTACACCGTCCAGTGGGCAAACAACATCATCATTGGCCACGGTAATATTGGTGCGGGTGTTGACTGGCAGAAGCAGAGCACGGCACCGGGCACAGCTTATGTTGAGGATGGATATGATCAACGTAATACCGGCATCTATCTGACCGGGCTGCAACAAGTTGGCGATTTTACCTTTGAAGGCGCAGCACGTAGCGACGATAACTCACAGTTTGGTCGTCATGGCACCTGGCAAACCAGCGCCGGTTGGGAATTTATCGAAGGTTATCGCTTTATTGCTTCCTACGGGACATCTTATAAGGCACCAAATCTTGGACAACTGTATGGTTTCTACGGAAATCCGAATCTCGACCCTGAGAAAAGCAAACAGTGGGAAGGCGCGTTTGAAGGCTTAACTGCTGGGGTGAACTGGCGTATTTCCGGATATCGTAACGATGTCAGTGACTTGATCGATTATGATGATCACACCCTGAAATATTACAACGAAGGGAAAGCGCGGATTAAGGGTGTCGAGGCGACCGCCAATTTTGATACCGGACCACTGACGCATACTGTGAGTTATGATTATGTTGATGCGCGCAATGCGATTACTGACACGCCGTTGTTACGCCGTGCTAAACAGCAGGTGAAATACCAGCTCGACTGGCAGTTGTATGACTTCGACTGGGGGATTACTTATCAGTACTTAGGTTCTCGTTATGATAAGGATTACTCCTCTTATCCGTATCAAACAGTGAAAATGGGCGGGGTGAGCTTGTGGGATCTTGCTGTTGCATATCCGGTCACCTCTCACCTGACAGTTCGTGGTAAAATAGCCAACCTGTTCGACAAAGATTACGAGACAGTCTATGGCTACCAAACTGCAGGACGGGAATACACCTTGTCTGGCAGCTACACCTTCTGAACCACGTCCCACCGTGCTGGTGTTTGACTCCGGCGTCGGTGGGTTGTCGGTCTATGACGAGATCCGGCATCTCTTGCCGGATCTCCATTACATTTATGCTTTCGATAACGTCGCTTTCCCGTATGGCGAAAAAAGCGAAGTGTTTATTGTTGAGCGAGTGGTGGAAATTGTCACCGCAGTGCAAGAACGTTATCCCCTTGCGCTGGCTGTGGTCGCTTGCAACACCGCCAGTACCGTTTCACTTCCTGCATTACGCGAAAAGTTCGACTTCCCGGTTGTTGGTGTCGTGCCGGCGATTAAACCTGCTGCACGTCTGACGGCAAATGGCATTGTCGGATTACTGGCAACCCGCGGAACTGTTAAACGTTCTTATACTCATGAGCTGATCGCGCGTTTCGCTAATGAATGCCAGATAGAAATGCTGGGCTCGGCAGAGATGGTTGAGTTGGCTGAAGCGAAGCTGCATGGCGAAGATGTTTCTCTGGATGCGCTAAAACGTATCCTACGCCCGTGGTTAAGAATGAAAGAGCCGCCAGATACAGTTGTATTGGGTTGCACCCATTTCCCTCTACTACAAGAAGAACTATTACAAGTGCTGCCAGAGGGAACCCGGCTGGTGGATTCTGGCGCAGCGATTGCTCGCCGAACGGCCTGGTTGTTAGAGCATGAAGCCCCGGATGCAAAATCTGCCGATGCGAATATTGCATTTTGTATGGCAATGACGCCAGAAGCTGAACAATTATTGCCCGTTTTACAGCGTTACGGCTTCGAAACGCTCGAAAAACTGGCAGTTTTAGATTGATTTGGTTGAATGTTGCGCGGTCAGAAAATTATTTTAAATTTCCTCTTGTCAGGCCGGAATAACTCCCTATAATGCGCCACCACTGACACGGAACAACGGCAAACACGCCGCCGGGTCAGCGGGGTTCTCCTGAGAATCTCAACAGAGAAAAGCAAAAAAATGCTTGACTCTGTAGCGGGAAAGCGTATTATGCACACCCCGCGCCGCTGAGAAAAGCGAAGCGGCACTGCTCTTTAACAATTTATCAGACAATCTGTGTGGGCACT
>OJSO01001801.1_pt1 | contig 11498 bp, 9 predicted proteins | sample 1599521 | NCBI WGS metagenome assembly OJSO01 (sample SAMN04168659, study PRJEB22393) | human gut metagenome | biome: human gut microbiome; feature: stool | host: Homo sapiens | collected 2014-05-12 | reverse complement strand
CAAACACATTTTCACAAAAGGGGTCGTAGCGGGTAGTAGCATCTGCGGCTGTCACGCAACGGATAAGCCCAGATTTTGCAAATGCAATTGTCCGTAACGACTCCTCCCGTGAAAAAACAGTTCCGGCTGGCCCGCAGGCCTGCCGGAACTGCAAATTTAAAAATATTATTTCCGCTGATATTGCCAGAGCGCAAGCGGAGGCAATTTCAAATCGTTCTGTTCCGGTTTAAAGGTTCAAAAGTCATACCAAGCTCAGTTGTGCCAAAATTCGCAGAGAGCGTTTGTACAGAATCGTCAGATTTGTCAATTGCCTTTTTGCCCGGCAGAGGCTATAATCAAACCATAGACAGCAACGGCGCTGTGGGTCACCTCCTGACTCGCAGCGTCGTTTCGTTTAACCCGATATTTCGCGGGAGAGCCCGCCTCTTTCCGCGTAAAAATCCGCGACCAGCTGAAGTATTTCAATTCAAGTAAGGAGTAGGATTTATGGCAGCAAATGTTATGGAGATCTACGGCAGCAAGGTGTTCAACGAGCACGTCATGAAGGAGCGCCTCCCCAGCGCTACCTACAAGAGCCTCGAGAAGACCCTGCACAGGGGCGCACCTCTGGACATCGAGGTGGCAAACGTCGTGGCCAGCGTCATGAAGCGCTGGGCCATGGAGCTGGGTGCCACCCACTACACCCACTGGTTCCAGCCGCTGACCGGCATTACCAGCGAGAAGCATGACGGCTTCGTCTCCCCCGTGGGCGACGGCACCGCCATCATGGAGTTCAACGGCAAGGAGCTGGTGCGCGGCGAGCCCGACGCCTCTTCCTTCCCCTCCGGCGGCCTGCGCGCCACCTGTGAGGCCCGCGGCTACACCGCATGGGACCCCACCAGCTTCGCTTTCGTGAAGGACGACGTTCTCTGCATCCCCACCGCATTCGTCAGCTACACCGGCGAGGCGCTGGACAAGAAGACCCCCCTGCTGCGCTCCATGAACGCGCTGTCCAATCAGGCCATCCGCGTCCTGAAGCTCTTCGGCAAGGACGTGGATTACGTCTCCACCACCGTCGGCCCCGAGCAGGAGTACTTCCTTATTAAGAAGGAAGACTACGAGGCCCGTCAGGACCTCATCCTCACCGGCCGCACCCTCTTCGGCGCACCTTCTGCCAAGGGTCAGGAGCTGGAAGAGCACTACTTCGGCGTCATCCGCCCCGAGGTCTCCGCGTTCATGAAAGAGCTGGACGAAGAGCTGTGGAAGCTGGGCGTCCCCGCCAAGACCAAGCACAACGAAGTCGCTCCCTGCCAGCATGAGCTGGCCCCCATCTTCGACACCACCAACGTCGCCATCGACCACAACCTGCTGACGATGGAGATGATGAAGAAGCTGGCCCCCAAGTACGGTCTGGTCTGCCTGCAGCACGAGAAGCCTTTCGAGGGCGTCAACGGCAGCGGCAAGCACAACAACTGGTCCATGTCCACCACCCACGAGAATCTGCTGGACCCGGGCGACACCCCCATGGAGAACCTGCAGTTCCTGGTCTTCCTCGCCGCCGTCATCAAGGCTGTCGATGAGTACGCCGACCTGCTCCGCACCTCCGTCGCCACCCCCGGCAACGACCACCGTCTGGGCGCCAACGAGGCACCTCCGGCCATCATCTCCATTTTCGTGGGCGAAGAGCTGGAAGCCGTCATCGACGCTATCGCTTCCGATTCTCCCTACGCCGGCCCCGTCAAGATGAAGATGGACCTCGGCGTCGATGTCCTGCCCAAGTTCAGCAAGGACACCACCGACCGCAACCGTACTTCTCCTTTCGCCTTCACCGGCAACAAGTTTGAGTTCCGTATGCCCGGCTCCGCCGAGAACCTGAGCGACTGCAACACCATCCTGAACACCGCCGTCGCCAAGGAGCTGAAGGGCTACGCTGACGAGCTGGAGAAGGCCGACGACTTCACCAGCGCCGCCATCGCCCTCGTCAAGCGCACCATCCGCGACCACCGCCGCGTCATCTTCAACGGCAACGGCTACACTGCCGAGTGGGAAGAGGAAGCAGCGAAGCGCGGCCTGCCCAACAAGAAGAACACCCCCGCCGCTCTGCCCGCCCTTATCGAGCCGAAGAACATCGCCCTGATGGAGGACTTCGGCGTCCTGACCAAGGTCGAGATGGAGAGCCGCTACGAAGTTGAGATGGAGCACTACTCCAAGATCATCAACATCGAGGCCCTGACCATGCTGGAGATGGCCCGCAAGCAGCTGCTGCCCGCCGTCAACGCCTACATGAGTGAGGTCGCCAACACCGCCGCCTCCAAGCTGGCCGTCAGCGAGAACCTGAGCGTCCGCAGTGAGACGAAGGCACTGACCCGCCTGTCCGCCGACGCCGACGCCATGAGCGACGCTGTGGACGAGCTGCAGACTGCCGTCGATGCCGCAAAGGCCCTCTCCGACGAGAGCGCAAAGGCCGTCGCCTTCCACGACGACGTTCTGCCCAAGATGGACGCCCTCCGCGCCGCCGCCGACGACGCCGAGACCATCTGCGGCGAGGACTACTGGCCTCTGCCCAGCTACAGCAAGATGCTCTACTACGTCTGATCTTCACACACCAGCGTAGAATAAAGCACCACCGGCTGAGGCGCTTATCTGAGCCATTCTCCTTTTCCTATTTCTTACACCAGCCTGAAGACCTGCCTCTGTACAGAGGCAGGCCTTTGGGCGTTTTTTAAGAAGACATACTTTTCAGAGGACACACACCTATGAGTTATACGACACAGCAGGACATCCTCGATTTCGTCGAGGACAACAACGTAAAATTTGTCCGCTTCGCGTTCTGTGACATCTTCGGCTTCCAGAAGAACATCGCCGTGCTGGCAAGCGACCTTCCCAAGGCGCTGGAAGATGGCGTCTGCTTCGACGGCAGCGCCATCGCAGGCTTCATGCACGTGGAGGAGAGCGACCTGGTGCTCCGGCCCGACCTGTCCACCATGACCATCCTGCCCTGGCGCACGGCTGAGGGCCGGGTGATGCAGTTCTTCTGCGACGTGGAAAAGCCGGATAACACCCCCTTCGGCGGCAACTGCCGCGGCTTCCTGCGGGACATCAACCGCCGGTTCAAGCAGCTGGGCCTGCGCTGCAACGTCGGCACCGAGTGCGAGTTCTATCTCTTCGAGAACGACGACCGGGGCCGTCCCACCCGCATCCCCATCGACGCAGGCGGCTATTTCGACGTAGCGCCGCTGGATGCCGGCGAGAACATCCGCCGGGACATCTGCCTGACCATGGAGCAGATGGGCCTCGCCCCCCAGCACAGCCACCACGAGAACGGCCACGGCCAGAATGAGATCGATTTCCACTACGCCGGCCCCCTCAAGACCGCCGACAACATCTTCCTGTTCAAGCAGATCGTCCGGGCTGTGGCAGCCAGCAACGGCTTCCACTCCAGCTTCCTGCCCAAGCCCCTGCCCGACCAGGCCGGCAGCGGCCTCCACATCAACCTCTCGCTGACCATGGACGGCAAGAACCTCTTTGAGGGCGACATCGCCCCCGACAGCATCCCGGGCAGCTTCATGGCGGGCATCCTCCGCCACAGCCGGGAGCTGACGGCCTTCACGAATCCCCTGCCCAACAGCTACCTCCGCTTCGGCTGCGACGAGGCTCCCCGCTACGTGAGCTGGAGCCGCCAGAACCGCAGCCAGCTGGTCCGCATCCCGCAGGTGAAGGGCGACAACTGCCGCATGGAGCTGCGCAGCCCCGACCCCGCCTGCAACCCCTACCTCGCCATCGGCCTCGTGCTGGCAGCAGGCCTCGACGGCATCGAGAACCGGATGGAGCTGTCTGCCCCTGTCAACCGCAACCTCTTCATCCCGAGCGAAGCCGCCGGTCTCGGCCTCGAGACCCTGCCCGCCTCGCTGGAAGAGGCCGTCGAGGTGGCCCAGAACAGCGAGTTCCTTCACAAATTCCTGCCCGACGAGCTGAGCCGCCGCTACTATGCCGAGGCTCTGCGCCGGTGCGAGACGCTCAAGAACGCCTCCGACCCCGCCGAATACGAGCGCGTCCACTACTTCAATGCCATCTGATGCAGAATGACATAGGAAAGGAGTGAGCCGAATGGGACGTGCCCTGATCGTAAGCGCGGGCGCAAGCTCCAACGAATATATCTCCGCACGCCTGACGGAGCTGGGCTATGCGCGGCCCATCATCGTACCAAGTGCGGCGGAGGCGCGGCGGAGGATGCTGGAATCCGACTTTGAGCTCATCGTGGTCAACTCGCCGCTGCCGGATGAGTTCGGCCACGAGCTGTGCGCCGACGCCGTGGAGAAAACGGATGCCGGTGTGATATTTCTGGCCAAGGCCGCAGCCGCCGAGCAGCTTCTGACCCCGCTGAGCGAAGAAGGCGTTCTGCTGGTCACAAAGCCCTTCTCCAACACCTTCTTTTTGCAGGCCATCCACATGGCCGCCGCCAGCAACCACCGCCTCCTGCTTCTGCGGCAGGAGAACCAGCGGATGCAGGAAAAGCTGGCGCAGGTGCGGCTGGTGAGCCGCGCCAAGTGCTGCCTCATCGAGCTGGGCCGCATGACTGAGGCCGAGGCGCACCGCTACATCGAGAAAAAAGCGATGGACACCCGGCGCGACCGCGCCGAGGTCGCGCAGGAGATACTGGACTCCTACGACCCCGCGCAATAATCCGTATTGCGCCCCCACTGAGGGAAAGTATTTGCTTATCGTGCTATTCACGGAAAAGAATATCTGTAAATTAGAGGAGAACCATTATGGCAAAGTTTATTTTCGTGACCGGCGGCGTCGTCTCCGGTCTGGGCAAAGGCATCACCGCCGCCTCTCTGGGCCGACTGCTGAAGTGCCGCGGCCTCAAGGTGGCCAGCCAGAAGCTGGACCCCTACGTGAACGTGGACCCGGGCACCATGAGCCCCCTGCAGCACGGCGAGGTCTTCGTCACCGACGACGGCACCGAGACCGACCTGGACCTGGGCCATTACGAGCGCTTCATCGACGAGAACCTGAACAAGTATTCGAACCTCACCACCGGCAAGGTCTACTGGAACGTGCTGAACAAGGAGCGTCAGGGCGCTTACCTCGGCCAGACCGTCCAGATCATCCCCCACATCACCAACGAGATCAAGAGCTATATCTACAACCTGGCCTCTTCCACCGAGGCCGATGTGGTCATTACCGAGATCGGCGGCACCACCGGCGACATCGAGAGCCAGCCCTTCCTGGAGGCCATCCGTCAGGTCGGTCTGGAGCAGGGCCCCGAGAACTGCTGCTATATCCACGTCGTACTGGTGCCCTACATCTCCGGCTCCGACGAATACAAGTCCAAGCCCGCGCAGCACTCCTGCAAGGAGCTGCAGGGCATGGGCATTGCGCCGAACATCATCGTCCTGCGCGCCGACGGCCCTGTAGGCAACGACATCAAGCGCAAGATCAGCATGTTCTGCAACGTACGCCCCGACTGCGTCATTGAAAACCTGACGATGCCGAGCCTGTACGAGTGCCCGCTGATGCTGGAATCCGCCGGTCTGACGAACGTCGTGGCCCGCCAGCTGCACCTGCAGACCCCGCCGAGCGATCTGACCGAGTGGAAGGCGCTCATCAGCCGCATTGCGACCCGCAGCAAGACCTGCACGATTGCGCTGGTCGGCAAGTATGTCAAGCTGCACGACGCTTATCTTTCCGTGATGGAGAGCCTGTACCACGCCGGTTTTGAGAACGACAGTCAGGTAGACATCAAGTGGGTGGAGAGCGAGGACCTGATCGATCAGGATGCCTGCAAAGAAGTGTTTGCTGACGTGGACGGCATCATTGTACCCGGCGGCTTTGGTGACCGCGGCATTGAGGGCATGATCCAGGCTGCGCAGTACGCGCGTGAGAACCACGTGCCCTATTTCGGCATCTGCCTGGGCATGCAGATCATGGTCATGGAGTACGCCCGCAACGTGCTGGGCTACGCCGACGCCAACTCCAGCGAATTTACGCCCGAGGGCCAGCACAACGTCATTGACCTGATGCCGGACCAGCAGGGCGTTGAGACGAAGGGCGGCACGATGCGTCTGGGCAAGTACCCCTGCGTCATCACGCCGGGCACGAAGATGGCCGACTGCTACGGCACGACGGAGATCGACGAGCGCCACCGCCACCGCTATGAGTTCAACAACGAGTTCCGCGCCGAGTTCGAGGAGAAGGGTCTGGTCATCGCCGGTACCAGCCCGGACGGACGCCTTGTGGAGGCTGTGGAGATCCCGGGCCGCGATTTCCATCTGGGCGCGCAGTTCCACCCCGAGTTCAAGAGCCGCCCGAACCGTGCGCACCCCCTGTTCAAGGGCTTCATCGCCGCCGCGCTGAAGTTCCAGAGCGAGCACACCCCGACCTTAGTGACGGGATCCTTTTTGCGGCCCTTACCGCTCCGCCATTTGTTTGTTTACAACTCTTTCACATCTGTAACGCATTATTCCCGCGCGGCTATTCGTATTAGTATACAGAAGGCGGCAGGGACAAAATCTCCACAATATCCTGTCGAAAACGCAGCTGCGAATTGTGCGGATTGTCGCTTGTTTTGTGCGCCGCGTGCGGCGTATAATAGTACATCATCGAAAGGGTGTAAATGTATGCGTAACTGGTGTTCGCGCCATCCTGTCTGGTTCATGGCGCTCTATGCTTTGTTTTACTTATCGTTTTTTGCGCTGCTGGAGCGCACGATCCAGACACCGGATCTGTGGGTACACTGCCGGCTGGACGATTTGATCCCGTTCTGCAAATATGCCATTGTACCGTATATTTTGTGGTTTCCGTGGATCCCGTTCACGCTGTTTTACCTGCTGTATAAGGCCCCGCGGGAGGATTTCTGGCGGCTGTGCATTCCGCTGTTCACCGGCATGACGATGACGCTTCTGTTCTATGCCATTGTGCCTAACGGTCTTGCCCTGCGCCCGAAGTACGTGCCGGGCACCGACATTTTTGCGCAGCTTGTGCGGATGATCTACCGCAGCGACACGCCGATGAACGTCTGCCCGTCCATCCATGTGTTCAACTCGGTCACGCTGATGCTGGCGTACTACCGCGGTGCAATCTTTGATGCCCCGCGCCGCCGCTGGATGCGCTCCGCCGCCATGGTGCTGTGTGTGTCGATCTCGCTGTCCACGATACTGCTCAAGCAGCACAGTGTCATTGACGTGGTGTTTGGTCTGCTGCTGGCGCTGTTGCTGGATTATGCCGCCACCGTTTTGCAGAGAAGCCCGGTGCAGCGCCGCGAGCGCCGCGTACCGGAAAGGCTGTAATAGAGAGTACGTAGGTTCTTTCTTTGCAAAGAAAGAACCAAAGAAATTCCAAATGCACAATAAAAAAGACGTCCTGTCTGCGCAATGTTGCAGGCAGGACGTTTTTCGTTACAGCGCATATACAAGGATGCCGACCAAAATCATCGCCAGTGCGGCGAGCTTTTTGGGGTTCATCTTCTCGTGGAAGATCGTAACGCCGAAAATCGTGACGTAAATATAGCCTGTTGCTTCCAGTACAGGCCCGACGTTGAGCGGTACGCCCTTGTAGGCCAGCATCGTTAAGAGCGTGCAGCCCACAAAGAGGGCATAGCCTAAAATCACCCGCCAGTCGGTGTACTCCGCCAAGACCGACTTGTGCTCCCGCAGCGCGGCCTTCTTCAAAAGCACCTGCGAGACCGCGGAGAGGAACGTGCTGCACAGATACAGCAGCACATAGGGCAGCTGTGCCTGACTCATTTGCCGCCCTCCCCCTCATTGTCGGCCCGTACAAAAAGCACGATGCCGCATATAATGATGACCGCACCGATGACCCGGCGCGGCGTGACGGCCTCACCAAAAACGGCCAGACCCAGCAGAATGCCCCACACCACGGTGACGGCCTTGTTCGCGTAGGCCGTCGTCAGCGGCAGATGCTTGATGACCTGCTGCCAGCCCACCGCATAGGTGACGAGCGCCAGCAGCATCAGGCCGTACAGCACGATAAACGCCGCGCTCAAAAACGGCTGCTGCGCGGCCAGCTTGCTGCACACGCTGCTGCCCGCATAGATGCCCAGGATCACATGCAGCAGCAGGAACCATTTTGCCTGCTTCATGCGTCGTTCTCCTCATGCCGGATGACCTCGCGCTCGACGTACTGGGGCGCTGCGTTGGCGCACATGTAGATGCGGCCCACGTACTCGCCCATAATGCCCAGTACGACCAGGATCATGCCGCCGAGCAGCAGCAGCAGCGCCGTAGTGGACGCCCACCCGATTGGGGCCGCCGCGCGGGTAAAGTGGTCGATGATGATATAGATAAAGTAGAGAAAGCCCGCCATGGCAAACAGCGTGCCGATGTAGGTCGCAATGCGCAGCGGCTTGACGGAAAACGACGTAAAGCCGTTCATCCAGAGATTCAGCAGCTTGCTCAGCGTGTAGCCGCTGCGGCCCTCCTCACGGGCGCGGTGGTGCACCGGCACGTTGCAGATGCGCTTGGTGGAGCGCAGCACCAGCCCGATGACGTAGGGGTAGCAGTGCTCATAGCGCAGCATCTCGTCCACAATGAAGCGGCGCGCCGCAAAGTAGCTGTTGACGACAAGCTCCGGCGGCTTGCCCAGCATGATCTCGGTCATTTTGCTGTTGACCCAACTGCCCAGGTTGCGCCAGCCGGCCTGACGCTTCGTGTCATAGCTGGCGTAGACGACGTCATAGCCCTCGTCAATTTTTGCCAGCAGCTTGCCGACCTCGTCCGCCGGGGTCTGGCCGTCGTCGTCTAGGCAGACGACGATGTCGCCGCTGCACTTGTGAAAGCCCGCCATCAGCGCCGCATGCTGGCCGAAGTTTTTCGCCAGATCGACGCCCACGACATGGCTGTCCGCCGCCACAAGGCTGCGGATCGTGCCGAAGGTGTCATCCGGCGAGCAGTCGTTCACCAGAATGACCTCGTAGTCATACTGCGGCAGGGTCTGCATGGTGGCGGCGATCTCCGCCACCACGCCTCCCACAGTGTGCTGGGAGCGGTAGCACGGGATCACGTAAGATATTTTCTGCATAGCTGTGTACTTCCTTCTGCGCTCACGGGCGCTTATAGATCACCAGATCCTCGGTGGAGACGACCTGCTGCCAGTTCTCGGCCAGCAGACGGGCGGCAACGCGGGTGTCGTGGCCGCACATCACGTAGCGGGAGGAAATCGGGTTTTCCTCGTCCCAGAGGTAGCTGTTTTTATCAAACTCAATGCCCATACCCGCGGGCACGGCGTAGAGATAGCCGTGGAACACCCCGTCGTCATAGGCGTAGGCCAGCGTGTGGTCCCAGGGGTCGGCCCCGGCATCCTGCACGCTGGCGGTCAGGGCAGCCTCGACGGTCTGCATCTGGGCGGCCATTTCGGCGTTTTTCTCGGGCAGGCTGCCGCGCTGGAAGTTCATCGGCAGCAGCAGGACGACGAGCACCGGCAGCCAGACGGCGGCGGGCGCGGCGTCCTCGACAACGACGGCCCCCAGCAGCAGGATGGCCAGCAGCATCATGTGGCGCGGGTCGATGTTGTACATGAACAGCAGCACCAGCGCAATGACCGCGCTGCAAAACAGCGCACAGCCCTTGAGCACCAGCGGGCGGCCTTTGTGCTTATCCCAGACAAGGCAGACCACCGCGACGAGCACAACGGCCAAAAACGTCACACAGCCGCCGCCGATGTAGGTCGTCTCACCGTGGAGTGTGGGCAGAATATCGTCCCGCCAGGCCGCGTGCAGCAGGACCGCGGCGCGGGCGCACTCATAGCGGACTGTCGCCACGGGATGGAGCTGCAATAACAGACGGATGCCGTCAAAGTCCATGCCGCCGTCGCTGAAATAGGGCGCAGCGAGCTTGGCCATGGCGAACAGCGAAACCGCGAACCCGCCCGCCGCCGTGCCCAAACAGGCCGCGCGGCGGCGCTTATTCTGCCAGACCGCCGTGAGCGGGAACACCCAGAACAGCAGCGCGTAGGGGCGAAAGATCGTTTCCACCGCGCAGGCCGCGGCACAGGCAATCAGCCAGCCAGTCTTGCCGCTGCGGTGCAGGGCTGCCGCCGTGCCGACGATGACCGCACCGTCCAGCACGAAAAGCTTCGCACCGGCACGAAGAGCGGCCTGTTTTGCGGCACGGATGCGGCGGACGATCTCCGGGTGGGTCAGCGCGTCCAGCGCCGCTTTCCCCTCGGGGGTCGCAAAGGCCGCGATGCCCACGGCAATCAGCAGCAAATTGCACCACAGCACGACGTTTACGCTGGCACCGAACAGCAGACCCGGCAGCGCGTAGGCCCAAATCAGCAGCGGGCCCCAAGTACCGTAGCGGCCAATATCCGCGGTGGATTCCTGATAGCCGAAGTACCCCTGCGGGCCGCCGTGGGTCAGCACGCTGACGACCTGGCGGTTATAGAGCGCCTCGTCGTTGTTCATCGCGGTGGGCAGCCAGACCTCGTTCAGCGGCGTGCGGTAGCACAAAAAGTAAAAGCCCGCAAGGAACACGACTGCCCCCAACGCGCAGAGCAGCGCATTGGGGGTCTTTTGCAGGCAGGTTCGGATTTTCTGCATCGGTTTTTTCACGTCAGTTCTCCGCCAGCTTGGCCATAAAGACGACGTCGCGGTAGGCTCCGTCCAGCAGCTCCATATCGCGGAAAACACCCTCCTGCACAAAGCCGGCCTTTTCATAGCTGCGGCGGGCGGCGGCATTTTCGGCCAGCACGCGCAGGCTGATGCGGTGCAGATGCAGCGTATCAACGCCGAATTGTGTGAACAGGCGGGCCGCCTCGGTGCCAAGGCCCTTGCCGCGGGCGCTTTCCTCACCGATGAAGATGCCGTACTCGGCGCTGCGGTTGTGGTTGTCAATGTCGCGGTAATAGACCGACCCGACGGGCTTGCCGTCAGCGTTGTCGAGGATGATATACTGCACAACCTGGCCGGTGGCGACCTTCGTCGCCAGCCAGCTGCGGTGCATCTCCGGCGTGAAGGTCTGGCGGAAGATGAAGTTCTGCACGACAGACGGCGTGTTGCGCCACTTGACGATAAGGTCCGTGTCGGCGTCGGTGATGGGGCGCAGCGTGACCGCTGTGCCGGTCAGGACGGGGAGAGTGGGTGTGTTCATGGGTTTACCTCGTTGTTTTGGGCAGACGGCCCGGGCGGATATGGAATCCGCCCCTACGGTGCGGGGGGCGATGCTTGCATCGGCCCGGCAGGTGTACGGCAGACGGGCGCTTGGGGCAAGGCTCTCTCCCCCACCCGCTGCGGCGGGAGCCCCCTCGCAGAGGGGGCCAAGAAAAATACGGCAGCGCACTACCGTTCGTACAGCACGCCCCTGTCGCTCTCGTACAGCACCGTCCAGCCGTCGGCTTGTAAGCGGGCGGCGGTGGGAGTGTCGGCGGCGGTCAGGACGTAGCGGGAATGAATCTCATGGGCCGGGTCGGTCAGGTAGGCGGCCTCGTCAAACTGGATGCCCATGCCGTCCGGCACGCCGTAGAGCAGACCGCAGTGTACGGGGTCGCCAAAGGCATAA
>OJSO01001799.1_pt1 | contig 11503 bp, 5 predicted proteins | sample 1599521 | NCBI WGS metagenome assembly OJSO01 (sample SAMN04168659, study PRJEB22393) | human gut metagenome | biome: human gut microbiome; feature: stool | host: Homo sapiens | collected 2014-05-12 | reverse complement strand
AGCATGGAGTATGTATCAGACTCACTCGCCACAGACCGGCTCATGATGCGCTTCTCCTTATCATCCCACCAGATGACATTATGCTTCATAGAGGCTGCTGCCATAGACCACGACACAGAGCCAAGTATCTCAAGAAAAGTATCCATCACACTGACACGTTCATCGCCGGTGCCTTTATATGACATATCGGCAAAGATAAATGCAGTCTCATTCATCGGCAGGCTGTACTCCTTAACCATGAGATCATTAGTCTTTGCGGAAAGCTTCCAGTGAAAGCTGTGAAGCAAATCCCCTCTCCTGTACTGTCTGATATCAAACACCTCAGACGAATCCTCACCATGGCGCAGCTTTGAAAAAAGCTCACCGTCCACCGACTCCGAAAGCCCAAGCACACGCGCCATATCAAGCATATGAATCCTCGGCAGCACAAATACTGACGAGCTATGCTCCGAAACGCTGCACTCGCGTGTAAAGAGGCTCAGGTAATCCTTCACTGCGACCTTTCCTATATTGAAATACAGCTTGCCACAGTAACCGGTACGCAGGTAAAAGCAAAGCGAAGAGCCTGAGCCCGGCGTAACAAAGGCATCGCGCGTATAGGCACTCTCCCTGCTTGAAATCCTGCTGTAACACAAAAGCGTGACAGGTACAGTGCTCATCGGAAGCACAGAAGCATTTGAGACATGCACATCCACCTCAAACTTCTCTCCCTTTGGCACATATCTGTCCGGCACCACTAAAGACGCACTCAGATTACGCTCCAGATATACGGAAAGTATAAACAGACACGGCACAAGCAAAAGCTCAAATGAAAGCAGTGTGCGCGCTATATCATTGTTCCAGAACAGTGCAACTGCGAGTGTACATATAATTAAAGCTATGTAAGAAACCTTTTTCTTCATCAATACCTCCGAAAATCAGACAGGCTATCTGCCTTCTGTCTGCGGTTTGGGCTGCTTCACCGACGCTAAAATCTCAGCAAGAATATCCTGCGCAGACTCATTGTACATCCTGCCCTGCGCACTCAGCACAATCCTGTGACGCGCCACATTGATAAACACAGAAGCCACATCACGCGGCAGCACATACTCACGCCCCTCAACATAAGCAGCCGCCTTGCTCATCCTGGCAAGTGCAAGCGCACCACGCGGACTGACTCCAAGCTCTATCCTGTCATTGTTTCTCGTGGCCTCCACCAGGCTCACAATATACTCATAAACTGTCCTATGAACAAATACACCCTCCACTTCCTTTTGTATCGCAACGAGCTCATCGGTGTGAATGGACGGCATGATATCTTCCATAGGATTGCCATGGTCACGGCTCATCAGAATATCAAGCTCATCCGCCCTGTTTGGGTATCCCATGCTGATGCTTATCATAAAACGGTCAAGCTGCGACTCCGGCAGCATCTGTGTACCTGCAGAGCCAATAGGGTTCTCAGTAGCGATAACGTGAAACGGTCTTGGCACCGGATGAGTCACACCATCCACCGTCACCGTGCGCTCCTCCATCACCTCAAGAAGCGCGGACTGTGTCTTTGGCGATGTACGGTTTATCTCATCGGCCAGAAACAGATTGCACATGACAGCGCCCTCCTCATAGTCAAACCTGCCAAGCTCCTTCCTGTAGATGGAAAAGCCTGTGATATCTGTAGGCAGTACATCAGGTGTAAACTGCACACGGCTCTGCTTCATATCCAAAACCCTCGCAAACGCAAGCGCCATGCTCGTCTTGCCCACTCCCGGAATATCCTCAATCAGTATATGCCCGTTTGCAAGAATAGCCTCCATGATGGCAAGCACACAGTCATCTTTTCCTATGATCACCTGTTTCACAGATTGTATAGCCTGAGCGGCCTTCTCATAACCCTTCATATATTACTCGTTCCTCTCTCTTCTTCTGCGCCTTACAATTATAATAAAAATCACAGTCTCCAGTGTACCTGCCACAGCAAGTGCCACAAGCATCCACGGCCACACATCCACTATTCGCTTCGTGAGTGCGCCAGACTGCATCTGATTCTTTGTCTCACTCTTCTCCTCGCCTGTGTACTCAGTACGCTCACCGCGCACCAGAAGACGGTGCGAATTAATCGCATACGGTGTACAGGTGACAAGTGTACAGTAATCCTTCCCATCCACTATATCAAGGTCTCCCGACTCGTTAGGCTCGACTACCTTAATCTGATCCACCTTGTACGCAAGAATCTCATCGAGCACATGCAGGTAAAACTCATCGCCCATCTCAAGCTTATCAAGATTCGTAAAAAGCACCGCACTCGGAAGACCTCTGTGACCTGTCAGAACACAGTGAGTACTCTCGCCGCCGAGCGGATAGCTGGACTGCTCCATATGACCAACACCCTTTGCGAGTACATCATCACTCGTGCCGCTATATATAGGCAGATTCACATCAATCTTTGGAATAGTGATATATCCAAGTGACTCACCGACATTCACGAGGTCTGCATAGCTTACCGCACTGCTCTCACTCTCTGTGCTCTCAGCCGACACCACAGTACTCAGCTGGTCATTGTACTTGGTCGCAGCCTCCTTTAAGGCATCCACCTTTTCCTCGTCCAGCTGCTTCACCTCACTGTCGTAGCTTGTGATAGCAGAGCTAGCATTCTTTTCATTTATACGGTTACTGATATATGGATAGAGCGCAATCGACATTCCGGTGAAAAAGAGGATGGCGCAAAAGATTATTCGTAGTTTCTTCATAGCTTGTATTCCTATACCTAAGGCTTCTGATAGCATTTATTCAAACCCACAACAACATAAGCTGCATAGCTGTCTGATTGTGGGGTTGAATAAATGTTAGCTTATCGTTTCAAAAATGTAAAATAGAATGGTAACCTCCGCACACGCAGACATGTAAGTCTGTATGTACGAAGGTTAGTCATCCCTTTGCTCTGTAGGAGCACTTTATTCGGTTAAATCTTATCTAAACTTTCTTTGACTATTGCCATTGGTTAGGCTCTCTTTCTTCCTCTGAGCATGATGTATACTGCAGCGAGCATACCACCGATACCAATGATAAGGAACATTGCAGTTCCGATGTCACCGGTTTTTGGGAGGGTGAAGCCTTTGCGGTTTTCGATTGTTACGCTGTAAGTACCAGCGTTATTTTCATCTCCACCTGTGAATGTTTTGTTAACCACTGTTGTTGTACTTGTCACATTACCTTCTGCATCTTTAGTAACTGTTGTTTTCTTTTCAACAGAATATTCCTGTGCAATCACAACTTTTACCGGTGCTTTTAATAAGTTATAACCACCTGCAGCGGCTTTTGTCTCTACAAGATAATAATTTCCATTTTCAAGTCCTTTTACAGTGATTTTACCATTAATATCTGTTACCAAATCAGTGGTATTAATCTTCTTACCAGAACCTTTTAAATCAGACTCTGTTGGCTCTGTGACTGTACCAGAATATTTATACAAGTCAAAATGTACACCTTCAAGCTTTGTTGCAGTGTTATTTCCATCTACCTTTGTCATATCAATGGCAAAAGAATATACTTTTGCCTGATCCTTGATATGATCCTCACCAGGTTTTTTACCATCATTAGGATTAGTTGGATCTACTAAAGGATAAATTGCATTTGAGTAATCAAGCTGTGCATCGTTGAGGTTACCTGCACTACCTATATTTGCTTTTTCATTTAACTTTGTTTTGAAAGTTACTTCGATTGAACTAATATTATTAGTCTTAAGTTTCGTCTTTCCTGCCTCGGTAAATTCGATTGTCCATGAACCACCTTCTTGGTTATCAGTTGGTTTTATTAACGTATAATCAGTTGTCTCAGCATTAACTGGTGTCCCATTGGATTTATACGTAATGTTAAGAGCAGCTTCAGCTTCTACCCATGTAAGAGCACTTGACATTTTATCAGTGATTGAATATTTCTCTAACTGGTCTACATTTGATGGTACAGATGCAGACACTTTCCACTCTACCATATCACCGATTGAGGCATCTGCTGCATTTTCATATGTATTACCATTTTTTACCTCTTTCTTGAGGTCTGGCTTTTCGTTGTCTGCGGTTATTGTAGCAATATCAGTTGGCTCTTTAGAACCCACTTTAATTTTTCCATCATTTTGTACTGTAAATTCATATGGTTTTCCGTTAAGAATATATCCGTTATTTTCTCCTAAACCTGTCTCAATAAATCTGTAGTCGTTCGGAGCAAGATCATTTACGTTAATAGTTCCATCACTCTCTGTTGTATAACTGCCCACATTTGTCCAAGTAACTGAATCATCTGAACCAGTTGGTCTTGATTGCAGAACAAATGTTACACCTGCCAGATTAACCGTCTCTAGTGTTCCATCTGCTTTTATTGTTGTTCCTTCCTTTATAAGATTGATACCAGCATATACTGCTGCATTCTTAGGCTCTGCAACTACATCATAGTTCCAAGCTTTACCAGCCTCATTTGTCATAGGAACTGAAACTAAAAAGTTTGCTGTTTTATTTACAATCTGTGAAGGAGCTTTTGTCTCCTGTACAAGATAAAGTCCTAAATCAAGGTCTGTAAATTTTGCTGATGCTTTACCTGTTGTGTCATCTATTTTTGTGGTTGCTTTTATTGCACCATCTAATGTACCGTCTTCTACTTTTTTATTTTTATTTAATTTTGCTAATACTTTATCATATATTTCTTTTGTGTATTTATCTGCATCTGTTTTATCAGATTTAAAATCTTCCGCCGTAAGACTTGTCAATGTACTTACCGGAACAAACTTAAATCCAACATTTGACGATGGTGATGTATCCTGTTCAATATCTGCCACTTTCCAAATTGTAAATTCAACACCTGCTAATGGCTTATCATTTGACGTGTTTTCATCTGTACCCTCATACTTATTGATTGTCAACGTACCTTTCTGAGTTGTATCAATCGTAGGTAAATTAGGTCTTGCAGCACCATCTGCCCAAGCTGGTGTGCCGAATGATGTCAGCACCATGGCTGCGCCTAGGAGACCAGCCAACATTTTTTTAAATTTTTTCATGCTTTTTTCCTCTCTTATTTCTTTTTCATTGTTATCGTGTTACGTGCGACCGGCAGGTGTTACTTGCCAATCGCGTTTCTTCTTTGTCTCTTATGTCTGGAGTATTGTACCTCCTTTCTAAGATTAATCAAGAAAAATATCAAGCAGCGCCATTCCGCATAATATGAATAACATTGCTCCATAACCACCGGTTTTTGGTAGAAGGAACTTCATACGGTTGCTGATTTGAAGCTCTATCGTATTCTTATCTGTGGTGAAGTCATATGGCTGTCCATCCACTGTTGTTCCATCTGCTTTATTCCTATTTATTTTAATGGTTATTGGATCCTTTAATAAATTGTAGCCTTTTACGGTTTCTGTCTCTGTCAGACGGTATGTTCCATCTTCTAAGTCTTTAAACTCTGCTATTCCATGTGCTGTCGTAGCAGTTTTAGCTACAAAACTATTATCTACTTTAAAGCTATCTCCACCTGATGTATTATCCAGTAACAATCTTTCAAGCTTAAATTTAACACCATTTAGCATCTTAGATTTATCCGTAGCATCAACCTTTGTTATCTTGATGTTGGTCAGCGGACTATATGTATTGGTTATGGTGTAATTCTTTGTAATTGAACTTCCATTCTCTTCACTTGGCGCCGATATAGCATCGGTATATGACACCTTAAACAAGTCATTCAGATATTCACTATTCTCGATAACCTTTTCGACCTTACCATCAGCTACTGTCACTTCTACTATTCGATACTTATATGGCTTATTTTTATCTACTTCTCCATCATCACCATTTGCATATCTGTCCAGACCGGTAAATGAACATGTCCATTCAGTCTTATTAGGCTCATATATATTTTTTCCCAAAGTACGATAATCGGCTGCGGTCTGCCCCGGTGTTGCATATTCTACTGGTTCCCAGTTATCCTTTTCATTTACACGTCTTTGAAGCTGTATGTTTATTGAATCAGGTATTGTAACACCGCTGACATTTTTCCATTTCTTAGTAAGTCCAATATTTATAACCGGCTTCAGTTTATTTGTGAAGATAAATTCTGTCTGAGCAGCAGCATCAGCCTTTACTGCTCCTGACACCACTGTGAGCTTGTTTGTATCATCATATATGACTGTTGGTTTGTATCTTTCTCCAAGACTATCACCACTTGATACATCCACACTATCAAACACTGCACCATCAGAAGCGCTTATCTCTGATATGGTGTACTGTGTTCCTGCCGGAATGCCATTGATGACTATTGGTTTAAATTCTCCGTTTGCATCCTTCTTATTAATATAGCATGTCATCTCAATTGGGTTAGTTCCTTCCAGGTTCATACCTGCTACGTTAAAAAACTTCACTTTAAAGGTGTATTCACCATTCAGCTCATCTGATACAGCAGCCTGTTTCTTTTTAATAGTAATTGTTCCTGTCTTTACTTTATTTGTGTATTTGACCTTTAGTTTCGTGGCTATCGTAGAATTGTCCGGATCACTATATGATCTAAATACAATCGTATTTGCATCGCCATTCTTCTTTGCCCAGGCTGATGAATCTTCTTTAGAGTCAACTCCCGGATATCCTACTGTTTTTTTATCACCAATAGTCAAACCATCATTATTTCTTTGCTGACCATCTTCTAATCCTTTTTTATATTTTTCCTTTCTACCATCCTTTATTGTACTGCCGTGTTGATTTGTCAAGTTGGTGGTCGCAGAAGTTAAATCAACCGTATCTCCTTCTTTATTATTTGTGGTAACCGGTTCACCATTTTCATACATTGTCCACGATGTATCAAAAACTTCTGTATCCACATCCTCACTCAGTGCTATATAGCTGCCTCGCCTGAACTGGTCTGAGAATGTAGCCGTCTCGCCATTGGCTAGTACAAATTTTCCATCGTCGCCCATTATATTTGTAGTAGACGATTTATCTGAAGAAATCGTATATACCGCATTATCCGGATACATCAATGTACCACTCTTAACAGAGCCATAATCAGCTATTTCATGCTGCTTTGTGACAAAGCCTGTCGGTTCAGTCACTTCAGCTGAAGGAATAAACTTGAAATCATCAAGGTAGAAATTCCTGCTGTAGTCATAGTTAAATTTAATATATTTCAACTTTGATAAGTCAATATCTGAATCTCTAACAAGCTGACTAACATCTACATTGACTGTTATCCACTTTTTATTTGAAAGTGAATTATTTATCGTTACTATATCCTGAGTCAGGTATTTTCCTGTTTGTTTGCCTTCGTCATCCTCCAACCCAATATACATATATTTTATACTCGGATTGTATGTATCGTCATAATAGAACTTAAACTGCAGGTATTTATAACGCTGTATTGTCTTTCCCACATTATAGGTTGCATCAAACTGCTCCTCATTCTTCGGTGAAATTATTCCCCATCGTCTATCTTTATATTTACCGCCCACATCATTATCGGCTGCCCACCAATGGACTACATCACTTTGACCATCCTTTTTTGGGTAGTTTTCGAACTTGTTTCCGTAAACACTTTGTATCTTAGAAGAATCAAATGTATCATTAAATACGGCTGGCTTAACTGTCCCTGCAGTTGCTTGTTTAATACCAAAATGTGTAGCCTGATTCTGTATAGTGAAGGGGAATACAGACGTATTGTCAAACAATGTGTCCGGGAATATATCCTTATTCACATCAGTTGTATCCACACTCTTCTCCACCTGGAACTGATTCTCGTCCTGGAAGTTGAATGATATAGACATATTTGACTCCCAGAGACCTCTCTCCATGTAGAACATGGTGAGGGTGTGCTCTTTGGTATTATCTGCATTTGGCAAAATTTCAGAAAAATTATATACATTAGAGTCTGCACGACCGCTTCCAGTACTATTCTTCACTCCATATACTGTAGCTTTTTTATCTTTAAAGTCGATAGTTCCTGAAACAACTCCATGATCTCCACCAACGTCAAGCACAAGTTGTCCATCAATGAACACCCACACATCGTCATCTCCGGAGAAATTGAACTCGATTGGTATATTCGTTGTATCTGCTTGATTTTTTGGGTTTTTTCCAACTACTGTTCCATCATCAGTAAGCTTGAACTTTAAATCAAATTTTTGTCCAAATCCATAGTTTAATTTACAAGCATTTCCTGATTGTGCACTTGTATTTAAAGGAAAATAATTTGCATCATGTGTTACATTATTATTATTCTCTGCAGTTTGTCCATGCACTCCTTCTTCAGTACTTTGAAGAAAATATTTTCCTGTTGAAGCATCTCTTTTAAGCTGCAAATTTTTGTTTGCTGCATCCTCTTTTGCGCTGTCAAATACCCAATATTCTGCCTCATACTTTTTATCTGTGCTACTTTCCTTGGATTCCTTAATAAAAGGAAACGAAACATCATTATATACTTTTCCAAGAACTGCATTCTTTAAATTGTGTCCATTCAGAAAATCCTCATTAAAATACGGCGACAGCACAGTTCCTCTATCAGTCTTTATCTCAAGACGACCCTTATTTAATTGTCGAGCTACCAATCCCTGTGTAGCACTTTGGCTGGTTTTAAGCTCTTTTCCATCAATGCCCCACATTGAATTATTCTCATAATAAAACTTATTTGTATTATTATATCCAAATAAGTTAAGTGAGTTGGCAATCTGCGAAAAATGAGTACTTCCATCATCATAATTTTGAAAGTTACCGGTATACAATGGATCTATTGCTCCATTTGAATAATAATAATAACTTAATGCCTGATCCAGCTGTCTGAATGGTTGATATATACGATCCGTATAAATACTTGTAGCTTGATAATTATCTCTGTTGTATCCATTCAGCTCATAGTCAGAATAATAGTCATACAGTGTAGTGTTGACGTATAGCTTATCATTGTCTCGTTTATATGGTTCCTCTGCCACATCTACAATCGATTTCTCTGTTTTAGCACCATCACCATCCTTAATTTTGCCTTCGGCATTTCTAACAGTTCCTACTTCGTCCCAGTAACCGGATCTCCTAACATTATTATATATACTATCATCGCTCGAATCCGCATAAAAGCAAGGATTGTTGTACAAATTCCATGGAATGGTCAAATTCATAGTATAATGCGAGGTAGTGCTAAATCCTTTTCTCATTTTTTGAACATCTAAGGTTGTGTCACCATTTCCATTAGCTGAACTGTAAAATACAATATGATCGTACATTGCATCTAAATCAGTCTTATATACACTACCTTTTTTTTCACTATCACGCTCTAAGACTATATTTTTAAACGAATCACCTTGATCATTCCATGCAAAGCACCATACCTTCTCATTTGGTTTTGGCAGAGAATTATCCGCTGTATCACCAGCATAAGAAAGCTCTGACAATGTCGCATCAAAATATACTGTATATGTACCACTAGGGTTATTTCTATATAAGTGTCTGATGATAATGTTTTTCCATTGAGGTCATAGCTTAGGATTGTATTATCTTCTACAATAACATTTTCATAAATACCATTCCCTATTTTCACTTTTATACTATCTTTTTCGTCAATAGGGAAATCAGTTTGTTTAAAATATAGCTTTTTAATTGTCGGTTCAGATGAATTTTTCTTATCTTTACTCCATACTGAATTTATTGAACCAGTGCTATTGTTGCTTACTGTTCCATAATATAGGACGCCACCTTTGCTAATTGCTGTTGCTAAGTCAAAGGAATCCGTAATAGGGTTGTTTTTAGCATCAATAAATCTCACATATTGATATGCATTTCCATTCACATCATTTGGAACTGTTACTTTACCATCCGTTACCTGTTCACTTGTAGAGTCATCATACTTGCCATCTAAGCTGAACTGTGCCTGTACTCCGCTCAGCTCACTTGCTGTCATATCCACAAATGACAAACTTTGTCCTGCATTTGATGTATATTCTTTTAATGCATATACAGCTTGTCCATCAATCGGACCAGTTGCAGTGCCATTTTGTGCATATACCTTTCCTTTTTTAAGAACATCCGCTGACATTTCAGTTCTGTAATAAGGCTTCTTCTTTATTGGATTATCATTGTCATTACCATAGTCACTATATTTCGTATATGTAAAAAAGAATTTGTTATCTGGTTTAATGTTCCAACTTGAAGCATTCCAATACCAATATCCGCTATTTGGATCGTATTCACCTTTATGTACATCAGCCCATCCATTAACATTTAATTCAATATCAGCGTCTGCTTTAGTCCAATCCACTTCTCCTAGATTCATTCCTGCAGGATTTAAATATATATAATTCTGATTTATCGTAAAGGTTGTAGTAGCAGTCTGCTCCTCCGCAGACACACTTCCCCCATAAACTGCTGTTCCCAATATAACAAGCAATGCCATCACAATGCTGACTATTCTTTTGAACATTTTTCTCATCATCCTCATCATCAACTCTCCATGCGATTCTTCTCTTAGACTTTTTTCGTTATATATATAATTATATTCTTTCGATGCTTTTCGTAAATATAATTTTTTTTAGATTTGTATCACTATTTTCATTTCTTTTCTTCATATGTTAATCTGTTTCTACCTCACCCCGTATTTTTTGCGCTTTCTATACTCGCTTGGACTCATTCCACAAAACATCTTAAACCGCTGTCCAAAATACGATACATTATCAATGCCTACCTTCTCACAAATCTGGTTAACCTTCATATTGGTGGTCTCAAGCAGTCTCTTTGCCTCATCTATACGCTTGGAGATAATGTAATGACTGACTGTATCCCCTGTCGACTGTTTGAAAATAAGACTCAAATACCCCGGTGAAAGAAAGACCATATCTGCAAGGCTCTCCAGGTTTATCTTCTCTGACAGATGCGCCTTGATATAGCTTTTGACCAGTGCTACATCCTTTCGGATCTGCTTGTCATCTGTAGCGATATTTTCACCATAATTACAGATATTTTCTTCTATGATATTATATAACTCGTTTAGAGATTCTGCCTCAAAAAGCCTCTCGACCTGTTTCTTCCCCGGTCCATAGACACTTCCATGAGCTGCATTGTCCAGCTCAAGCGCAATCTCTGCAAAAACAAACTTCACAAATGTCTCGGAGTCCGATTTATTCTGAAACATCATGTGCTTCAAGTGCCCATACTCTCTTCTGACAAGCTCGATATCCCTCTTTCTGATGTACATAAGCAGCTTGTTTATACACTCCGCTCTCTCAGATTCATCACGTTCGACAAACTCATCATCATCCTCGTAGTAGATGCCATTGTTGTCAGCAAAAAATCTGTTTTCCATAAGCTTTAGAAGCCTCTGACAGCTGTCGTGTATCTCATAGATATCATTCATGCCTGCGCCAACAGCAAGATAGCATTGCTGACCATACACCTCAGTAAGCATATAGTATATGCCCTCAGCCATATAGCTTAACCTGCTGTAATGATTCTCACAAAGCAGGATGAGCACATAGTTGCCGCCCAGGCTGACAGCCTCTGCCCTTGAAGCAAAGCTC
>OJSO01001798.1_pt1 | contig 11505 bp, 6 predicted proteins | sample 1599521 | NCBI WGS metagenome assembly OJSO01 (sample SAMN04168659, study PRJEB22393) | human gut metagenome | biome: human gut microbiome; feature: stool | host: Homo sapiens | collected 2014-05-12 | reverse complement strand
TGTACAACGATATTAGTAGGAAAAAATGCAACCTATGATGGTTCAACCATGATTGCGAGAAATGATGATGCGGGTGGAAATGATCACTTTACGCCAAAGAAAATGATCGTGGTGCAGCCAAAGGAGCAGCCACGTGTATACAAAGCGGTACTTTCTTCTGTAGAAATTCCGCTTCCAGAAAATCCGCTTCGCTATACGGCTATGCCAAATGCAGTGGAAGGGAAAGGAATCTGGGGTGCATGCGGAGTCAATGAGGCGCGGACCGGAATGACGGCAACCGAGACGATCACATCCAATCCACGTGTACTCGGTGCAGATCCACTGGTGGAAAACGGCATTGGAGAGGAAGATATTGTATCGTTAGTACTTCCTTATATCCACAATGCAAGAGAAGGTGTCCAGCGATTGGGAGAACTTCTGGAAACCTATGGTACTTATGAAATGAATGGAATTGCCTTTTCCGATCAGAATGAAATCTGGTGGATGGAGACCATTGGTGGACATCACTGGATTGCACGCCGTGTGCCGGATGATGCGTATGTGGTTATGCCAAATCAGCTTGGAATTGATGCATTTGATCTGGATGATGCATTTACCATGCAGGAAAATCATATGTGTTCTTCAGATATGCGGGAGTTTATTGCGAACCATCACTTGAATCTATCCATGGATGGCACTTTAAATCCGCGCGAAACTTTTGGCAGCCATGACGATGCAGATCATGTGTACAATACACCGCGTGCGTGGTATATGCTGCGCTGCCTGAATCCACACACATACAACTGGGATGGACCGGATGCGGATTTTACACCGGAGTCTGATGATCTGCCATGGACACTGGTACCGGAGCGCAAGATTACGGTGGAAGATGTGAAATATGTGCTTTCCTCGCATTATCAGGGAACGCCTTACGATCCATATGGAGCGTATGGAGATCCGGGGCAGCGTGGCATGTATCGTTCCATCGGTATCAACCGCAATGATTTTGTTGGTCTGGTACATATCCGCCCGGAGCATGGAGAGGATGCCAATGTACTGGAATGGGTTGCGTATGGTTCCAATGCCTTTAATGCCATGGTGCCGTTTTATGCGCAGGTGGAGGAAACTCCGGAATATGTGGCCAATACGACAGCAGAAGTTTCTACAGATAATTTTTACTGGGTAAGCCGGATGATTGGTGCGATGGCAGATGCCTCTTATAAGAAATCAGTGTTCCATGTCGAGCGGTATCAGGAGAAAGTGCTGTCTAAAGGACATGAGATTATCAATCATTATGATAAGCTGCTGGAAAAAGAAACCGACGCAGGAAAGCGCATGGCACTTAAGACAGAAGCAAACAATGCGGTGGCAGATATGGTAAAAAAAGAAGCCGCCGATACACTCGATAAAGTTCTGTTTGAACTGTGTGGACAGATGAAGAATGCATTTGCCCGTTCCGATGCTTAACGCATCAGTTTCCGCCGCAGAAGCAGATATGCCGTGATCATAGCCGTACCGGTCAGTACCCAGGAGATCGGATAGATAATCATAACAACCCAGAATTCATGTACGGCACGGCAGACGGTGTTGATCCAGATGAGGCGCAACACGCAGGAGCCGACCACGGTGATCAGAGCCGGTGTCAGGGAATGGCCAAAGCCACGCATGGCACCGCCGCTGATCTCGTAAGTGGAGGTCAGAAGTTCCAGTGTGGTGACGATCAGAAGGCGCTGTTGTGTACAGGCGAATGAAAAAGTCCCGGCCGAGTACAAAAACACCGGATAACAGGCCGCAGAATATCACGGAAAAAATCATGCAGAGACGGTATACTTTTTTGCACCGTTTAAAATCTCCGGCACCGTAATTCTGGCTCGTAAAAGTTACGGTAGTCTGGGCAAATGCGTTTACCATAAAATACGCAAAAAATTCAAAATTCAGTGCAGCTGCAGATCCTGCGATAGCGTTTGAACCAAAACTGTTAATCATGCTCTGGATGCAGACGTTGGCAAGGGAAAAGACCATGCCCTGCAGACCGGCAGGAACGCCAATGATCAGGATTTTTTTCAGTTCGCCCCAGTCAATGGACAAGCCAGAGAGGCTGACACGGATTGGTTCCTGTTCATGCAGTAAAATATAAAACAGAATACCGGAACTTACAATATTAGAAACAACGGTGGCAATTGCGACACCGGATACTCCCAGATGAAATACAATGACAAGAATCAGGTTCAGTCCGGTATTAATGATTCCGGCGGCAATCAGGGCATACAGCGGGCGGCGGCTGTCACCGATGCTGCGCAGGATTGAGGAACTGAAATCATAAAGCATGATAAATGGCATGCCGAGAAAATAGATCCGCAGATATAAAACTGCCAGATCGAGAACATCTTTTGGCGTTCCCATCAGTGTCAGTACCGGTCTGGCAATGAACTGCCCCAGTACAAGCACGAAAATGCCACTGCATAAAGCGACAACGATGGCGGTGTGAATTGCCCCTTTTACATGTTCTTCGGCTTTCTGTCCGATGTAGCGGGAAATAATTACGTTGGAACCGAGCGAAATCCCGATGAACAGATTAATCATCAGTGCGATGAGCGAACTGTTGCTTCCCACAGCCGCCAATGCACGGCTGCTTGCAAAACGGCCGACCACTGCGGTATCCACAGAATTAAATAATTGCTGTAAGATGCTGCTGGCAGCCAGAGGCAGAGCAAAAAGCAGTAATTTATTCCACAGTGTTCCGTGGGTCATATCAATTGTATTTTTCTGCTTTATTTTCATAGTTATAAAACCTTCTTTTTATCCTGTTTACTGGCAAACACGATTATAATCCCGGGCAAAAACAAAAGTCAATAGCCAGGCAGACGGGTTTTGACCTTTTGCATAATTGGGTATATAATCAACAAGGAGACAGGGAGAGGTATATCAAAATAAAGGTAGGGTATGAAAAAGAAAAGAAGAACGAAGAAGGTAGCGTTTTCCATTCGGAGCAAGCTGCTGTTATTGCTGTCTGCATCAATGCTGCCATTTCTGCTGATTGCAGTATATCTGTTAATTTCCATAGCTAATTACAACCAGACATATCATGAGATTGTGGATCATCTTACCATTGCAAACACCTACAATATTCAATTCAAAGAACAGATGGATGAAAGTCTTTACAAAGTCGTTGTGGGATATGTTTCGATGGACAATATTGCAAATGATGAGACGCTTAAAGACCCGTATGTGCTTATCCGGAACCTGAAGAAGAGCTGTACCGGGTTGCGGGATGTGACGAGTGATTATGAAAGCCGTATGTGGCTGGATAGTCTGCTGCGCAATGTAGATACACTTAAAAACCGTGTGGATGATATTGCAGAAAATGTCAAAAAGGGTGATCGCTACGATGAGAATATCCGGCAGCTGGATGACAATATCTATATCCTGACAGAACTGATTCAGGAGGACATTCAGTACTATATTTATTATCAGACAAATTACATGGAGGCTGTGACAAACACCTTAAACCAGCAGATCCACACATTTGTTATTGTGTTTGCTGTAGTTCTTGCGGCACTGGGGATTGTTGTCGGAGGCGCAGGTTTTTTTGTTACGTCCGGAATATTACGCCCGCTGAGACAGCTTTACAATGCGACCGGAGAGATTTCGGAGGGAAATTTTGCTGTGCGGACACACGTAAAATCGCACGATGAAGTGGCGGTGCTTGCACACGGATTTAACGATATGGCGGAAAATATACAGATTCTGGTGAATAAGGTGCGTGAGGATGAACAGAAAATGCGGAAGGCAGATTTACGTCTGCTGCAGGAGCAGATTAATCCCCATTTTCTATACAACACACTGGATACGATTGTGTGGCTGATTGAGTGTAACGAGACAGAACAGGCAACGGAAATGGTTGTTACCCTGTCTGATTTTTTCAGACTTGTACTCAGTCATGGTCAGGAATTTATCAGTATCCGCATGGAGGAACAGCATGTCAGGAGTTATTTGCAGATTCAGGAGACCCGTTATCATGATATTATGGAATATCATATTTTAATAGATCCGGAACTCTATGGCTATCAGATTCCTAAAATGACGTTGCAGCCAATCGTAGAAAATGCACTGTATCATGGGATCAAATGCAAGCGCTCCAAAGGACAGATCTGTATCCGTGGAGAAAAGAAACAGGATCTGCTGATACTGACGGTGACAGATGACGGTGTGGGGATGGAGGAAGCCGATCTGCAGGATTTGCAAAAAGAGATTGAAAAGCCATGCAAACAGACGGATCGTGGCTTTGGACTCGCAAACGTCAATGAACGCCTGCACATGTATTTTGGCGCGGAATATGGGGTAAAGATTGCATCCAGACCGGGGGAAGGGACGCAGGTGACGATCGTGATTCCGGCGGTGCACAACGTAACAGGGGAGGCGATAACATGAAAAAGAAAGGCAGATGGATACCGGTCATCGGGTGTTTGATGCTGGTGCTTTTTCTGGCAGGTTGTGGAAAAACGATAGATATTCAAAGTACGGCAGAGCAGGAGATTCCCAGTCAGAATCAAATTGTGGTAGGGGTGTCACAGCTTGGCAGCGAGTCTATGTGGCGTACCGCAAATTCGGCATCCATCCAACAGGCACTGTGCAAAGAAAACGGTTATTTTTTACTGTTTAACAATGCCAGGCAAAAACAGGAAAACCAGATTAAAGCAATTCGCAGTTATATTTCGCAGCGTGTGGATTATATTGTCTTTTCACCCATTGTGGAGGATGGCTGGGAAACCGTGCTGCAGGAAGCAAAAGAGGCTGATATTCCGGTGATTGTCATGGATCGGAATGTCAGCTGTGATCCATCGCTGTATACGGCGTGGGTCGGTTCCGATTTTACGGAAGAAGGAAGAAATGCCGCGCGCTGGCTGGAGGAAGACCTGAAGGGGAAGAAATTTGATCAAAAGGAAACGGTACATATCGTGGTACTGCGAGGGACTTCCAATGCATCTGCAACGTTAGGGCGCACAAAAGGGTTTGCAGAGATTGCAAAGACGCATCCGAACTGGGAAATTCTGGATTCCGATGATGCTGATTTTACCACGGCAAAAGGCAGAGAAGTGATGGAAAAATATCTGCAGAAATATAAAGATATTGATGTGGTTGTATCGCAGAATGATGATATGACGTTTGGTGCAATCGAGGCAATTCGTGCGGCCGGAAAGACGACCGGGACGGGAGGCGATATTACGCTGATTTCTTTTGACGGAACGAGGAGTGCACTTGAAAAAGTAAAGTCCGGCGTGATCAATGTGGATATTGAATGTAATCCGTTGCAGGGAACATACATACAGGAAATTATCAACCGGCTGGAAGACGGTGAGTCGGTAGACAAAATTAATTATGTAGAAGAAAAAGTGTATACACAAAAAAATGTGCTTTCTGTTTTGGGAGACAGAGTGTATTAAAGGGGATAAAACAAATGTTAAAAGTATTTTTGGTGGAAGATGAGACCGTTATCCGTGAGGGGCTGCGGGACCGGATTCCCTGGGAACAGTATGGGTATCGGTTTGTCGGGGAGGCAGCAGACGGTGAAGTTGCACTGCCGCTGATTCGAAAGACACGTCCGGATGTACTGATTACCGATATTAAGATGCCGTTTATGGACGGGCTGTCACTCAGCCGGATTGTGCGGGAGGAATTCCCGAAGACAAAGATACTCATTATCAGCGGTTATGATGATTTTGAATATGCGAGAGAAGCAATTTCCATTGGCGTGGATCAGTATATCCTGAAACCGGTTACGAGAATGAGTCTGCGCAAGGTGCTGCAGGAATTAAAAGAAAAAATCGAGGCAGAGCAGGAGCAGGAAGATTTTCAGAGCAAACTGGCAAACGAAATGCACGAATATGAGCAGTTTTCCATAAGGCATTTCTTTGAGCAGGTGTTAGAAGGCGAGCTTTGTGTAACAGAAATTTATGATGAAGCTGCCAAATGGTCGCTGGATCTGTCAGCATCGTGTTACAATCTGCTGTTTTTGTACGTGCAGCAGGAAAAAGAGAATGGTTCCGAGCGGGAGATGAATACTTTTGTGCACCTGCAGGAAGAAATTCTGCAGTATTTTCTGCGTTTTCCGCAATATATCCTGTTTCGCTGGAACGTCAACTGTTATGGGGTTTTAGTCAAATGCGATGCGGAGGAAATGGAAGATTATACACAGCGGGCGATTGCACAGATCCAGATGAACTGCGAGTCACAAAACGCCAATGCAGACTGGTATGTTGTTGTGGGAACGCCTGTGGAACGGCTGTCGATGCTGAAAGAGTGTTATGATCGTGTAAATCATTATGGTGCATATCGTTTTTTGTATCCGCAAATGCATGTACTTTCGGAAGAGACATTAAAAAGTTATCTGCCGGCGCAGGATGACACGCGGATTGCGGAAGTAGATGCGACAAAAATGTCACCGGAAATTATCTCGGAATTTCTGGCAAAAGGAAGCAGCAAAGAAGTATACAACTTTGTAGAGTCTTATCTGCAGAGCATATCCGAGGTAATACATTCCGTGATATTCCGTGACTATGTTGTGCTTAATATCCGGTTTACGGCGATTGCGTTTATGGAGCGAAACGGTGTGACAAAAGAAGAATTTCTGGCGCATATCGGCAAATACGGAACCAATGTGCATGTGCAGCAGGACGAGGTATTTGAATATTTCCTGAGTATTTTACAGACGGCAATCGATCTGCGTGATGAACAGAACACCAATCTGAGCAGTAAAACGTTAAAAAAAGCACTTGCTTATATTGATGAGCATTACACGAGTGAGAATTTATCGCTGGGTACCGTTGCGTGCGAGGTACAGGTGGGTGCTAATTATTTAAGTTCTGTCTTCAGTCAGAATATGCAGAAGACATTTACCGAATATATTTCGGAAAAACGTATGGAAAAGGCAAAAAAGCTACTGAAAAGTACGGAACTTCCGACATCGGAAATTGCCGCACAGGTGGGGTACAAAGATCCTCATTATTTCAGTTTTGTATTTAAAAAGACGCAGGGGTGCAGTCCGCGTGAATACCGCAGCAGTATTTAAAGCTTCCAGGGAATTTCTGTGGAAGAGACTAAAATCCCCTGCAGCTGGTGGAGGAGAACCCCGGCGGCGCGGCTGCCAGGCGCTTCGGCCGGGGTCAGGGAGAGAAACTCTGTGTGTCCAAAGTGGCACAGGTAGCTGTGGTCAAAGGAGGCAACCGTAATCTCCGGTGGCTGTGGCAGGTCTGAGACAGCACGGCAAAGTGCATAGGCAATGGTATCATTATAACAGACAATAGCGGTGCAGGAAGAAATGAGTTTCTGCATCGCTTTTTGTATGCCATAGTCCGGATCATTGGAAAAATACCAGCATATCAGGGAATCTTCCGGAAGTGCACCTGTGTCCCGCAGGGCATGCAGCATCCCCTGGCAGCGCAAAAGTCCGGAACGCATATCCGCAGGAAAGATCGCACCGATGCGGGTATGGCCGGTGGCGAGCAGATGCCGGGTGAGCAAAATGCCACCGCCAAAGTCATCCATGGTGACGCATGGGCAATTGGTCAGTTCCGGATAGGATTCCTGTAAAAAGAGAACAGGGCATTTCTTTTTCTGCAGTTTACGGTACAGATCCAGATTCGGGTTCGTGCGCGCAGTTTTTACACCTTCCACAAGCAGGGCGCGCGGCGGCTGGTGGAGAATCTTCTGTAAAAGAGTATGTTCTGTGGAAAAGGTGTTTTCCGTGATGTGTACAGTCGTGGAAAAGCCCTGTGCCGCAAGTGTTTTTTTGATGTCATGCAAAAGCATCGGATACAAATAAGCAGAGTCACTGGAGAGCAGAAGGTCGATCCGGTCTTCTCCGCGGCTGCGTCCCGTGATATAGGACCCGCTTCCCTGCCTTTTTTCGATTAATCCCTCCTGTTCCAGAACGGACAGTGCCTGCCGCACGGTCTGGCGGCTCACTTTATAGCGCTGGCTGATGGCAGCTTCGGTTGGAAGCCGGTGAATTCCATTGGCTGTATAATCCGGTAATTGTTCGCGCAGGTGTCCTGCCAGCCATTTATATTTGATTGCCATAAAATTTTTCCTTTCTTTGGTGGAAACAGGCGTGTAATTATTTTTTTTATCAAAGAAGATTCTACCTTTTTCAAAAACAATCCACTTTTCCAGAGAAATTTATCGTTTTCACCAATAAGATTTCAGACAGAATCTCATCAGAAATTACAGAAAATACCATAAAATCAAAAGATTTTCCACCTCAAATCAAAGATCTTTCCACATAAAAATAAATTTGTATTTTTTTTAGATGATATCATACAAAATATGTATTGTAAACATATTACAAACCGTTTAAAACAGGCATAAATCGGATTGAAACAGAAAAATACGGATGGTATAGTAAATGCACAAGCAAACAAAAGATTTCATATTGGGAGGTAAAAGGGTATGAAAAAAAGAATCTTAGCAATGTTGACAGCAACAATGATGGTACTTGGACTGGCAGCCTGCGGGGCTACCGATACAAAGGACGGAGCCGGAGATACATCAGCAGCCGGCAGTAGTTCGAGCGGAGATCTGATTAAGGTCGGAATCATTAACAATGATCCAAACGAGTCCGGATATCGTACCGCAAACGATAAAGACATGAAGAACATGTTTACAAAAGAAAACGGTTACGATGCATCATTTGCATACAGCTTAAAGAACGATGAACAGATTACAGCAGCACAGAAATTCATTCAGGATGGTGTGGATTACTTACTTCTTTCCGCAGCAGACACATCCGGATGGGATTCCGTATTAAAGGATGCACAGGATGCAGGAACACAGGTAATTCTTTTTGACCGTGTTATCGATGCAGATGAAAGCCTGTATGCAGCATCAATCGTATCTGATATGGATAAAGAAGGACAGACTGCATGTGACTGGTTAAAGGCACAGAATCTTGATGAGTATAACATCATTCACATTCAGGGTGTTATGGGATCTGCAGCACAGAAAGGAAGATCCGGAGCATTAACAGATACAGCAGCAGCTGAAGGATGGAACATTGTAAATGAGCAGACTGCAGAGTGGAATGCAGAAAAAGCACAGCAGATCGTACAGTCCGTTATCGACAGTGGAGAGAAATTCAACGTTATCTATGCAGAGAACGATGATATGGCAAAGGGTGCTGTTGCCGCTCTTGACAAAGCAAATATTTCTCACGGTGTTGGCAAAGACGTTGTCGTTATGGGATTTGACTGCAACAAGTGGGCATTACAGGAACTGTTAGATCAGAACTGGAACTATGATGGACAGTGTAATCCATTCCAGGCTTCTTACATTGCCGATGTTATCCAGAAATTACAGAACAACGAGGAAATCACAGAGAAGACCATCATCATGGATGAGAAAGGTTTTGATGCAACAACCATCACAGAGGATGATGTAAATAAATACGGTATCTAAACAAAACAGGAAACATTTGGCGCGGCGCCGCGTATGAGGAAAACGTAGCGCCGCGTTTTCTAACCAAAAAAGCAAGGGGTGAATAAGCTGGTGAAAGAAAATGTTGTATTACAAATGAAAAATATCCACAAAAACTTTACAGGGGTAAAGGCATTGCAGGCGGTTGATTTCTCCCTGCGTGAAGGAGAAATTCACGCGCTGATGGGTGAAAACGGCGCGGGAAAATCTACATTGATTAAGGTGCTGACCGGCGTATATGAAAAAGATGAGGGAGAAATTTTCCTCAAAGGAAACGACAAAGCAGTGGCAATTCATTCGCCGCAGGATGCACAGAATCTTGGAATCAGTACCGTGTATCAGGAAATTACGCTTTGCCCGAATCTGTCGGTAGCAGAAAACATGTTTATCGGACGAACAAAAGGAAGAATGCAGAACTGGAAAAAAATGAACGCCGATGCAGACAGAATTCTGCAATCACTCGATATTCCGGCAAAAGCAACACAGCAGCTGGCAAACTGTTCCATTGCAATCCAGCAGATGGTAGCCATTGCCAGGGCTGTAGACATGGATTGTAAGGTGCTTATCCTTGACGAGCCGACGTCTTCTCTTGACGATAAAGAAGTGCAGAAGCTGTTTGGGTTAATGAAAGACTTAAGAGCCAGAGGTGTAGGAATCATCTTTGTTACACACTTTCTGGATCAGGTATATGAGGTATGTGACCGTATCACCGTGCTGCGGGACGGCAAACTGGTGGGAGAATACGAGATTGAAAAACTTCCACGTGTGCAGCTTGTTGCAAAGATGCTGGGCAAAGAGCTGGACGATGAGGCGCAGATCAAAGATGAGACGCAGGTATATCATGCGGATGAAAATGTTCCACCGGTATTTGAAGTGGAACAGTTACAGAGTAACGCAGGCATCAAACCATTTGATTTCTATATAAGAAAAGGAGAAGTCAATGGATTTACCGGTCTGCTGGGATCTGGACGAAGTGAGTGTGTGCGTGCAATTTTTGGTGCGGACCGTATCATTGGTGGAAAGATCAAAAAGAACGGAAAAGAAATCAAAATTACAAAACCTATAGATGCTATGAAAAACGGAATTGCTTATCTGCCGGAAGACCGAAAGGTGGATGGTATCGTTGGAGACCTCTCCGTCCGCGATAATATCATTCTTGCAGCACAGGTGCTGCGCGGTTTCTTCCGTCCGTTCAGCAAAGCGCAGGCAAACAAATTTGCGGACGAATATATCAAGCTGCTGGAAATCAAGACGGCATCGGCGGATACACCGATTAAATCTCTCTCCGGTGGAAATCAGCAGAAAGTAATTCTTGCCCGCTGGCTTCTGACACATCCGGAATATCTGATCCTGGATGAGCCAACGCGAGGCATTGATATCGGAACAAAAATTGAAATTCAAAAGCTGGTGTTAAAGCTTGCATCCGAGGGTATGAGTGTGACCTTTATTTCTTCGGAAACAGATGAAATGCTGCGTACCTGCTCCCGTCTGATCGTTATGCGCGATCGCAGGAAAGTAGGCGAAATCTCAGGTGAAGACTTAACGCAGAGCAAGATTATGGATACCATTGCCGGAGGTGAAAAAAAGAATGGCTAAAACAAGAACATTACAAAAAAAGAACTTTATGGATATGTTCAGCGGAAAGCAGATTCTGATTCCGATTGTGGCCCTGGTGCTGCTGGCGGTATTTAATCTGATCGCCGATCCATCGTTCTATAAAATAACACTGGACGTAAACAGCGCCGGAAATCATGTATTATCCGGTTATCTGATCACAATTTTGGACTACGGCTCAGAACTTGCCATTCTGGCAATCGGTATGACGTTAGTTACAGCAGCTTCTGGAGGACAGGATATTTCTGTTGGTGCAGGTATCGCGATTGCCGGTTCGGTTATCCTTCGTGTACTTTGCGGCACAAATTCCCGTCCGGATCATCTGCAGGCTCCAATCATTGTAGCCTTTCTCGTAAGCTGCGTGGTAGCTATGCTCTTTGGTGCATTTAATGGTATCCTCGTTGCCGGATTTAAGATTCAGCCGATGGTAGCAACCCTGAT
>OJSO01001783.1_pt1 | contig 11582 bp, 7 predicted proteins | sample 1599521 | NCBI WGS metagenome assembly OJSO01 (sample SAMN04168659, study PRJEB22393) | human gut metagenome | biome: human gut microbiome; feature: stool | host: Homo sapiens | collected 2014-05-12 | reverse complement strand
TTGAGCGTTCCCTGCGTGTACTGGACGGCGCTGTAGGTGTATTCTGTGCTAAGGGTGGTGTAGAGCCGCAGTCTGAGAACGTATGGCGTCAGGCTGATACCTACAATGTACCTCGTATGGCATTCATCAACAAGATGGATATCCTTGGTGCAAACTTCTACGGTGCAGTAGAGCAGATCAAGACTCGTCTTGGTAAAAACGCTATCTGCCTTCAGCTTCCGATCGGAAAAGAGGATGACTTCAAAGGAATCATCGATCTTTTCGAGATGAAAGCATACATCTACAATGATGAGAAGGGTGATGACATCTCCATTACTGATATCCCGGAGGATATGCAGGAAGATGCAGAACTTTATCATACAGAGCTGATCGAGAAGATCTGCGAGCTGGATGATGACCTCATGATGGAGTATCTTGAGGGAGATGAGCCTTCTGTAGACAGACTGAAAGCTGTCCTCAGAAAAGCTACATGTGAGTGTACAGCAGTACCGGTTTGCTGCGGTTCCGCTTACAGAAACAAAGGTGTTCAGAAGCTTCTGGACGCAATCCTTGAGTACATGCCGGCTCCTACAGATATCCCGGCTATCAAGGGTGTTGACCTTGACGGCAACGAAGTTGAGAGACATTCATCTGATGATGAGCCGTTCTCCGCTCTTGCATTCAAGATCATGACTGACCCATTCGTAGGAAAACTTGCTTATTTCCGTGTTTATTCAGGAACAATGAACTCCGGTTCTTATGTACTGAATGCCACAAAAGATAAAAAAGAGCGTGTTGGACGTATTCTTCAGATGCACGCTAACAAACGTATGGAGCTGGACAAGGTTTACTCCGGTGATATCGCTGCAGCGATCGGATTCAAATTCACTACAACAGGTGATACAATCTGTGACGAGCAGCATCCTGTAATTCTGGAATCAATGGAATTCCCAGAACCAGTTATCGAGCTTGCTATCGAGCCTAAGACAAAAGCCGGACAGGGAAAAATGGGTGAGGCTCTTGCAAAACTTGCAGAGGAAGACCCGACATTCAAAGCATATACCGATGAAGAAACAGGACAAACAATCATCGCAGGTATGGGCGAGCTCCACCTCGAAATCATTGTTGACCGTCTTCTTCGTGAATTTAAGGTTGAGGCCAATGTAGGCGCACCTCAGGTTGCTTACAAGGAAACAATCACAACTGAGTCAATGTCCGACTACAAATATAAGAAGCAGTCGGGTGGTTCAGGTCAATACGGTCATGTTAAAATTCGTATGTTCCCGAATCTTGACGAAAACGGCATAGGCAAGGGATACGAGTTTGAAAATCAGGTTGTCGGCGGCGCTATTCCTAAGGAATACATTCCTGCTGTTGATGCCGGTATCCAGGCTGCCATGAAGAGCGGTATTCTTGCAGGCTATCCGGTAGTTGATGTAAGAATCGAACTTTATGATGGATCTTACCATGAGGTTGACTCATCAGAAATGGCATTTAAGATTGCCGGTTCTATGGCATTCAAAGATGCTGCTAAAAAGGCTTCTCCTGTTATCCTTGAGCCGATGATGAAGGTTGTAGTTATCGTTCCTGAAGAATACATGGGCGATGTTATCGGCGACCTTAACTCTCGTCGTGGTCAAATTCAGGGTATGGAAGACCGCACAGGTGCTAAGCAAATCAATGCAAGAGTACCTCTTTCGGAAATGTTTGGTTATGTAAACGACCTTCGTTCTAAGACACAGGGCCGTGGTCAATACACTATGGAGCCGGACGGCTATGACCAAGTTCCGAAGTCAATTTCTGAGTCTATCATCAGCGAACGCTCAAAGAAAGACTAAGATTTTTAATAAAGTACTTGATATTTTGTACTCTTTTTGATAAAATATCATTGACAATTTTACTATTGTAAATTTTAAGGAGGAAATTCCAATGGCAAAAGAACATTTTAATCGTACCAAACCACATGTAAACATTGGTACAATCGGTCACGTTGACCACGGTAAGACTACTCTTACAGCTGCTATCACAAAGTATCTTGCAAACAAAGGTTATGCTAAGTTTGAGGACTATGCTGATATCGATAAGGCTCCTGAAGAGAGAGAGCGTGGTATCACAATCAACACTGCTCACGTAGAGTACGAGACAGACAAGCGTCACTATGCTCACGTTGACTGCCCAGGTCACGCTGACTATATCAAAAACATGATTACAGGTGCTGCTCAGATGGACGGCGCTATCCTTGTAATCGCTGCAACAGACGGTCCTATGGCTCAAACTAAGGAGCACTTGCTTCTTGCTCGCCAGGTAGGTGTACCGGCAATCGTTGTATTCCTTAACAAGACTGACCAAGTTGACGATGAAGAGCTCCTTGAACTCGTAGAAATGGAAGTTCGTGAGACTCTTGCTGAGTATGGCTTTGATGAGGATTGCCCGATTATCAAGGGTTCAGCTCTTAAGGCTCTTGAGGCTTCTTCAAACGATGATCCTGCTTGCGCTTGCATCGCAGAGCTTATGGACGCAGTTGATAATTATATTCCTACTCCTGACCGTAAGGCAGACCTTCCTTTCCTTATGCCTGTTGAGGACGTATTCACAATCACAGGTCGTGGTACAGTTGCTACAGGTAGAGTTGAAAGAGGTCAGTTGAAAACAAACGATACAGTTGAAATCGTTGGTCTTGAGGAAGAAAAGAAGTCAACAGTTTGCACAGGTATCGAAATGTTCAGAAAGATTCTTGACTATGCTGAGGCTGGTGACAACATCGGTTGTCTTCTCCGTGGCGTTCAGAGAACTGACGTAAAGAGAGGTCAGGTTCTTTCTGCTCCTGGTTCAATCCACCCACACACAAAGTTCACAGGCCAAGTTTATGTTCTTTCAAAGGATGAAGGCGGCCGTCACACTCCTTTCTTCAACAACTATCGTCCTCAGTTCTATTTCAGAACAACTGACGTAACAGGCGTTATCACTCTTCCTGAGGGAACAGAGATGTGCATGCCTGGCGATAATGTAGATATGAACGTTGAGCTCATCACTCCTATCGCTATTGAAGAAGGCCTTCGTTTCGCTATCCGTGAAGGTGGCAGAACTGTAGGTTCAGGCGTTGTTACATCAATCAACGAGTAATCTTTGATTATTATTTTATTATCATAAAGAGTACATCTTCGGATGTACTCTTTTTTGTGTATCTGTTGTTTTTGAAATTCAAGAGAGAATCTATATTAACTTAAAAAAACCGCCTCAACGCTAATTTGAGGCGGTTTTGCTGTATTGATTGATAACTTTAATTTCTAATACATTGATTCAATTTCAATGCCGCGTGCGGCGCGCTGTTCGGCAAGCTCTTTTTCCATTTGTTCACGGTATTTTCCGTTGATTTTGTAGAAGAACATCGGGATAATGCAAAGCAAAAGCGAAATTGCGGGAATTAGGCTTATAACGCTGAATATGCCGGTTCTGACAGATGCATCCATTTCAAGCGGATTTGCCGTAACTTTAGCCGAAATTGTCGAAACATCAAGGTCAACAATTATATACATCAATATGATTGCAGAGGTTGCAATGGCGTTGCCGAATTTTGTTACAAAACTTTGAATTGCCGAGCCCATTCCCGTGAGCCTTACGCCTGTTTTGAGTTCCATATAGTCGAGGCAGTCGCCAACCATTGCAAATGCGCAAACATTGATTGTGCCGCATGGTATTGTCGAAATTAAAAGCAACGGCACACAAACCCAGAAATTGTCATATCCGACAAACCACATTGCAAGCGATGAGGCTGCACCGATTAATGCGGATACAATGATGATTTGCTTGTATGAAAATCGCTTTATAAGCGGTGTGACGGCAATCATTGCACCAAACATTCCGATTGCGCTTGCAACGGACATAATTGTTGAAACAGAAGAAATGTTTGATTGCAGAGCCGCCTCAAGCTCTTTACCGGTAAGTCCCGACGGCTCCTTTCCAATGTAGAACGAATATCTCGCAACATGTACTGCGCCTGCCTGAAACATATACCGTGCGGCTGAGAGTATTCCCATTGCTGCTGTCAACATAAGCGGCTTGCATGTGAATATTAATTTCAGCGAGCCGGGCTGACCTTTTTCACGCTTTTTCGGAATAGGAATGTTAACTCTTTCTTTCGTTTTAAAATACACTCTTACGAATAGTATGTTGCCGATTACGGAGCACACAAGCGCCATGACCGTGTATTTTGTTTTTTCAAGCTCTGTTCCCGAGAGATTGAGCTTAGGCAAAATAAAACCGAGCGCCATAAACATTGCCATAGGTATCGCAGAGCCTACACCGTTAAATGTTCTTGCCTTTGATATAATCGAGCCGCGCTCGTCGGCATTCGGCGTCATTGCGTTTGGCAGGCTCCAAAACGGAACATCCGACGAAGTGTAAATCATACCCCACGCAACATAAGTAACACCGGCGTATATCATTTTTTGTGTTGTTGATAAATCCGGTGCGTAAAAAAGAAAAAATGTGAGTATCGCAACCGGTATCGGCGTGAAAAGCAAATATGTTCGCATTTTGCCGTGTTTCGGGTTGGCGTGGTCCATAATGTAGCCCATAATCGGGTCATTGATTGCGTCCCAAATTCGCGCCAAAAGCATAAGCATAAGCACAAAAATAGGCGTTACCTTTAATACATTAAGATAAAAGTCCGAAATATATGAGCTCATAATTCCGTAAACCATACCTTGACCGAGTGCGCCGACAGCATACGCCATCCACTCGTTCTTCTTTACATAGTTTCGCGACTCCATTAAAAAACCTCCGTATTTTCTGTTGATTAATAACAAAAAACATTTTATAATACTAAGGTAACATATTTTTATAGATCAAGTCAATAAAATATGTTATAATAATACAAAAAATTATTATAAAATTAACGACTAATTATCGAATATGTATAAAAGGAGGAGCGAATATGGCAAAACGAAAAAAATATGCCCTGATAATTTTGGCAGTCATTGTCATGCTTGCCTTTTCCTTTGTCGGCTTTTTCGCTCTCAATAATCAAAGCGATTCGGCTGAAAACACTTTCAAATCGGATTTGCAGTCAATTGCCTCCGAGTATGACACCGCCGATAAGTTCAATAACAAAGATAAGTTTGCGCTTTGCCGTCTTATTGTTTCTGATTATAACGGTGACACCTTCGGTGCTGTGAAATCAGCCGTAGACAGCAAGCATAATATTGCCGTTTTGCAGTATGAAACGCAAACAGACGCAAAAAATGCGTATAATAAAATAAAAAAAGCAGGGCTTACCGTTGACGCCGACTGCCCGGTTGAGCTTGACGAAACTCAATCGTATGATAAGTGCGAAATTTCTCCTGCCGCGTCACAAAAGGTCGGCTTTAATACATATTTAAACAATTTTAAAATGAATAAAGAGGATGTCCTTGTTGCTGTCATTGATTCAAGTGTTATGACCACCCACCCTGCTTTAAGCGGCAGATTTTATAATGACGGCTACGATTTTTCGGCGGACGGATACGAAAATGCCGTTTTTCGCAATTCGTTTACCGCCGATAAATATTTTCATTCAACATTCGTTTCGGGAATTATTGCCAATAATACCGCCGACAATGTAAAAATCGTGCCGTACAAGGTGTTCACCGAGGCTACGGGTTACGCAACTGCGTCAAATGTAATCGCCGCCATAAACGATGCGGTCGATTTGGGCGTTGATGTAATCAATCTTTCACTTACCTCAACAGACAGCGCAAGCGCATATTATAAGGCTGTTCAAAATGCAATCGGTGCAGGCGTTTGTGTTTGCGCAAGCGCAGGCAACAACGCGGTTGATGCCTCAAAATATTATCCTGCCGCAACCGACGGCACAATTACTGTCAGCGCGCTTAACAGCAAATTTGAAAAAATTGCCTCGTATTCCAATTACGGCGACTGTGTTGATTTTTGCGCTCCCGGCTCAAAAATTATGTCCTCCGTTGTGCTTGACGACGGCACGGCAGGCTATGAACAATACAGCGGCACCTCCGCGGCTTGCCCGTATATTGCTGCTGCGTGCGCAGATATAAAAAGTATGAACAAATTGCTCTCACGCGACGATGTGTATAAAATTTTAAACGATTTCAGCGTCGATTACGGCGACGAGGGTTTCGATATTTACTACGGCAACGGTTTGCCTGATATTTCAAAAATCGTTTATACAGATAACGAATGTTATTCTTATTCCTTGCCGCAGGGCGAGCTGACTCTCACCAAGGGCGTTGATTATACACAGTCAAACCGCCCGTGGAGGCTGTTCGACAGCAAAATTATCTCCGTCAATGTCGAAAAATCGGTTTCGTCAATCGGCGATTGGACTTTTTACAATATGTCAAATGCCGATTTTACTTTCGCCGGCGATTATATCTCTGTCGGCGAGAGTGCATTTTTAGGTTGTTCGCGCCTTGACTCGTTCACATTCGGCGATAACATTTCATATATCGGCGAGGACGCTTTTGTCGATACCGCGAACGGCTTTGTCATTAACGGCTATAGAAATACCGCGGCGGAAAGCTACGCCGCTATTGAAAATATCAAATTCAATATTATCGGCTGTAAGCACAATTATCTCGCCGAAATAATCGAGCCTACCGATTCATCGCCCGGCAGTACGCTTTATACCTGCTCTGTCTGCGGCGACAGCTACAGCGGTGACTATATCAAAACAATGGTTGTTTCAAGCGGCAAATGCGGCGACGGTATGACATATTCGCTTAATAATATCGGCACGCTCACATTGAGCGGAGCAGGGGAAATGTATGATTATTCGTCATCTTTGCCGCCATGGCAAGTCTATTCCAAGCAAATCAAAATTCTTGCCGTTTCAAGCGGAATAACAAAAATTTCGCCGTTCGCATTTTACGGTTGTGAGTCGCTGAGTGAAATCAAGTCATCGTCCGAAAACCTTAAAGCGATTAACAAAAGCCTTTATGATTCAACCGGCAGTGAGTTGATTTTGGCGGTTAAGGACACACCCGGATGTTACACAATGCCGCAAGGAGTGAAAAAACTCAATTCAACCGCGTTTTTGGCACTCGGCAGTTTTACTCTTATTCCAAATGACAATTTCACTGTCGCATCGTCCGTTGTTTATGACAAATCGGGCAATATCGTTGCGGCTTTGCCGTCGTACAAAACGCAGGTTTTGACAGTAAGCGACAATATTTCAATCAATGATTACGCCTTTATTCTCAGCGAATATCCGCAAACGGTGCGCAATTATTGCGATACGCTTTCCGTCGGCAAATATTCGCTCGGATACTCGTTTAACGGCGCATTTCAAAAAAATGATTTCACATATTACGGCTATGTCGATGCCCCTGCATATACTTATTGTGTTGAAAACGGCTTTGCAGTCAATCTTTTGAATGCAGGCAACTGCGGCGAGAACGCAAAATGGTATTTCAACACTCAAACAAAGTCACTCAAAATCAGCGGCAGCGGCGATATGACCGTTTATAAAAATGCCGCTTTTGTTCCGTGGCATGATTATATCGGCGAAATTATTTCCCTGGAAATCGATGATGACATTACTGCGCTTTCACCTTATGCATTTTATGGCGCGTCGGCAATGAAAAGTCTCAAAATGCCGCTTTCAATTGCAGCACCCACATCAAACACCGTTTGGTATTCCTGCAACGCAATAGAAAGTATTGAGCTGACTCTCGGCAGCGGAACGATGCCTGACTACGGCGCATACAATTCATCAAAAATTTATACATATTCGCCTTGGTACATCAGCCGCGAAAGCATAAAATCGTTTTCGATTGATAAAAATGTCGCTAAAATCGGCAGCTACGCCTTTAGAGGGTGCGACGGCATTACCTCCGTCACGCTTGACAAGTGCGACAATATCGGAAAATATGCGTTTTATGATTGCAAAAATCTGACCGATTTTACAATAACTTCAAAAACAACAACAATTTCCTCCAATGCGGTTTTTGCTTATTCCTCTGCTGCACCCGAAAACATATGTCTTTATGCATACAGTGATTCAACAGCCGCCGATTATGCCAAAAAAATGAAATTGAATTTTTCATCTCTCGGCTGTGACCACACAAGGGGATATGTTGCCGAGGGCGTGCGCGCCTCCTGCTGTTACGATTGTGATGTTTCGTATTATTGCAAGGATTGCAACGCGCTTATTTATAAGGAATTTATAAAAGCCGCCTCAAACGGTCATCATGTCAAGGGCAGAGTTGTAACCACCGAGGGCAAGGCGATTTATGACGCGCTTGTTTATGTTGACGGCTCGCTTGCCGCCGTTACAAATCATTTCGGCTATTTTGTGCTCGACAATGTTTTGTGCGAGGTTGAGCACACTGTCGAAATCAAAAAGCACGACAAAACGATTGCCTCAACAGTTGTGAATACAAATAAGCACAACAGAAGCGGCACGATTGTCATTAAATACGGCAATTTTCTTGATGATAACATTGTCAACGGCAAGGATTTTGCACTTGCCCTTCATTCCGGCTATACCGATACCGAACTTATCGACCTCGGCTATATCAGCGGCGAAAAATTCGATATTAAAAACGGCTACGATGTTCAGGTTGTTCCGAATGTTATGAATTCCGATAATGAGCCTAAAGCGGATTCCGACTATTCGCGAACATTCACCTCACAGGTTTATCTCGGCAGGGAATATACCGTCACCGAGTGCGGCTTTATCTACGGCAAAAATATGGACAGTGATATGCTCACTCTCGAAAATGTCGGCAAAACAAACTCCGGCGGCTATGTTGTTAAATGCAATTCGCAAAGTATGCAGGGCGTTTACGACACACGCTTTACGGCATATTTTAACTACGGCTCGTCCTCTAAAACAGGCACAGTGTCAGCAAAGTTTTATATCAAATACACAAACGGCGTCAAAACATATGTTTCATACGGCGACGCCTCAAGCTATACATATTGATTTAAGGAGAAAAAGTGGTTAACATTTTAGTCAGTGCCTGTCTTTTAGGTGTAAATTGCAAATATAACGGCAATAATAATTACAACGAAGATGTGTTGAAACTGAAAAAATATTTCAATATCATTCCCGTTTGCCCCGAGGTTTTCGGCGGACTGCCGACTCCGCGCACACCGTCCGAAATTTGCGGCGACCGAGTTGTTTCAAAAGACGGAGTTGATGTCACCACCGCTTTTACCGACGGTGCGGAAAAAACACTCTATATCGCTCTTTTAAAGGAACGCTCGCCGTCCTGCGGATGCGGCAAAATTTATGACGGCTCGTTCACCTCAAATCTTGTTGACGGCAACGGAATCACAGCCGAATTGTTGATAAATAACGATATTTGCGTTTTCGGCGAGGGTCAAATCAATAAATTGCTTCAACTATATTCCGATGTTTATTGACTTTGAGTGCCTGTTGAATTATAATATCTTTATATTTCGACTTATCGAAAGGGTTATTTTATGAAAAAGGTTTTAGCATTAATTTTCACATGCTGCGTCATTGTCGGTGTTTTCACCGCTTGCTCCTCAAAATCGGATAAAGGGAATACAACTTCATCAACTGCACCTGCCTCAACGGTCACAACTATTCCTACCAAGCAGGCAAAGGTTAATGATTCCGACGCAATAAGCCTAATTCAAAGCTATTCTCGAAAAGAGCTTGGCTTGACTAAGGACGAATACGATAAATGCACATTTATGGTGAATTCATCGGGCAAAACAGTTTCGGGCAAAAAAGGCTACTATATTCTCGTTACGGCAGGCATCAAAAAATCCGCAGGCAAAAACGATAAGGGTCAGCAACTCACGACAATCGACGCTGTCGGCAATTACTATATCAGCTTTGACGGCAAGGAAATTTTGCGCGAGGTTATCGACAAAAACGGCAACGCTTCATATAAAAATATGGATGTTAAAAAAGTTCCAACCTCAAAAACGGCAAACCATGTCCACGAGGACGAAACAACAAAAAAATAATTTAAGCCGCACGCTTTATCCGTGCGGCATTTTTCTCGCTTTGGCTTATTAAACGGTGTGTTATGATTCAAAATATTAATGCAAAATTTGACAATCAATTTAAAAATGTATCTCCGCGCGGTGATGATTATGCGCTTTGCTTTAATTCGCGCCGCGTTTTGCTTTCACTTTGTGACAACACAATTTCACTGCCCACGGTCAATCAGACCGATGGTGTGATTGTCTATCTTTTTTCGCTCGGCGGCAAAAATTATTTTTTGTGCAAATCAGGCGAGCACGGCGACTTTAAATATTATGATTACAAAGTCCTGCGCACCGCCCGACCGAAAGAACTTGCATTCGCCGCGGTGACTGCGTTTCACCTTAACAATTGGTATAACGACAATCGCTTTTGCGGCAGATGCGGCGCTCCAATGCGTTTGAGCCCGACAGAGCGCGCAATGGTATGCGATTGCGGCAATATCGTCTATCCGCGCATTTCTCCTGCCGTTATCGTTGCGATAATTTCACACGGCAAAATTTGCCTTACAAAATACAATCGTCCCGGTGCGCATTGGGCGCTTGTTGCCGGTTTTTGCGAAATCGGCGAAACTGCGGAGCAAACCGTTCACCGCGAGGTTTTTGAAGAAACGGGGCTTAAAGTCAAAAATTTGAGATACTACAAATCACAGCCGTGGGGCTTCACCTCAACGCTTCTGTACGGCTTTTATTGCGAAGTTGACGGCGACGATACTGTAAATGTCGACAATTTCGAGCTTAAAGAGGGCAAATGGTTTTTACCTGACGAAATCACATTCGACGATGACGATTTGTCGCTTACACGCGAAATGATAAACAATTTTAAACGCGGAAAAATTAATATGTAATTTTAGCAAATCAAAACGGCACAGTGCTTTACTGTGCCGTTTATTGTTGTATTATTGTTTGCTGTTGTGTTATTTATTTGTTCTTGCTTTTATTTCGTTTACAACTTTGTTCAGCTTTTTTGACGTTGTCAGCCCCAAATCAATCGTTGTTGTGTTGCCGTCCGTTGTTTCAATATATATGTGCGAAAATCTGTCGATAAAATTCTTTTTGAAACTTACAGAATTGTCTTTTTCGCCTTTGACGGATTTTATTTCGTCATATTTGAAAGTGCCGTTTTCGTCAATCGCCGTAAATTCAAATTCGTTTTCGCCGAATTTCACACCGTTTGATATTACCTCGCGGCTCACAAAAAAGCAAATCACAAGCGAGATTATTTCAATTATCACAAACGATACAGTGTAAAAATTTGCAACCTCAATGATTTTTTTCACCGCCGTTATGCCGAATGCAACAACGCCGATGTCAAGCAAAAGCACAACACAAAATGTTATCGGCGATATTATCCTTATAAATTTGTTTTTCATCAGTATTTTTTCTCCGTAAACAGTTTTTCTATTTTGCAGTTTTGTATTTCAAACTCTTTTTGGTTAAGATAATTTAAAATGCCTGCGTCGGTCGAAAAATCGAATTTAAGCTTGTATGAATAAAGTTCCTGCTTAAATCTGCCGTGCGTGTCGCCGTATTTGCCGTCGTTGAGCAGGGGATGCCCGATTGACGCAAGGTGCGCCCTGATTTGGTGCGTTCTGCCTGTCAAAAGCTCAACTTCGACAAGGCTC